>Ga0315293_10006438_pt1 | contig 10989 bp, 1 predicted proteins | sample YL17G13_20_MG_FD_203071 | JGI IMG/M metagenome (GOLD analysis project Ga0315293, IMG submission 203071) | Sediment microbial communities from Yellowstone Lake, YNP, Wyoming, USA - YL17G13_20 | ecosystem: Environmental > Aquatic > Freshwater > Lake > Sediment | place: USA: Wyoming | collected... | reverse complement strand
AACTTACCAAGGTTGGTTCCTTTTATAGCTTTGTAATATAAAGGCATTTGAGAGAACTTATCTAACACTAGATCAAAGTTTGTTTTACCAAACTTGTTACCAGATACAATAGGTTTCAATACGTCTGTAATATATGTAGGTTCAGGTTGTTCTATTAACCTCTCATCATGCTTACGTAATACCTCACTTTTATAAGTGTAGCCAGAAACATTCTGTCTTGTATAGGCCATTTGCCATTGATGCCATGCTTCAGCCTCATCAGACCATTGACCATTCTTCAACTTAACTTCTTTATATGCAGCATCCATAATCCAAGAAGCAGCATCTGCCTCATTTGTCTTAGGATAAAAACTATCTGTCACTTCTACATCAGCAGCTGTGAATGTCTTAGCAAAGTTTTTATGCTCATGATATCCATAGTCTTCTGATGTTAATTGAACACCAGCCACTGTATTATATTCACTATTGAATAAGTTGTTAAATTCATCAGAGTTTACAGTGATTCTTCTTGGAGATAAGAAAGACTTAATACGTTTAGTCTCATCTAACTTATTGCCTTCAATCTTAAACTGATATGGATCACCAAACAATATCTTGTGGAACTCCACGTTGTTAATCATGTAGTTAGCATTAGCAAACTTTATAACATTATTAACATCTTGATCTGCCAAAGCTAACTTATTCAAGCCAGCCTTTTCAGTGAATCTATTCTCTAGCTCAGGCATTAAGAAACTACCTTCTTTTTTACTAGCAATGACCTTCTGTGTTTCCACTAAGTTTTGTCTAGTCTTTGTTACAGTGTTATCTAATGACTTTAGAATACCTGCATCTAAATCTTTACGATTTGTATTAATGAAAGTATTAATACTTTCTTCTGATGCTCTCTTCTCAATAAGAGTATTTATCTTCTTTAACAAGTTAGCAGGAAGCATATCCTTTAAGAATCTAAGCTCTGTAGCTTTATCTCCTACGTTTCTAAGCTTAGCTCTGTTAGTGCTATCTTGAGCTAACTTAATCTCATCCTTTAAATATCCTAAGAATGTATCAGTGAATAGCTTATCTGCATTACCAGCAGCTACATCTGTATAGGCAATTGTATTACCTAAGTTCATCATCCACTCTCTAGAACTATCTGCAGGGATTAATACATAATATCTACCATCTAGGTTTTGGTTCATTTCTGTAATGTACCTATCACCTATGCTTAGAGAAGATGTTGTCTTTCCTTCATTGTCTACAACATCCTTAACTCCCTGTATGTATTGTAACTTAATCTCAGCAATTCTATTACCTTCTTCATCAAAGAAGTTACCACCTAGTTTTAACACTTGGCTGTTTGTAGAGAATACATCATTTAACTGAGGCATATTCTGCTTCAATTCTTTTAATGTGTCAGAAGAGTTAAATACGTATTCTAATAAAGAAGGATAGTTTGCATCTGTGTCAGATTGTATTCTATTACCATCTACACCAAAGTATGTGCTGTCTTCTGCAGGAGAAGCAGCCACTGTATATAACTTAGCCAGCTCATTTAACTGTGTACGAATACCAAGCTTTCTACCACCAAAGCTCATCAACTCATCTGTCTTACTAAGACCTAACTTAATACCAGTTACAGCATCACCAAAAGCTTTCTTGTTCTTAACCTTATTGTATACAGCCATTGGAAACTCTATACCTAACTGTGCTAAGAACTCCATCTTATCTTGAGGAGTCTTAATGTTGTAATCTTCTTTCTTAACTTTATATACTTTTCCATTAAAGCTAATGATAGAACCAGGCTGTTCAGCCTTAGTCTTCATGTTCTCTATCCACTCAGATCGTGTTGCAGCAATAGCAGAAGCTTGATTAGCAGGAGCAGTGTATACATTATTACCATCCATGAACATAGCTAACGCATCAGGTCTTTGTTTTGTAAACACCTGATAGAAGTTAGTAAACAATCTAATGTCATGAGGTTTGTAAGAATTAAAGTCAATCTTACCAGTGGTTAGGTTACCACCTAAACGTTCAAACAATCTAATATAGTCACTGTTTTCTTTAGCTAATTCATGTAGCTTAGATACAAACTCAGGGATACTTCTTGTGTTAGAAAGTCTATTCATCAAAGTTGTGAACGCTTGATTAAAAGGCAATAACTTAAGTCCACCAATACTAGATGTATCAGCTTCACGACTCAAACCTTTTGTCTTAATCAAAGTACCAATCAATAACTTAACAGCATATGGAGAAGACTTCTTGAAATTAACAGTGAACGCTTCAGCAGCATAGTCTTTTCTATTAGCTCCACTATCATTAACTGTAACTCTACTATCTTCATCAAACTCAATTCTGTATGTCTTCAAGAACTCTTTAGTTCTTTCAACTAACTTAGCGTATTGATTCTCAGAGATTTGTGTTACAGGGTTGTCACCAATAACATTGTTCTGTATATATTTTTCTCTGATTCTATTAAATAAATCAAAAGCTGTAATGTCTTCTATATTAAACAAAGAGCTGTTGTTGGCAAATATCTCACCAAACACTCTAGCTGTAATGTCTTGTACAAACTCATTAGTTTGTTTAGCATTTACACCTTCAATCTTTCTATACTCAGCAGCTTGATTCTTAACAGTTTCAGGAAGTGTTCTATCTGCAAACTCACCTGTATTTATAGCTTTGAATAAGTCTTCTTTCAATGTAGGTTTATTTACAAATGATTTGAAGAAATCCATAATAGCTTTGAAGAAGTTCTTAATCTTTTCTGTAAGGTTTCTAGCAGGTAACTTACCAAGTCTAAACTCAGCAAAGTCATCAGCTATTCTTTCTTTAGCTTGTTGATCTGTAGCATCTGCATAATCTATTCTTCTACCAGACTCTCTGTCTAAGAAAGAACCTGTTTGAGCTTTGAACTCATCAAGGATAGATTGTTGTTCTCCTTGAGATAAGAATCCTTTCCAGATACCTTCAAATATCTCATGATATTCTGTACCTCTCTGAGCTCCTTTAAAAAACTTAGCCACACCATTCTCAAATGCTCCCCATGCCTTCTCTGTGTTATTAATAGTAATAACATTCTCTAACACTTGATAAGGAATGGTCTTAGCATTCTTAGCATGCCATTCTTTGAACAATGCAAGCTCAGCATCACTTATTCTATCTACATCTGTTCTACCTATTCTTCTATATTCAGCATCACCAATGTTAATGTTCTTAGGTTGTTCTGTTTGTTCAGGTTTACCACCTTCTAAAGCAGCTAGTTCTGCATCATATTTAACATTGATTGGTTTGAAAACATCAGCAACTTTATTTTTAAATTTAGAAGCATATGCTACAACATCTTTTTTACCAGAAAATACTGCAAGTGTATAAGCACCATAAAGGTCAATTTTTAAATCTTTATTTTCTAGTTGATCTAATGCAATTCCTTCCCTTATTGATTTATCTATTTCAGCAATAGATGAACCAAAACCAGTTCTTTCAACTTTTATATACTTTTGGTTTGATTTCTCCCATTGATAAACAACATTGTCTATAATAAGTTTTTCATATTTTGCAAAGTCTGTATTAGGATTTACTTCTTTAGTTGTAGTTGGTTGAGAAAGTGATGATAATAATTCAGCTTTTCTTCTCTTTTCTATATCAGCTTTCTCATCAGAAACTACAAGAGCTGTAGGAGCAGGAGCTACTTCTACTTTATCTTTAACAAGCTTAGCTGTAATAAACTCAACAGCAAACTTAGCAGCAGTCTCAATAGGTTGATCTAACTCATCATACTTACCTAGGTCTTTAAGTTGTTGTGTAGCAACAGCCATTAATTGTGGGTTGTCTACAATCTTCTGAATGTTTGGATTCTCACCAACTAACTCTACAGTGAAGTCACCTTTACTGTCTGTTGTAACTTTATATGTAACATCACCTACATTAGACTTATATGTCTCCACTCCAGTTTCTGCAGGTTTAACCACAGATTGTTTAGGAAGTTCTAAGCCATTTAGAATGATATACTTTTGTTTGTGTGTATAAGGAACAGCCTCTGTAGGTTTAGCCACAGTGGTTGTTAAAGGAGCTGTACGTCCAGATTCATCAGGGTTCTTACTTGCTAACAAATAAGACTGATAGTTCTTCCAACTTCTTTGTGCTAGCTTACCAGCAGCATTTACGTAGAACTCTACAAATGGTTCACCTAGTCCTAAGTTAACTGTGAAGCTATTTACATTATGAAACACTCCTTGTAAATCACTTACAATAGGAATCTCTTGTTTCTCTATATTAGCAAAGTCATATGTATTAGTTCCAATGTGTAATACAGATCCCTCTATATAAATACGATTGCTACTTCCTTCACCTACACCTTTTGCTACAGCATCTGCATTGGTATAGAATGTAACTCCTTGTAAAAATCTCTTATATATCTCATTAAACTTAACTGGCTTCTTAGCAGCAATTTGTTGCTTAGCTTCATTAGACATAGCTTTGAGTACATTATAAACTGCACTTGCTTGGTCTTTAGTTAAGTTAGAATTGTTTAAATATTCTAATGTGTCTTGGTTTTGGAATACAGGTCTGCCATTAGGAAATTTATAAGTTATACCATCTATATGGTCAATACCTTCTTTAGTCACAACAGTTAAGACTTGTTGTGTAGCAATCTGATTCTCAGGAATAAGAACACCACCTACAGACTTTTTAACATCATCTGTATTAGCAATACCTCTAGATGGAGTGAAGTTAAATATTGGATACTCTTCTTCAGCAGCTTCCCTTAAGTCTTTACGATATACTTCGTACGCAGCTAACTCTAACGCAGCTTGTTCTTCTTGACCAGCTCTATTTCTAGGCTGACCTTTGCTATTAGTTAATTTAGCAGCAGGCATGCCTGTAAACACCACCTTGTTTAATTCCACTTGCTCTCCCACTTTACCAATAGGATTACCATCCTTATCTACAAATTGTCTTTCTCCTTTCTTGTCTTCTACAAATACAAGACCAATGAAACCATCAATAGGATCATTTAATAAAGCTGTATCAAAGTTACCTTCTCTAAAAGATAGTTCACCAAGACCTGCTAGTCCTAATGCAGCTTCTTGTTTCTGAGTGACAACAATAGCTTTGATGTTCTTCTTATTCTTAAAGGTCTTTACCTTGTTTATAAACTCATTGTAACGTGTAATGTTAGGAGCTAATACTTTCTCCCAGTCAACAGAAGCAGATGTAGAAGAGGTAAACAATATACTTGCATCTTTCTTAGGAGTCTCCTTAGGATCAGGAGTATTCATTAAGTCTTCATCATTGTTGCCTGTTGGGACAACTCCAGATGTAGCAGCAATATCAGTTTGTGCAGATTTAATCTTATCTGCTACAGCATTCATCTTCTCTCTATTAGCTTGAAGATCAGCTTGTTCTTTCAAATATGTTTCTGAAAGCTTATTAAACTCAGTCTCAACAGCATCAATTAATTGTGCATTGTCTAAAGAGTTAAGAGATGTTAGCTTATCCTCTCCCTCAGGAAGTGTAACACCTGCAAACTCAGGAGTAGATAATACATTATCAATAGCAGCATCCATGATGTCTTTCAACTCTGGTGACGCTGCACCCTCATCTGCTAAGTCTATTGTTGCAAAATCTTCAGGAGTTAAGAAACGCACATCACCTCTAGGTAACTGCACTTCATATTCACCACCCAATGTTTGAGATAACACCTTAATCTTAGGAGCTAATGTAAGTGTATTGTCTTGCTTTCTAACAGGTTGTTTTAAGAAGTACTCTTTACCAACCTCTAATTTTCTTTCTGTTTGTATAGGAAAGAACTCTCCTTCTGATGTTACGTCTTCTTCTTCTTCTATCACTGTTACAGGCACTTCTCCTGTAGCACCAAACTCTACGTCAGGCTTAAACTGAAAGTCTGTAGGTTTAGATTTGATAGCATCATATTCATCAATGAATAACTTTCTGCGTAAACCTAATTCAATGATATCAGACAATGCTGTCTTCAAGTCATCCTTGGTCTCAGAAGTTACATCCATCTCATTGATTTGTTTCAATGATTCTTGTACAGCTTCTTTATTAGGTTTGTTTTCTTTGATGATACTTTGTAATATGTCTTGTGTATTAACACCTGCTGTGAACAACATGTTATTTACCTCAGGAATACGTAAGTCATAACTACCCACCTTAGCTAAAGAATAAACCATCTTATCCAAGATCTCTGATGTATAGCCAGGTTGATTACTATACTTTCTACCTAATGAATCATATAAGTCATTTATGTTCTTTGTGATTCTTGTAATGTTTGAAATTCTCTTTAAGAAGTCTTCTCTATTTTCACCAGCATTTACAATACCATTTGCAACCAATTGTTGGAAGCCTTCTTCTGTAGCTGATTGTTGAGAGTAATAAGATAACTCTTCTCCAATAGAATCCACCTTACCATATTTAACTCTTGGCATAATGTAAGATAATGTAAAGTCTGTCTCAAAGTCTTTCTCTGAAACCTTATCATTATTTACAATAGCTTGTTGTCTAGCCTTTTGAGAACCAATACCAATACCAATATATCTAGCATAGTCTCCAAGTACATTTTCAATATTGCTTTGATTCAAAGCACCTAGAGCTATATCTGTATTAGCTCTTCTTTGACCACCTGTACCTAATAGTCCTTGTTCTCTAATAGTTCCTCTTGCCTGTTGTAATCCACCAGACAAGCCACCAATTAAGATACTCTCTAAACCTTCTTTAGTAGAGATGGCATCATCTACACCCTTACCAAGTACGTTACCCATAGTACCACTTAGAGCAGTCAAGAAGTCTTGTGTACCTTGTCTGTTTCTAAAAGCTCTATTGAAATAATCATTTGTACCTACTTGGATGGCAAACTGTGCACCTTCTTCAAATGCTTCTGTAGGAGCAAATAATAGTTTAGAAACATCCTTTGATCTTTGTAACACTTTTCCAAACTTAGTAGAGGGAACCACTTCTGTAAAAGCAGCACCTTGTCCTTTCTTTTCAATCTGATTAAGTAACAACTTATCAGCTCTGTTAGAAGAACCTAATATCTTTGGAAGTTGAATATAGTTTGTACCAGTTAATAATAAAGTATTCATTCCCCAAGTGAAGTTACCAACGCTACTTACGTAGTCATCAAGTTCTTCTAGATCAGCACCTGTAGGATTCTTACCATATTTTTGAACATATTGTTCTATTGCCTTTTGTCTGAAATCATTTGCATTCTGTAAAGCCTCTAATGAAGCTTCACCAAATGTACCCATTGTAGAAGCAACAATTCTTTCAGGATCATTTAATAACTTACCTATAGGAGTCTTTAAATATTTCTGTGCTACAGAATTAAGAGCACCATCAAATGCAGCAAATTGATTTACTTTAGGAACAGCTTGCATTGCTCCCTCTGCAGCAGTAACAGCTTCTAATCCATATCCAGCTCTAACCAATGCATTTGTTGTACCTAATGTTTTTAATAATTTAGCCCAAGCTACACCACCACCTAATGCACCCACTGTATAACCTAAGTTCTTCATCAGTTTATCTGAGAAGAAGTTAGCAGTCCATATATTATCAGGAGACCACCAATCAGCATCTCTTTCTTTTGTTGTATAATAGTTAGGAGCAGTATCTTCCAATCCTTGAATAAATGTCTTATCCATGTTTCTAGTCAAATCATTATTATAAAGACTAGAAAACTTTCCATCTTTTATAGCAGATCCAACACCATAAACAAGACCAGCTGTACCAGAAACAAGAGAAGCAGTTGCAGTACCAAAAAACTTAATAGCACCATTCTTCCATCTATCTGCTGAAGATTGTTGTTGAGCATATGCTTCCTCAAGATTCTCACCAGGTCTAACAGCAGCATATCTTTCACCAACGTATAGGTTAGCTGTAGGAATAGCTTCCACACCTGTTGGTTTAGCAGTTCTTAATCCTTGTGTATACAAGTCAGTTATAGAAGGAGCAGGACCTTTAGATTGTCTAATGTCTGTATTAACTATAGGTGTCTTTGGAAAACCTTCAATTGTACCCCCTAAATTTACTATTTTATCTGGCATTATTGTTCAGTTAAAAGTGCTTCAATCCACTGTGCGTTTACGTTATTTGTTAAGTTCTGAAGAACAGCTTGCAAGTTTGGACTACCAGGCATGGTCATTACCTTTGCCCTTCTACCATCACTTCCAAATATGTTTGAATAATATAAACCATTTTTATATACAATATTAGCTGCAGCATCATATCCACTTCCTTTTAAGTTAACAAAGTCAGGTGTCTTAAGATAACTATCTCCTTGTATGTATGTTGATTTTTCCTTAGGGTCTCCCTTAGAAGTTTGGTCACCATTTGCATTTAAATAAGTTCTAACATTGGTAACTTCTTTTGGTTCGTATAATGTAGAAGGATTAACACCAAGTCCCCTAGCTTCATCATCTGCTATAATCATACCTCCTAATCTCTTATTATCATCTCCACCATATGCTACAACTTCAACTAAAGGTTTACTTCCAGGACCTGTAATAACTTGTGCTTCGAAAGTAACATCTTTTTTACCAACATTAGAAGCAAAGTTTTTAAAGTCAGGAGAAAGATTCTTTCCTGCAGTGTTATAATTACCAGCAAATCTTGTTAATTTATCTACCATCACTTTATCATCTCCAGCATCTCCACTTAATAATCCAGCTTTTAAGTTTGGTTGAACATTATAATATCCTTTTACAACATTTGCTTTTGTTTTTAATATTTCAGCATAGTCATCTCCTAACTTATCATATATCTTATTTACTTGAGACAAGTCTATTCCTGGGAATGCACCTATTCCTGGGAATGCACCTCTTCCTGGAAGAGGAATACCTTTACCAATTGAATTGATTGCAAGGTTTCCTATAGCTTTGGCAGATCTTATAGTGTTTGTTATTGGACCAGCATCTTCTCCATATTGTAATAGTGCAAGAGAAAGTAATTCTTTTTTACCTTTTGCATCCATTCTAGCTTCAGCCTTTCTAGCTTGATCTCTTGCTCCTTTATCATTTAAGAAACCAACAGAAGATGCATTACCTTTTAAATATAGTGCTATATCATAAAAATCATCTGGAGTTAATACAACTGCTTTACCATCAACTAATCCTCCAACAGACTTTATACCTTCTGTTATCTTTGATTTATTTACATCTTTACCTAATATATTTCCTGTCACTTCATCTACTTTTCCTTTGACAGTATTTAACATATCATAGTTTCTTTTTGAAGCACTGTATAAATAATAAGCATCTTGAACATCAGGATTGTTTCTTTTTTCTTGAGCAGTCATAGTGTTCATAGCTACTGTAGACTTATCACCCCATCTAGCTCTAAAGTTTTCTGGAGTTTCTTTATTCTGAGCTGCTGTATTATCAAGTAAGTTTTTAATAGCTTGATCTCTACTAATACCTTGTTTCATCATTCCATCAAGCTTAGTTTGGTTTCCAGGAACTTTAGAAATAGCAGCACTCCAAATAAAGTTATCAGAAGCATTAGTAAAGTTATCTGCAGCATTTGTTAAGTCTGATTCAAAACTAGCAATTAAATCAACGTTACCTGGCATATCAGCTTGTTCAAAACCACTACCTGCTCCAAAATCATCAGGTACACCATCACCATTAGTATCAATACCTTTACCTTTAGTTCCTTTCATTTGTGCAAGGATTATTTGTAACTGTCTATCTTTCTCTTTCTCACTTAATCCAACATTAAACTTCTTAACATCCCAAGCTCTATCTTGAGCCCATCTAGATTGAATATTAGCTTCTTTTTGTAAATCAAAATTAGCTTGCCAACCTGGGTTACTCATTGATGTTTCTTTAGTTTTCATCTCACCAAACATTGTGGTGAATCTACTTTTAACATCATCCTTATATAATAAAGATCTAATAGCATCTGGATTATCCTGAGCTACAGACATTATATCATTATATTGACTTCTTATATTATTCTTCTTTAATTCAAGTTGATCTATCTGAGCTTGGACATCCTTACCTGTACCTTTTTTTAATGCAAGTTCATTAATGTCATCATCATACTTAGCAATCATATTTTCCTTTTGAGCGTTAACCTTTTGAGCTAACATATCTGGAGAATAGTTTTTGTATTCATATTCACCTGAGATACCTAATTGCTGACCCACTCTACTATCAGAAAAGATTTGTTCTATTGTTTGTTTTACTTTCTCTGGGAATCTACCTTCCTGCTCTAGTCTTTTCATCACTGGAGAATAAATAGGCTTGCCTGATTTATCAACTTTTATATTACCATTTGCATCTGTTTCATAAACCATTTCTGTTGTAAAACCATCAGGCTTTATAGAATCAAATGTTTCTTTAGCAAACTTCTGTACATCAAAATAAGGAATATAACCTGCTGAAAACTTTTGACCAGCTTTATCAGAAGACAACCAACTGTTAGCTTTCTTATTGAAGTTATCAATATTAGCTGGACTTGACTTACCTTCATCTACGTCTTTCTGTAACTTAGATAGTTCTTTTCTATAATTGGCTGTAGAGTATACAGCATTCTGAACTGTGGGATCTTTAATGATCTGAGTAGCCATACCTCCTACAGAGTTAACTAATTGCTGATTAGAGAAGTCTCCTGCTGCAACAGTCTTTAATCTACTACCCAAGTCATTTAGCTTGGATTGTAGATACTTTTTGTCAGCATCATTGACAACGTCCATGCCAGCAATATTATCTACATATCCTTGGATTTTTTGCACACCTTGGTCATACTGTTGTTGCTTTTGAGTGCCAACAGTGACCATTGCTTCTATCAAAGGAGCCTTTGATACGTAGGGGTTAAAGGTTGATATTTGATCTGTAAACGATGCCATAATACAAAATTAATTTAAAATATTAGAATTACCAAGAGCAATAACATTTTTTGGTAAATCACTATAACTTAATTAGTTATAGATTTTTTAAAGCTTGAACAATAGAACCATTTCTGCTTGTCTTAGAAGTGCTGGTTCTTTCC
>Ga0315293_10006437_pt1 | contig 10990 bp, 9 predicted proteins | sample YL17G13_20_MG_FD_203071 | JGI IMG/M metagenome (GOLD analysis project Ga0315293, IMG submission 203071) | Sediment microbial communities from Yellowstone Lake, YNP, Wyoming, USA - YL17G13_20 | ecosystem: Environmental > Aquatic > Freshwater > Lake > Sediment | place: USA: Wyoming | collected... | reverse complement strand
TTCATTAGTGCGATACGCTTCCCGGAAGGGCTAGTGTTAGACATTGAAGAGTCATTTGGACTTCGATGAGCTCTCCAGACGAGAGTCAATCTACCTCATTCTCTGGCAGCAGGCATTGAAGATATGGACGAAAGGGGTTGGTGCATTCTCCCGAGACCCAATTCTGTCCGATTGACTTTGAGCTGGCATATGTGATGTCGGAGCCGGCTGTGTTCAAACCGCAATCTCAACTGCGGTGGCCGGCGACGGAAACCTGCAAGGCAACTGAGGCCAGTCAACTTTGGACCGCCGAAAGTGGTTATTTTTCAACCGGCGCTGACAACTATCATATTGACGAGGAATAGCTCAGGAGAACATATCTCGATAACATTTCCAAGCTCGGAATAGGATAAACAGTCCAGTTTGGTGATGTGGTCTCTGTTTCGTGGTGCAGGCCCGTCATCCGTAGATCATATTCAGTTCCTTGAAGACTTGCTCGATATGGCCAAGACACAGGTCTCGTTCCTTCTCTCCGTACTGCATCAGATGATGTGCTTTGCCTCGCACAATGTTGTTGCGAGAGTATTCTATCCATTTCATGCCATGATAGGAACTCATCCAGATCCCATTGGCCTTCAAGAAATTCGTGAAATCGTCGACGAGCCACTTCGCAGCGTCAGAGAGCACATTCCCTGTTTTACTGTGCTGTTTCTTGATTCCTGACTTGTCAAAGTAGTATGCTTCTTCCTTCTTCGCTTCGTATTCCTCCAATCTGAACTGTGAGTGTCTCATGTGGATAGCGATGATCATCTCCTCTATGCAATCCCATGCTTCGGTGACTACCTTGAATGGGGGCTTCTCATCCTTGCTGAGGCTGAAATACAATTGTCGGGCTCGTTCCTGATGTTTGAGATCTTCGCCTTGGAGTAGCGGACTCTTCATCGTAGAAACTAGGATCTCGTCACCTTCTTCGACAGGAGGAATCGGGTTAGCTGAGTAATAGGACACAAAATCCTCTGGTGTTACTCCCTGCTTTCTCAGTTTCACGAAGAACTCCTTTACGAACTTGTCAGGCATGTATCGCGCGCTGTGCCCTACCCCTTCCTCCTTCTGAGTGGTGTAGGCTACATAGTTGAGCGACCCGTAGAACTGGATTGCGACCTTCTCTCTAGGCAGGTTTCCTCCCAAAATGGCAAGAAGGTAGTCCCATCCTTCGGTGAGATTCAGATTTCTTTTCTCCATGTCTAGATAGAAAACGTATATTGACGTTATTCCCTTCTTGAGAGAAGTAGAGGATTTTGCGAGCGATAGTATCTGTTCTCGAACTGTCTCGTCGAATTTCTCCTGATAACTCTCACGTATGAATTTGCGAGTTATGCGGGGAATCCCTGAATGGGCTCCGAGTCTGCAGATCGCCTCAGAGTGCTCCAGCAACATTCTTGGGTTGCCTCCACTTACGTTCAGCAAAGGGAGAATGCATTCTTCATCGAAGACTTCGGAATAGCTCCTTCCTGAACTTCTGAGTCTGTTGTCAAGCATCTTTCTCGCGTGATCTGTTGAGAAAGGCTCGAGTCTCTTCTGGTTTCTCATGCCCAGATATGAGAATTCCTTCGTAGAGAGGGGATCTCCCCATCTTTCTGCAAATGCCATTAGGCAGACCGACACTCCACGCAGCGCGGTCAAGAATCTCTGCGAGGTCTTGAAGAAATCCCGTATTATGTCAAACCTGTCCTCAGGCAATCTGTCAAGGGAATCCAGGCACAACACTTTCTTACTCCCGTATTTTGCGAGCTCAATAATCCTATCAGGATTGGCGTCCTTCTCATCCGGCTTCAGGGAAGTTCGAATTCTTCTCTGAATGAGAGCATGCAGGTCGCTCGCCGAGCGAACGTTGATTACCTCATCAGCCACGTCGATCACGTGCACATCATAGTCTTTCTCAAATCTCTTCTGAATTGTCTGGAAGAGTGTGGTCTTGCCCATTCCTCTTCCGCCGATAATCAGCCTCAAGTCGCCGGACGGGCCCTCAAGATTCCTTTTCGTTTCCCCAATTATCTCCGAGTGTATTGGAGTCTCGACATACAGGTCGCTTCCGTAGTACACGGGTCTGTCAAGGAATGGATTTCCCACGAATCCCCAGTAGGACATGAAGTCAAGTTCCTTGTCCTTCTGTGGCCTTGCACCAATGGCATCCTTGTCCATCGCTGCAGATCCGGACTCAACCCCAATTAGATCATTGCTCATTGATGCAATGATTTCCTCTGGGAGCGTCTGCTTGCCATATGAATAGTCGACCCCCATTATGTTTATCTCTTCTGGCAATTGAATCATGATACCATTTTCCCACAATACATTCCTTGAGGGTCGGTATTCCGAGTGTATCTTGTCCAAGAGCCTCCTTAGAGCAACTGAATCACTGGGCCAGTCATTGTCTTCGGGTACGAAGCGTGGATCTCTACGTTGCCATTCTCAATTGTGACACCATCGATGTAGTGGCACATCAGCCAATGATAAACAGCCGAAGGAGGGACAGAGTAACACCTAAGACAATCCATTCTGACACGTCGTGAATCGCAGTCCAGTGTGTCAACCAACCTCATTAGCGCAGTAAGCACTCCGACTCGGATTCTCCGGCTGCCCAGAGCAACGGTCTCACATGGATCGTATTGCTTCGATGACTGGTGCTTCTCGCAGATGGATGCTACAGTGGGTAAGATCTTGCGGAGATCCTCATCCAACAGGTTGTTCAGACCATAATGGTCCTTACCATCTGCAATCTCCCGCAGGATGATTCCTGAGACCTCACCATGCTGTTCTCTCATTCTTTCAATACTGTGAAGTGAGATGTCACGGACATCCTCAGTGATTCCATGGGCTCTCGGTATCTGAAGGCTGATATCATGCATAAGACAGGCAAGTACTACAATCAAAACCTCTTGGGGGCTGAGTTTCATTTCGGAGTTGCTAGCAAGATTCGTGCTAAGCAGACTGCCCAAGTGTTCGATGATTCTGGAAGAATGCTTGATTGAGTGATCTGTCAGGTGAGGAAGGAGATTCGCCCTGAGAACTGGCTCAATCGACATGTAAACGTGCTCAAGTTGCTTCTGCTTCTCCGGAGGCAAGAACGAGAGCCAAGAGTACTCGCGCATTTCCTCGAAAGGCATCAAGACTGCATTGTGCCGGGGGGTTAATAATTGTAAGGTTGATAGGCTGAAGAACCCTCTTGTACAGATTAGCATGTTCAAACAAGAATCCCAGCTCATGGATGTTCAAACCGCAATCTCAAGTACGTTGGGTGAAGCCCATAGGAAAGGTCATCAGTCCAACAACGAGGTAGCTAGGATGCCAAACATAGGCTCGTCTCGTGTCAAGTTCTAGTGAGCGCCAGGTCAGGCCGATATCCAGGCACCATTGTACTTGTTTTGGAGACCCCAGCTCTAGCGTAAGGTGATTTTCCCAATTCTCGTATGACGCCCTCTCTTGAGATTCAACTTGATACGCTGGAGTATTGCTTCCCGGAAATCAAGTTCAAAAGCCCTGCTAATTGCCAAGAGACAATTCTCAGAAGCTTTCAAGTATTCCTCAAGCTCAATTCGACTGACGGGAACTCGGGCACCTGGTCGAAGCTTCTTGCCGGTCTGCTGAAGGAGCGTTGAGAGTCCTTTGGCTTCGATCTGCCTGAGAAAAGCGCGATCTACAGTCCCGTTGTTGTGCACGACCACGTTTCTTTTGGCCATGAGGAGATCAAGCTTCCTCAGGTCATCTTTACGAATTACTCTGGCAAGGTCAACCCCCAAGTCTTTCTTGTACTTCTCCTTGGCCTTGCCAATATTGATGAAATCGTTTCGCGATTCCTCTATGAATCTGCCCGTCAGATTCTTCTCTGGCTTCACGTGTCTAAGATTGAGAACTATCGAATAGACGTCCCTAAGGAATACTTCTATTCCTGTTGCAGTCGTGACGAGACTCTGCTCCAATAGAGTCCGCTTCACAAACGTCTCACCCGTTTCGGGAACCTGTGGTTTTCCCGTCGCAAGTGTATAGAGCATTATTGATTTCTTCTGACAGTTGTTCATTTTCTCGAATGGACCGGTTTCCCCGCAGAAGACGCATGCAACAGGCTCCGATGAAGATAGGCTTTTTGAGACTTTGGAGGAGTCCTGGGCCATAGAGAGCCATCCCACCTCGTTGCAATACGGACAAAACATGAAATAGAATCGTCTGTTGGGTTTCACTAGCAGGTCATCTATGCTAATGGACTCCTTTGGCTGCGTGAGCCTATTCGAATCCAGGTCTGCCTCCGTAGTGGCAATATGGTCTACTACGCGATTAATCAGCTTGGGTGGCAATTTCGATACGAAGTCCTTATCGATCCTTTGATACGTGAACATGTTCTCCATATCCGCATTAACATGCTGCGTAGACATAGGTTGGCATTGTTGAATCAGCACCTTTTTTACCAGCATCAAAGGTGGCTCAAGACTCCACCAATTTCATACCAGTAATATATGTGCTAGCTTTAATCACCTGCAGATTCCGGGCCATAATCCGGGCCCTCGCACATTTTAATTTCAAGAATCTGATTAATGTTCAAACTATAAGTGGCGCACTAAGCCCGGTGAATCCTCAGACATGTGCCTCTTTCTTAGTCAGAGGGTTGTTGCACCTAGCCAGACCTTTTCCACCATTTCCATGAGCCTTTTCCCAGACAGCCAATCGAGCGATTTGTTCCTGCGGGTTGCAGTTCACATGAACATCTGTCATCTTGCCAGGGGGTAGTAAGCTGAGCTGACATCAATCTCTGCGCCTTCGCTTCAGGAAGATCGTGGCAACTACGCCAACCAGCGCGCCTCGGTACAGCCATAATGGTCGTCATGAGCAGGATAGTGGCAAACGCGTATGTGGCTCCTTGTTCAGTCGGGGACGACCTATATCAAATCACTATTGCTGCGATTGGCGGCTCGCTGTTCACAGACGGCTCTACCGCCAAAGTGTATGGCAAGATCGTCCGAGGCGTGGTTAGAAAGGACACACCTATTCAGAGCTCAGCGGTCATTTGCTTAGGTCGGCATCAATCCCTGCCGTGCCTGGTCCTTCTCCTGGCTGCGGTTGTCAAGCCTGTTACAATCACGAGTGCTCCAAGTATTGGCAACATCATCGTGGCGAATTCCGGAATCTCGAAAGGCAGGTTCACGTTGAGCCATTGAACGTCAGCAACTGTCACGTCTGTCTCGCTGGATCCCGTGTAAGAACCCCACTGAGCTATCAACCTGATCGTGTCTCCGGTGGAATAGCCACTGGGCAAATTCGTCAAGTCATACTCAAAGTACCCGGTATCGTTTGACCTGAGGATAACCCATTCTCCTGTCTGCAGGTCCGAGAGGTTGAGATCGCAGTTGGGCACAATGCCACCATAGCTGTCGTATGTGTGTCCACACACCAAATGCGAGCGAATGATCCAAATCTCGACCGACTTCATGCTTTCAAGATTGCCAGCTCGGTCCATTGATTTCCATTCGAGCGTGTGTACGCCGTTGCCACTGACTGCGAATGGACCGGTGCCAATCAGCCAGCTGCCAATATCTATCCTGTAGCTTGTTGATTCGACTCCGCTACCATCGTCGGATGGTAACAATGTGACCTGAACATCAGACGTGTACCACTCGTGTGCTCCCGCAGTTCCGATTTTCTCAATTGCCGTTGATGGCTCTGTGGTATCGATCTTCACCTCGATGATGTATGGGTCTTCCGAGTTGCCACTGTAGTCTACAGAGTAGAACTCTACTAAGTGCGTTCCATCGTCGCTAAAGGCGATTGGCTGCGTGTAGGTGATCCAAGACCCTCCGTCTACTCGGTATTTGGTGAATTTCACACCACCCCCATCTTCATTATCGAAAGCGGTGAGCACTATCGAAACGTCGGATGTGAACCATCCGTTGAATCCCGGTGTGCCGATGATTGTGCTCTCGGTGAATGGAGGAGTACTATCGTGATACACGAGCAGGAACTCGTCCCACTGCGTATCCACGATGAAGGTCCCACTAGTGAGGTAGTTGTCCCGATCAAGCTCCGTCCAAGCCTGTGGGAAGAAGATGCACACACCACGGCAGAATGAAGCTGAGGGATTGTGTATCTCCTTCATGACCAAATACCCAACTTGGCCGTCTGCTGGCCCAAGTTTATCCATAATGTCTTGCGCATGCGCCTGGATCGTGGGATTTGGAACATACCATTCAACCTTCTCAGCAAACTGGTACAAGTCTATCAGCTTGTATTCGTGTGCATACGGTCCTTCCATCTGGTTTGAATTCGCTCTCGCGATATCGATGAACGATCTGTAGTCGATATACCCGTTCTTCAGGTCTAATGCCAACGTGTTCACTGAGCTAATGAATGCGGACATCTTGCTCAGGTCATAGGCAGCCATGCTTTGGGTCACGGATGTGGGGTCATCATGTGGATTCCCTCTGTTCACGGCTTCGATTGCGTACGTAGCTGGGCCTGTCGTCGGGTTGTCTCTCAGATACGTTATAACGCCACCGCTTCCTGCAAATGGGAGGCTTGATGTCCATGAGACTGTCTCCGATAGTACCGCGTAGTCCACGCAAGGCCATATCTGCGCAGCCAATTCGATGGAGCCCATGTTGCACATGTCGAACATCACGACATCGATGTTCCGTCCAATCGTCCCTTTCATGCTATCTAACGAAATGCGGAGTTCGCTGAGAGACAGTGAGAGGTCCGAACTTGAATCATCGAAGCAGCAGCCACCAAAAGAGGCTCCATGATCGTCAAGGATTACCAGATAATGGTCTGCTTTGAATCTCTCCGCCCCCCACAGCAAGAAGGACTCTAGGACGGCCTGAGAGCTCATGTCTACCTCGCCAAGGTTTTCAAAACTGTTGTCTGGCCAAGGGTAGTTACCACTGGTGACGACGTATCTTCGGCAGTCGGTCCAATTACCATAACCAGTATCGTAGCCAGGGATTCGGTCCAGCTGAGCTGCGATACTGAGGGATGGAGTGGATCCTAGGTCTGCGAGCGCGGCGCAATCGCCAACAACATAACTCTCCAAATCGTTGTCGCCATCCAGATATGCAAGAACTGTCCACTGTGCGTTGGCGATTGATATGGTGTCAGTGAGCTGGTTGTTGCCTTCCGCCGTTCCGATTCCCCATCCTGCAGCCTTGTTTGCCTCAGCTACCGTGCTGTAGTAGTCAACGATTGCCGTTAGTGTATGCACACTTAGGTCAGAGATCCACATGTCCGTCCAGTAGAATTCGACCGTCGCGCCAGCTCCTAGGTTCGACCAGCTTGCCCAACCCGTCCAGTAGCCCATGTAACAGTAGAGCGTGAATCCGGCCACCGCGGTAGCGTCTCCGGAATTCCGGATTCTCACGTGTGTTTCGAAGTTCTGTCCCGAAGTCACCGATGAAATAATCGAGCCATATGAATCGACGAACCAGATGTCATCGACGACCAAATCGGGTCCTTTCCACCACAGACTCTCTGAGTAGATGTTGTTATTCTCATTTGACTCAGCCACCTGGTAGTTGGAGTCTGCACGTGCCTCGATCGTGTGGTAGCCGGGTCCCAAAGTCCTTGTGGAGGTCCAGTCAAATGATGAACCTGCTCCAAGTCCAGAGTTCGATCCATACTCAGGATTTGCACTGTCGACATAGAATGAGTTCGCGAATGTTGTGGAGGTCGCACCTCCCTGATTGTGGAGCCTGTGAGTTATTGTGGCTGACTGCCCTCCGGTAGGCGCAGCAGGGTCCGTCCAAATATCGGACCAATGGAGATCAGGCGGGTTGGCTACTGTCAGACCCCCTGACATTGTATAGGAACCCCACATGCGGTTTCCATTGGTTGTGTCTCCCGGTGTCCCGGACCAGATTCCGAAGGTAACATCGTAGGTGGTTATACTAGCCCATGAAGGAATTGTGAACGTACGGGATTGCCAGCTGTACCCGGTTGGGAGGGTGACAGTGACATCATGAGCTGAGTCGGAGATTGATCCGGTTGCTGAGCTGTATATACTAGCTCCGAGGCCGCAACTAATTGTGAACGAGCATGGGTTGTGGATGTAGTAGTACATGGTTATCGAACCCCCGGGACTGACGCTTGCTGGTGAGATGTATGAGCTGCTTCCTACTGTCATGTCCGCTCTGATCAGATTGATATCGTCGAGGTATACTCCTTCGTACACAACCGAGATATCCGAGATGAACTTGAATCCAAAAGCCCCATTGGAGATGAGCCTATTGTACGGGATCTGCCAACGGTAGTTCAGCCAGTCTGTTGAGCCTGGTCCCGTGATCTTCTGATATGAACTGTCCCAGGTTGAGCCAGTATACCACAGAGCGATCATGTAGTCTGCGTTGTTCTCAGTATTCTTGTTCAGTCCCCAGAAGTCGATGTAGCCCGCGTCCCAGGATGACATGTCAACCAGATACTTCTTCACCATGTAGGAGTCCATGTGGTTGTCGTAGCAATGTTGCGCATCGTTAGTCCCCCCGTAAACTGAGTTGTCTCCAATTTGGGCACACCATCCGCTCCACCTTCCTGCGTGTGCTCTGTAGCTCGTGTCATCCCAATAGTCGGATCCGCAGTTTGCATTGTTGTCGCCTACATACCAATTATCTCCCGGGAATATCCCTTCGAAAGTCTCCGTGAAGACTGTTGAAGTGCTGCCTTCTGGAGCTGGCGGTTCAGGAGCGCTCTGCTCCGCTTCCGGTTCGACCTCCTCAGACTGGAGCGATCCTCGAATCAGACTGGAACCTGTAATGCCGGCCACGCCAAGACTTTCGCTCGACTCTGAAGTGATAGTAGGTGCTATCGTATCGTTGATGACCTCGAGAGTGTTGATTTCGTTCTCGGAGTTCGCCGAATGGCCGATTTCCTGCAGATGCAAGTATCTGGTTTCATTGGCATGACCCTGTCTGCTTGAGGTGTCAATCGCGACAATGCCTTGAGATGACTGGCTCTGCGTGCGGTCTTCGCTTGACGGATGATAGTCTGACGATGAGACTGAAACCAGAGGCGGGGCCTGTACGCTATCGGACCCTGATGTCGCATCGGGGTCAGCGGGTATGATTAACACAAAACTGACTGCAATCGCCAGAGCTACTACTGCGGTATAATTCATAATCGATTTCCTCCCAGACACCCCCAGGTTGGATAAGTTGTCGGTTTAATAAACATATCTGCCCTCCTTCCGATCGCAAGAAGCGGAGTAATCGTTTGTCAGCTATGCTTGTCCAAGATCATAGCCACAGAAGCCACGACCATGAGTCCGTCGAAAAACCCTACCATGGTCAGCTGTACTGTGCAATGGGCTCCCACCATCTCTTGTTATGAACATACAATTCAATGGTTCTCTGCAACCCAAATTGGTCCGGGCCCTCGCACATGTTGATTCGATAGATAGAACTAATGTTCAAACTAGAGTCTTGACACCCGTCTTTGAGAAAAGCCCATAGGGGAGGAAAGGCGATTCCAGAAGCCATGACAAAGCGCGAAGTCCAGTGCAAGAGCTGCGGAGCAAGAATGGAAGCTGAGTATATCCACGCTGGCTTCTCCGATGAGGGTTTTCTGTACTGCGACAACGACCAGACTGTACTGAAATTCAGTTCCTTTGACCCTGTCTATCAGAGGCTTGTGGGAGCAGTGCATCCTTGGGTACTTGCAGAGGAGAAAAAGGTTGACGAGCTTAAAAGAGTTGAAGACAATCTAATACCGTGTCCGTGCGGTGGACACTTCTCTTTTGAAAATCCGCTTATCTGCCCTGTGTGCAAAGGGGTATTCTCAGAACCAATTGCCAAGAACATTTACTACATAGTCCTGGGTAAGATGATAGATGGGGAGAAGACAAATGTATGGAAGAGTACAGGAGTCTGAGCCTCGCTCGACTGCGAGGAAAAGCCCATAAAGAAGGAAACGCAATCAGAATTCTGTCCTTCCGACAAGGAGGCGCTGCCGGGGGAGTGAAACGCCTCGCCAGAATCTCGGACAAGAAGACTTGCGTTGCCCAGGAGGAAAAGACCATAGGGGTGGAAAGGCGATTCCGACCCGTTGACATGAGGAAGTGGAAAGATGCTTAAAGCTGAGACCTACTACTCCGAGCTTGTACGGATTTGGATAAGCCAGACCGAGGCATACTGGAAATCCATTGACCTGTTCTTGATTGCGCAGGGCATACTATTCGTGGCTGTTTTCCAGATCTTGACAGGTGAACTTGATGTAGCGTATGCGCTAGGAATCGCTTTCATTGGGTTGTCTTTCTCGATGATGTGGCTAATAGTATGCGCCCGAAAGGGTGTCGCTCTTAGGTTGCTTGAGCACCAATTGAGACATCTCGAAGAAGAAATGTTTGGGGAGAGACTGGAGACGCTGGCCAAAGCCAAGAGTGATGACCAGAACAAGAAGCAGGAGTTGGAGAAAGCGATAGAGTGCGTATTTCCAATGTATTTTGTCGGGGCCAGAGCAGTTCTGCTGAAGCGAAAAGGAAGACGTAGGGTACTCCCTACATATCCGCACGAAGCGGATATGAAAGCCCATCATCTTCGGGAGATTCGCCAAAATGACCTCAAGGGACTAGGTTCGATAAGCCGATTTGGCATAACGTCCTACGGAGTTCCAATCACGTTCCTTGTCGCCTGGGCGATTGCAGCATCTCTCACTGTATACGCGATTTTGGCTAGTCTGGATTGTTAGAAGGATGGTATTTGTCCACAAGTCAATCAGGGCTCTGGGAGAAAAGAAGGGGTTTGAGCCTCACCTCGGAAAAGCCTCTATGTTGAAGTGCCCTCTCTTCAGCACGACAGCAATAGGGAACCAAAGGCGATTGATCTACAGGTGATTGCGGTCGATTGGCAGATTGTTGTTGGATTGGTGATCGGTTTCCTTCCAGGTTTGCTGATTGGCGGAATAGTGTACTTGGTTGCGAAGCGGCGTTTCGAACTATTGCTCGTTATCTGGTTTGATAATCCCGAGAATAGGTTCATATCCA
>Ga0315293_10006434_pt1 | contig 10992 bp, 13 predicted proteins | sample YL17G13_20_MG_FD_203071 | JGI IMG/M metagenome (GOLD analysis project Ga0315293, IMG submission 203071) | Sediment microbial communities from Yellowstone Lake, YNP, Wyoming, USA - YL17G13_20 | ecosystem: Environmental > Aquatic > Freshwater > Lake > Sediment | place: USA: Wyoming | collected... | reverse complement strand
CCATTGGATGGTTTAAATCTGGAGAGAGGGGGTGAGAGGTGACAAATATTGTTATGGAGAAGGGGATTTTTAGTAGTCTGCCAGAATCGGGATATCCGAAATACTCCGGATATCACCCCAATTTTAGGGGTATATCCGAACCTGTTCGGTAATACCCAAGTTAAATGAAATTTCGGGCATGAAAGGAGGAGAGAAGTATGAGAATACAACCGTCCCCTTTTTTGATTTTTTGGCAGACAGGACGTGGCTGCTTAAGCTAAAGAGTCGCTTCCTGCTCGACTAAAGTTAGAACAGCTTCGGATATAGGAGGATTCGCTATGAAAAAGTTATTTTTTTATTTTTTCTTCTATTTTGCGATTTTGTCTTTGATTTCTGGATGTATGGGGGTGGCAAAAGTGGCAAAATATGGATATATCAACAAAGAAGGTAATATGGTTATAAATCCTCAGTTTGATGATACTTATAGTTTTCGAGAAGGGCTTGCAGGGGTAAAAGCGGGGGGAAAATGGGGATATATTAACAAAGAAGGTACCATGGTTATAAATCCTCAGTTTGATGATACTTATAGTTTTTTTCGTACTTATAGTTTTCGAGAAGGGCTTGCAACTGCAAAAGTAGGGGAAAAATGGGGATATATTAACAAAGAAGGTACCATGATTATAAATCCTCAGTTTTTGGTGGCAAGGCCCTTTTCAGAGGGGCTTGCAGGGGTGGTACCAGTGGGGGAAAAATGGGGATATATTAACAAAGAAGGTACCATGATTATAAGGCCGGAGTTCTATGACATATGTGATTTTAAAGAAGGGCTTGCAGGGGTACAAGTGGGGGGAAAATGGGGATATATTAACAAAGAAGGTAATATGGTTATAAAGCCTCAGTTTGATAGTGCAGTGCCCTTTTCAGAAGGGCTTGCAGTTGTAGGGTTATATCAATGACAAAGGCGAAATGGTCATCGAGCTTGCGTAGAATATAAAAAGGGATGAAACGGAACAGCTTACCCCCTCAACGAACAAAAAGGGAAAAGGGGGTCGGTTCGATTTAGAGACTGCCCGAAACTTCATTTAACAACAGCTTTGCGCAGAGGGCCTTCGGCAAACAAACAGGCTTCATATGGATTCTTCGTCTGTGGCCTGTTTGTTTCGCAAAGCCACAACGTTATCTGCTCAGTGTGGGCATGACCATTCCTGTAAAACAGGATACCGTAACATTCCAAGAGAGAGGAGAAACGTTATGAGAGTAAGTCACAGAACATGGAAGGTTCTTCTTATAATACCAATAGTTGCTTTTTTGACAACAGGCGCAAGTCAAGCAGCAACTACGACAAGCGGCAAAAACTGTTCCACCATTCAAAAAGCTATAAACAAATTGCCGGCATCAGGTGGGCAGGTAATAATTAAGCGAGGTAATTACATCTGCACTGATCCCATAGTAATCGACCGTGACAACGTGGAGCTTCTGGGAGAGAGCCCTGCTGCCATTCTTCGACTCGCCAGCGGAGCAAATGCCCCGGTGCTGGTTATGGGACAGATGGCTCAGATTCCTAGCATTACGAGAAAGAACATTCATATCGCCAACCTAACCATTGACGGGAATCGTACAAATCAGACCTACGAGTGTTTTCATGGACCATGTACTGCAGACAATCAAATTTATAATAATGGGATCAGCGTGCGTCGCTGCGAGGACTGCAGTATTGAGCGAGTGACTGTTTTCAAAGCTCGCTCCGGTGGCCTTGTTGCTGACAAAGTTACCCGGCGGCTTACTGTCCGTGACTTTAATTCTTTCGACAATCAGTTTGACGGTTTAGCAGCTTATGAGACAGAAAACAGTCTTTTTTCGGGGATCAATGTCCATGATAATGGTGCTGCAGGTCTTTCGTTTGACTGGGATTTCAATAATAACATTGTAAGCGATACTGTAATTGTTGATAATGCAAAGGTTGGTATATTTATGCGCGATTCCAAGGATAACTTTTTTCACGGCTTTCAGATTCGCAATAGCGGAGAGCACGGGATATTTTTGGCCCAAGTTGAAAATGATGCCACAAAGCCTGCCCAAGGGAATACTTTTAGCGGAATTGTTGTATCAAATTCCGCTGGTGCCGGGATAAGAGTGAATGACGCCTCTTGCGTAAACAATTTAATAGTTTCATCTCAGTTTGTAGGGAATAATGGTGGGTGCATTAGCGAGGCAGTACAAGGACTTGTCAGTGCATATGGAAACATATGTCGTTGAAGGGAGAAAATAGGGACAGCAATTATTTTAAAGAATATGCCGCGCCGGACAGATAACAACAGGCTTGCGCAAACACCGGAAGGCAAACAAAAACGCTCTATCATTGAATCTCTCGAATTTAGCGTTTTTATTTCGCAAGCCCAAAACGTTAACTGCTTATTGCGGGCATAAAGCTATTTAAAAGGAGAAGAAGCCATGTTAAGGATAAATAAATTGTGTTTATCATTTGTTTTTGTGGTAGCACTGGTAGGGTTTGTTTTTCCCTTAGTAGCCCAGGATAGGGTAATCAGCGCAGCACCTGCAGTCACCTCACAGGTTCCTCTTGATACCTGGTATTGGAGAAGCCCATTGCCGCAGGGGAATACTCTCAATGGAGTAACTTACGGGAATGGAATATTTGTTGCTGTGGGGGGTGACGGGACAATCATTACCTCATCCGACGGAAAGACATGGACATCCCGCTCCTCAGGAACTTCTGAGTGGCTCAATGGAGTAACTTACGGGAATGGAATATTTGTTGCCGTGGGTGGAAATAGGACAATCCTCACCTCAGCAGACGGGCAAACATGGAGATCCCGGTCCTCAGATTCGAGCACTAATACTAATCATCTCAGTGGAGTAACTTACGGAAATGGAATATTTGTTGCCGTGGGGGATAAAGGGATAATCCTCACCTCAGTAGACGGACAGACATGGACATCCCAATCCTCAGGGACTTCTAACGTCCTCAGAGGAGTAACTTACGAAAATGGAATATTTGTTGCCGTGGGGGATAAAGGGATAATCCTCACCTCAGCAGACGGGCAAACATGGATATCCCAATCCTCAGGGACTTCTAACGGCCTCGGAGGAGTAACTTACGAAAATGGAATATTTGTTGCTCTAGGGGGTAACGGGGAAATTTTCACCTCAGCAGACGGGCAAACATGGAGATCCCAATCCTCAGGGACTTCTAACAACCTCAGAGGAGTAACTTACGGAAATGGAATATTTGTTGCCGTGGGTGAAAATAGGACAATCCTCACCTCAGCAGACGGGCAAACATGGAGATCCCGGTCCTCAGGTTCGAGCACTAATACTAATTATCTCAGTGGAGTAACTTACGGAAATGGAATGTTTGTTGTTACAGGCTGGTATTTTTTTTGGGATCATGTGCATAATTGGACCGCCCAAGCCGGACAAATCCTCACTTCAATAGACGGACAAACATGGAGATCCGAATCCTCGTCAGAAATTACGTTTTCGTCCATCAGTCGAGTAACTTACGGAAATGGGACATTTGTTGGAGTGGGGACGCCTAATGGGATAATCCTCACCTCAGCAGATGGGCAAACATGGACATCCCACTCCTCAGGAACTTCTGAGTGGCTCAGAGGAGTAACTTACGGGAATGGAATATTTGTTGCCGTGAGTGGTAACGGGAAAATCCTCACCTCAGTAGACGGAAAGACATGGACATCTCAATTCTCAGGAACTTATTATTCACTGAATGAAGTAACTTACGGGAATGGAATATTTGTTGCTGTTGGCGGTGGCGGGACAATCATTACCTCATCCGACGGGCAGACATGGACATCCCGCTTCTCAGGAACTTCTACTTATATCCTCGGTGGAGTGACCTATGGCAATGGGACATTTGTGACTGTTGGTAATGCTGGTATAATCCTTCAATCAGCCCCGTATTTGGTCAATTTGTATATTTCAAAAATGGGCACGGGCAATGGAACAGTTGCAAGCACCGATGGTAACATCGACTGCGGTTCTTACTGTTCAGAGACATATAATCAAGGCACTATCGTTACATTGACTGCAACTCCTGATGCAGGCTCCACCTTCACCGGCTGGGCTGACGACTGCTCGGGCACTGCAAGCCCGCTGGATGTTTTGATGGATCATGACAAGACTTGCACAGCGACTTTCATATTGAATGCACAGGTATTGCCTCCCGAGATCATTGCTTCCCCATCCTCTCTCAATCTTGGTATCGTCAAAAAAGGCGTTACATCAGCGCCCAAAATAGTGACGCTAAAAAATACCGGTAAAGGCAATCTAAATATCAACAATGTGACTATCACCGGCACGAACGCCTCTGAATTCGCCTATTTGGACAACGGCTGTACTTCGGTTTCTCCCGGCAGTTCCTGCACGATTTCCGTAACACTGACTGCAACATCATTCGGCAAAAAGACAGCAACATTGAACATCTCCTCAAATGATCCCAAAAAGCCCATTGCTGCTGTGACACTCTCAGGAGATTGCAAGCCTCCCATGATCTCTGCAAGCCAGGCATCGGTCAACTTCGGCACAGTGAGCGCAGGCGCGACATCCGCCATTAAAACAGTCACGATCAAGAACAAAGGACTATCAGACCTGATTATAAACTCCGTTGAAATTACAGGAACTAATGCTGCTGAATTTAACAGGACAAACAATTGCGGGATAGTGACAGCCGGGAGCTCTTGCACGGTTGATCTTACATACGAGCCGACTTCGACGGGGAAGAAGAGCTCTGTTTTGGGGATTTCATCGAATGATCCCAAGAAATTGACGGTGAATGTCAAACTTTCGGGAGTGACAAAAGGCAAAAACACTTCCCCCTTATGTTTTACGGTTAGCGGGTGTTCAGTCACGATATATAACATGTGGAGCGATGGAAGCTCACAAACTTCTCCGAATCTATGCAACCTCGTAGCTGGGGGAACTGTTGATAGTACGTGGTCTCACGGCACCGAGACGCACCATATAGTATACTCGCAGATGTCGAATCTCCCGATGATCACTCATGTATTAGACCCCGAGTCGCTGTTCATTAGCATTGACGAACAACCTAACACAGGATTCCTTAAGGTATCGGACAATTTATGTCATTAGTCCCTTAGTGGCAGATAAATGCTGTACAAAAAAAGAAGAAAATCAACTGGCATTTATACTGAGATCATGTGAAATGTGTTAAATGGGACGGTTCATATGCCGTGAATAACATATGACTCGTCGGTTAAAGTCTGACCGTGGGAATTCGGCGGTTCACCCGCGTAGCACGAGGGAGATGCAAGGGGCAACCCGAAGCGTCAAGTTCCCTGACAAAGGCTCTGAAAGAGAGTCGAGCAAACTTACGGGTCGTAGCGAAAGCGAACCTATATGTAGCTTCGTTAACCTAAAGGAGTTGCCCACCGAGTGAACCGATGGGGAAGGCGGAAACACCTGTCTTAACGAAAATTGCCATAACCGACAGGCGGACTCTCGGGATAACAGGGGCGACACATAAGGGAAGCCATATGAAGGGATGAAAATAGGGACAGCAACCGTTAAAAAAGACATGCCCGCACCGGCAGATAACATAGTGCTTGAGGTTGGTACCAAAAGGCTTCGCCCTTCTCAAGCACTTGAACGTTATACGCCATTGGGGCATAAGGAGGAGAAATTAGGGTAGGACGCTTAGGGACGTCCATAAAATTATAAATATGTCATGGATTGCCTGCAACGGACGGCTAACAACGGCACAAACGCAAAGCTAAAGAAAGGGTTGCCTTCGTCTGTGCCGCACACGTTAGCCGAAATTACGGGCAATAATTAGGATGAAATTTTGAAGCTTTTGACATGGAAATTCAGATAGGCTCCCATACGTTAGAACGGGCAGAAGAGCGGGGCGTTAATGAAGATGAAATCAAGGATGTAATCCTTACAAGTTTTTTTCTATTCCTGCGAAGCAAGGAAGATGTTAAAATAGTCAGAAGGAAGTTGAGCAACGGATGTCCAAATGGCTTGAAAGGTAAAGTGGACAGGTTAACTTTTTAACCCACAATAACACCTAAGTGTGTAGAAATGGATAAGAAGGAGATATATGAAGAACTTAAGAGAAATCCAAAGAATGTCAGGTTTGAGGTGCTTTGTAGAGCAGCGGAGTTGTTCGGTTTTAGGTTTAGAGGAGGCAAGGGAAGTCATCGGATATACGTAAAGGATGGTGTGCGAGAAATGTTGAATTTGCAGAGTGTTAAAGGAATGGCAAAACCATATCAAGTTAAGCAATTCTTAAAGGTTATCGAGAGATATAAATTACTGGAGGAAGAAGATGTATAAATACGCAATAGAGATATTCTACAGTGAGGAAGATGAGGGCTATATCGCAGTAGTTCCAGAATTACCAGGGTGTTCAGCATTTGGAGAGACCGAGGAAGCTGCATTAAAAGAGGTTATGACTGCTATGGAACTCTGGCTCGAAACTGCTGAAAAGGAGGGGAGAGAAATCCCAAAACCGGCAGGAAAGGAGCTACTGAAGGCAATCGTCGATGAAAAAATCGCCTTTCCGTCTACACGGCCCTAAAGGGTTAGCATATAACATAGAATGCTTTTAAGGGACAAATAAGAAAGGGGAGAGAGGATGAATGAAGGAGAGCACACACTGGCGGTCTTTATCGATTTTGAGAACCTCGCCCTCGGATTTAAGGGCAAGAAGGATAAGCGGTTCCAAATTCAGAAGGTCTTAGAACGCTTAGTGGAGAAAGGAAAGATCATTGTGAAGAAGGCCTATGCGGATTGGGCCGATTATGCAGAATATAAAAAGCCCCTCCACGAGGCGGCCATCGAACTGATCGAAATCCCAAAACGCATAATGAGCGGAAAAAACTCCGCGGACATACGGCTCTGTGTGGACTCCATCGATCTCTGTTACTCCAAAGAGCACATCGATACTTTTGTCATCGTTTCCGGCGACAGCGACTTCTCCCCTCTCGTCTCCAAGCTGAAGGAGAATGGAAAACGGGTGATCGGCCTCGGAATGAAAGAGTCCAGTTCCAACCTCCTGATCGACAACTGCGATGAGTTCATCTACTATGAAGACTTGGAACGGCTAACTGGCACTCCTCCCAGGATCGAGCAGGATCTGCCCGAAAAGAAGAGAGAGGCCTTCCAGCTCTTAGTGGACTCCGTGGTCGCCCTGGTCCGTGAGAATAAGGAGGTCCTTTGGTCCTCCTTGATCAAAGAGACGATGAAGCGGAAAAAACCCTCGTTCAATGAGTCCTACCATGGCTACCGAACCTTCAGTGACCTCCTCGAAGATGCAGAGAAGGAAGGGATCATCCGACTCCGAACCGATTCCCGAAGCGGCACCTATGTCATCACCGGTTTTGGGAAAGAACAGAGAAAGAGTGAGACAGAGGAAGTGAAAGAATTGAAGGGACGGGAAATTCGAAAGGAACAGAAAACTCAAAAACCACGGACAACCCCGAAACCACATTGGCGCCCACGGCAAAGGAGGCCAAAAACCAAGACATCGGCAACCATTTCTGCTCCGACGATTGCCGAATCCACAGGTTCCGAACCTGCTCTCTCGGAATCTCCTGCTTCAACGGAACCTTCGTCATCAGAACCCAATGCCTTAGAAACATAACCGTGATATGACAGGACAACGCGAGTTCACCTCTCCTGCTTCCTTCTAACCCCTTCCCCCCTTGTGGGGGAAGGTTGGGATGGGGGGAATGGATAAGATTAATGCCAGAGAACTAAGGAAAAATCTCACAGAAGCTGAACGAACTTTATGGAGGCATCTTCGTCTTCGTCAGTTTGGGGGTTATAAGTTTCGCAGGCAGCAACCTATTGGCAACTATATTGTCGATTTTGTTTGTTTGGAGAAGCGCTTGATTATTGAACTGGATGGAGGACAACATTCCGAACAAATTGCCTACGATTCGGAACGCACTGCATGGCTAGAAGAACAGGGCTTTTCTATATTGAGATTCTGGAATAATCAAGTCTTAAAGGAGATCGAAGCAGTCAAACAGGTTATCATGGAAGCATTGGGTTGTAAATCTCACACCCCCCACCTCGATCCTCCCCCACAAGGGGGGAGGAGATGAATTGGAAGGCCTCCCCCGCAAGCAGGAGGAGATAATTTGGGAGACCTGTGGCATAAGGGGGGAATAAGGTGGGAATAAGGTGGGAATAAGGTGGGGGTAATGCATAGCCGATGGGTGAGAAAAAAATTTCTCTTTTTCATTTTCGTTTTCATCTCCCTTGACCTCACCCCCAAAATTTCATTTGCTTTCCGAGATCTCGGCATTCCTGTGAAAGAAGCTGTTTGCTGGGGAGCTTATGTCGGACCAGGAAAGACTGGAGAGAAAGATACGATTTACCTCTCCTGCGGACAGTATCAAGCACCTCTTTTCCTACTCGCAGTCAATCCCGATACGGGTGTCATCCGGCAATTCAAAGGGCCTCTCTCGTCTGAAATGGGTTCTTGGGGATTTACGATCGATCAGGAGAATCGAATCTACCTCGGAAGTTATTATCACGCCCACCTCCTTCGCTTCGATCCAAAAACGGAGAAGTGGGATGATCTCGGACAACCCGGCGGTGAAAAAGAATCTTTCATCTGTAGCCTAACGACGACACCTGATGGGAAGATCTGGGGTGGAACCTTTCCCTCTGCAAATCTTTTTTCTTACGATCCAAAGACCGGAGAAAGCGAGAATTTTGGTCGGATGGATCCGGATCAATTTTATTGTTATCCCACGGCAGGCGCAGATGGTTTGATCTATTGTGCGATCCAGTTTGAGAAGATAGACATCGTCGTGTTCGATCCAAAGACGAAGTCCAAGATCTCCCTCATCCCCCCAGAGGGCCGAAAACCCGGACGCGTGAATTTGGTCAAGGGGAATGACGGGAAGATTTATATCAGAATTTCCACCTCTGATAGATGGTTTCGTATTGAAGAGGGTAAAAAGCTGACTGAAGTTTCTGAGTCGATTGTGCCCTTTCCTCCCAAGGGTCTTCCTGATGGTAGGCAGTTCCACCTTGTTGACAATATAATCCTTGGCGTTGAGAATCCACTGACGAAGGAGAAAAAAGAGATTCCTCTTCAATATGAAGCCTCGGGAGCCTATATCTTTGTTGTTGGTGCTGGGCCGGATGGCAGAATTTATGGAAGCAGTATGCTCCCACTGCGGCTTTTCGTCTATGACCCTGAGAATAAGACGCTCACAAATCTCGGGAAAGCCTCCCATGCCACCGGAGAAATTTATTCGATGGGGAGCCTCGATGGTAAACTCTACCTTTGTTCCTATCCTGATGCCAGGCTTTCAATCTATGATCAGAAAAGGCCTTTACAATTTGGCGATAAGGAAGACTCCAATCCGAGAGATCTTGGTCCCATGGGTGAAGGGCAGTATCGCCCAAGGGCAATGATCGCCGGACCCCATGGGAAGGTCTATATCGGGAGTTATCCTGACTATGGACTTTTGGGCGGGGCGATCAGTGTCTATGATCCAAGGAAGAATGAGAAGAGGGTCTATCGACACATTGCCCAGAATCAGAGCATTGCCTCTCTGGCTTACATCGAAAAATTCGATCTCATTGCTGGAGGAAGTTCTGTCCGTGGTGGGACCGGAACGCACGCCATCGAAAAAGAGGCGAAGCTCATCCTTTGGAATCCAAAGGAGGAAAAAAAGATTTTCGAGATGATTCCTGTCTTAGAAGCCAAGACGATTTTATCGCTAGCTGCAACGACAGACGGAATTCTTTATGGGATCACAGATAATGAAAAGGTCTTTGTCTTTGATGCGGAGAAGAGAGAAGTTAGAAAGGTTTTCGATCTCGGTTTTAAAGAACCAAGGGAGGTTTCCCTTCAGCTCGGGCCTGGCGAGAGGCTTTATGGTCTTGTAAAGGGAGCGATCTTCGTTATCGATCTGAGAAACGATCAAGTATCTCTCTTGGCTAAACCTCCTGTCCCGATTGATTCGGGGATGGCAATGATGGGCCGAAAAATCTATTTTGGTTCCGGTGCGAATCTCTATGAGTTTGAAATTCCTGTTGAGTCCACCCAAAGAAACGAATAACATTTGGGGATCCTTCTTCCAAAGCTATGTTGCGTTGGATTCCAATACAAACACATTAAATCTCATTACACCCAACGGTATCGCCCCTCACCCTATCCCTCTCCCCAGCGGGGAGAGGGGAGGGTGAGGGGGCCTCCTGTTAAAAAACTAAATGCGTTTGTATTAATTCCATCTTCCTTTGTGGCCAAAACGTGGCTATCATTACAACAAAGTGCCAAGTTTCTGCAATACCTCATCCATTGTCACAGACGGTAGCTCGCAAATCAACTTTGCTTTTCTTGCTCGCCAATCCAGACTCTTGACTTGGTCCGAAAGGATCGCACCACTGATGGCTAAGCCAGCGGGGATAAGGACCTCGAACGGATAGCCCTTAATCTGATTTGTGATGGGACAGAGAATGGCAAGTCCAACTTTACCATTGTAGGCTCCGGGAGAAAGCACCACAGCTGGGCGACGGCCCACCTGCTCACGGCCTTCCCTGGGATTCAAGGTAATCCAGACGACATCGCCTCGATCGGGAACATAAGTAACAGGTTTCACCATATCTCGTTCCCCATCGACTCACCGGTATCAATCTCCCGATGCAAGTTGTGCTCAGTCACTTGCGACAGAAGGTGCTTGAGGGTCAATGCTGGTTTAATAGCAGGCTTTACAATGAGTTTTCCATCCTTCAGTAACAAATCAACGGGTGCATCACATTCAAGGCCGGTTTCAGCAGCAAATGATTTGGGGATGCGGAGTGCCAGACTGTTCCCCCATTTCTGTATACGGGTTTTCATGCGATTGCCTCCTCGGTGTATCTACCGTATTGTCAAAAGTTATCTCCCCTCTCCCCTTGGGCCTGCCTGCGCGAAGCCGCTTCGGCGAAGGCAGGGGAGAGGGTCAGGGTGAGGGGTAAGAAGGACTTCTCGGATGGTCTCCAAAACAC
>Ga0315293_10006433_pt1 | contig 10993 bp, 13 predicted proteins | sample YL17G13_20_MG_FD_203071 | JGI IMG/M metagenome (GOLD analysis project Ga0315293, IMG submission 203071) | Sediment microbial communities from Yellowstone Lake, YNP, Wyoming, USA - YL17G13_20 | ecosystem: Environmental > Aquatic > Freshwater > Lake > Sediment | place: USA: Wyoming | collected... | reverse complement strand
CGACCGGCAAGTCCACCTGGAGCTGCCACCAGCTCGGGCTCGAGGCCGAGCAGGGCGAGGGGACGTGGGTGGCCCAGGACGACATCGTGTTCCTCAAGCGCGACGGTTCGGCCCTCGGCACGGAGCTTGGGTTTTACGTCAAAACGGATGTGGACGAGAAGCTGCAGGAGGCGATGTACCACGCACTCACCCACCGCTCGGCGCTGCTCGAGAACGTCATGATCGACGCCCGCGGGCGGATCGACTTCTTGGACGAGCGCCTGGGCGAGAACGGCCGTGGCGTGCTGGACCGGCGCGAGCTCAAGGTGAGCCGTGGCGGCAGACTGGTCTCCATCTGCGCCGACTCGATCAACCTGCCTCCATTGGAGGAGCTGGACGGGGTGGTGTTTGCGTTCATTACCCGCCGCGGCACGATCATGCCGTTCGCCCAGCGCCTCACCCCCGAGCAGGGCGTGATGGCCTACCTGTGGGGGGAGTCCACCCACTCGTTCGCCACCGTCCCCGCCAAGGCGGGTGAGACCGTGCGCATCGTCGGGACGGACGATTTCATCATCGGGGCCCAGGGACGCAAGATCAACGCGTTCTACGATATCGTCATGGACCTCGTGGCCCGCTACCCGAGCAAGGTGCACTTCTTCCAGTACAACACCGGTGGCATCGGCGAGATGATCGAGGTGGACAAGGGAACCGGCAAGAAGAAGCTCATTCGCAAGGTCACGCGCGTGCCCATCGACCTGATGGCGGCGCTGCAGCGCGGCGACCTGCGCGGCACCAACGAGTACGCCAAGGGGCGCCTGGGCACCGAGTACGTGGCCAAGGCCGAGGGGACCGAGCTCGCTCAGTACGACGCCCACAACTTCTACTCCGACGAGCAGATCGAGTCCTACGTGGCGGACCTGGTGGACGGGAGGCGGAAGTTCACCGAGGAGATCGCCGCGCAAGGCCTGCGCAAGGACATCCGGGAGCTCGCCCACCGCGAGCTGGACGCCATCGAGGCCAAGACCAAGCAGAAGCCCGACCCCTGGGCGCCGCCCGAGGAGGCTGCGCCCAGCGAGGCCGCCGAGGACCGCGACCCGCGCTCGAAGTGGATCTCACCCTGGGAGCCGCGCCGCCCCGGTATCGGCCTCTTCCCGGTACCCGCCAGCAAACGGCGGTAGATGCTGTTTCTCACAAGGTTGGTAAGCCTGCTGATAGGTGGCTTGCCACCAAGTGAGGCGTGGGCTCGGTGGTAGTTGTGGAAGTCAATATAGCGCGGCAGGAGCGTGGTGCGAAACTGAGAAGATAGGAAGGCGAAGGCGTAGGCCCATTCGCGTTGCAGGGTTTGGATGAGGCGCTCGGCTTTGCCGTTCGTACTGTGTACCCCTGGGTTCGTCACCCGCTCGACCAACAACGCTCGACTTGCCGGCAGCTTCAGGCATTTTGGTGCAGGTCCATTCAGTCCCTCCAGGCTGTAGGTTTCGCCACCCACCGCATGCCGGAAGTGGCTCGGATGGACCACTCCTGTCCCTGAACAACGTTGTGAGATTCCACACCTAAGTGCCGATGCCGATCCGAGGTCGCGAGGATTAGTCTTTCTTCCTGACGAGCCCAGTGAACCCCAGCACCGCAAGGGTCGAAAACAACCAGCCAAGGGCCACATGGAGTCGCCAATAGATCCAGACGAACGTGCCTGCGCGACTCGGATTCCAGGCTTCCCCGACACCAAGATTGATGACTGGAAGCATGGTGTCGAGAGAGTAGAAAAGTGCTTCGAGCCAGCCGAAACCGCCATCGCTGGGGGGGAGATTGGGGGCGGGTAGCATCAGGTGGTTGCGACCAGCGACGGCAAAGACCCGCCAGCCCAGCAGCCAGAGAGCGGTCAACCAGATGACCGCCCGTCCCGGCCTGTAGCCATGCCCCAGCGTCCATGCCAGCACCCATCCCCGGAGCCGCTCAGGGATGCGAGTCGACTGTTCCCGTAGCCGCCGCTTTTCTCCCGCCATGAGTACACTAATGGCGCTATCCGCATGGCCGTGTTGTCGTAGGACGCGAGCGAGCTCCTGGTAGGGTTGGGTGTCGAAGTCGGCGCCCGCGAGCCATGAGAGCTGCAGCGACATGTTGTCAATTGGATCGAAAGCGTCGTAGGTGAGCCTATTCAGAATCAGCTGCTGCGGGGCACTGGCGCGGTCGGTGACAAGGGTCGCCACGTGCGCACCATCGAGATTCACGACGGCTTTGTCGGGATGACGAATCTGCGACCAGAAGAACTGCTCGCCTACCCGAGCGCCCTGGAGAATTAACGAGCCAGCAACGGTCGCGGTCATGCAACTGACTTGACCGGAAACATTCGCCCCCACCAGGTTGATTTCTCCTTCCGCGCAGAAACCTGATCGCAGAAATATGTCGCCCCGGCATTCGAGGCCCTGACCGTTAAGGGCACACCCGCTTGGGTTCGTAAGGGTTCCACCGCTGCAACTCAGCTGGCCGGCGACACTGGCGCCAGCTAGGCTGACCTCTCCTGTGGCAGAGAAACCATCGTTCAGGAAGACGTCACTCCTGCAGACGAGGCCCTCAAGATTGAGAGCGCATCCAGATCCATTCCTGAATGTTCCCTTTTCGCATGTGAGCTGACCCACGAGGTTCGCTCGCGCTAGGCTCACTTCTCCTTCGGCTGAGAATCCTTCGGACAGAGCCACGGTTCCCCTGCATTGGAGCCCTTGGGCGTTCAACGCGAAGCCATCCGGATTTCGCAGCGTGGCACCAGAACAGACGAGCGCCAGGCCAATATCACCTTCTGCGAAGTTTACTTCCCCCTTCGCGACGAATGCGCCGTCCAAGAACACGCCTTCGCTGCACTTGATTCCCTGTGCATTGATCGCATAACGAGTCTCGGTTGTGACTCGAGCCCGGCTGCAGCATAGCTGACCCTTGATGGTGGCCCCAGCGAGGCGGATCTCGCCCGTCGAGTCGAAGTCTTCATCCAGATGAACGCTGCCAGTGCAGTCGAGCTCCTCGGCTTCGAGGCCGGGAACCCGACAACCCGAGAGGCGGAGGCCTTTCATGGTCGCCCCGGAGAACACGGGTTTCTGCAGGAAGAGACAATCCTGGAAGGCAAGTGGGCGAGGCACCGTCGCCCCGGCAAGGTCCAGGCAACCCTCGATGGATGCGCCACGGACTGCCAATTCTCTTTCATGTAGCTGTTGCATACTGTCACCTACGCAGAGGAAGCGGATTATCTGGGCGCGAAGCACCCATTTCTTTTTTCCAGCGCCTGATGACGCGAGGTTGGCGTCCCCGAAATCGCATAGTTCACGTGCTGACGCAGCCGCAACGAGCCTACGTTCCGCCGTGTTGAGGCCCAGGTTCTTCGGCTTCCGGCTACGTCCCATGCGATCCTCCTGGCAAGGTGATCGCTAGGCCAGGTCCTAGAAGGCGGGCAGCGACCTTCTGGCTCGGATCATGGCGAGGCGTGCCTCCAGGGAACCAGCACCACCGAGTGCTTGAAGCGCAGCCCGGTACATGTCGCCTACGTCTGGAACAAGTCGCCGCCCGTCGCGAACCAACTGATGGAGGGCCGCAAGATTGTCCAGAGCAAATCGTTGAAACAGTTCCTCCTTGCCAAATCTCAATATGTCGCCAATCTCATACTCTTCCATGGTTTGGCGACCGGTCAAGAAGTCAAGTGAGAACCGCAGGAGCGCCAGTAGGTTCCCCCGGCTTGCACCAGCGTCGAGGAGGGGATCACGCCGGTAGGATACATCGTCCACTCCGGCGGCGAGGGCACCGAGGCGGCGGACGACGCAGCCATAGCACGTCCCGTCATGCGTCCCGAACCTCTGGCTGATACACGAGTGAGTCATCCCTATGCCATGCGCCGCCGGCGCGAGTGCGATTACCTCTGCCTTCGTCATGTTCGCAAAGGGCGTTACGATCTCAACACTGCGCTGCAGGAGTATCTCAAGGACAGCTTTCGCCGCACCCACGACGTACGGATGAGTCGTCAGTGTGACCATATCGAAGGGCGCGAACTTAGGCTGGTACATCGTTGGTCCGACCTCAGTGATGATGAGGCGCGACGCGCCCAGGAGCTGCATCCAGGCGCCGGCCGACACGAAGTAGAGGAGGCCCCGCAGCTGGGCGTAGCCCTGTTTTGAGATAGCCGGCACATACACCTGGCGTAAGTGAGTGCGGCGCCTTCGGAAGACCTCCTCGTGGATCTCTCCCACCAATCGGATGGTCCACGATTGATCGCTGTGGGCGCAAAAGACGGGCGCCACATGGTTGAGGTGTACGGTAGCCCACCAGAGGCCAACGTAAGAATCGACGCCACCTGAAAAGAGGCAAACGTCTCTGACGGGCTGGAGGTCAAAAGGTGTCCTGATCCGTTTAGGAGGAGGTGGCGCGACCTCGCTAAACGAAAACTCGACATCTTCAACGAGGGTGTATTGAAGGACTCCTCTTAGGACCGCGGCGATTCTCGCCAGATCCCCTGGTCGGTAGGGCCCGCCGGTCAGGGAAACCACTGCTTGCTCGATTCGGCGCTGCCGCAGGGCCTTCTCGAGCTCAAACACGGCAGTCGAGATGGCCAGAAAGGGATAGGCGTGGCGACCAGCCGCGGCATGGAAGATCCGCATCGGACGCTGCGGGCCGGGCGTATAGTGGTAAAAGAAACTGTGGCTAGGGGTTCGGGCGCGAGGTGCCACGAGTGAGAGCCTTCCGGGTTTCAACGGGCCTCTTGATCTCTTCTTTCATCTTTTCTTTCTTCTCTTTGTGTTTATAGGGCGGGGGTGGCTTAAGACTTTCAACAAGCTTGATCTGATCCTTCACCTGTTTGCGTTTTTGCTGCGGGAGTGGTTTACGACCACGTTGAGTTTGGCTTGCGTGTGTGACTTGGACACCCAGTTGCGCGCGCGCGAGGGCCCGCAACCCGGCCACGATCTCGTCCCTGGTCAGCTTGGGGCGAGGCCTCCGCTTGCGGCCCACTACAACCTCTCTTTCAGGAAGTCGATGACCGCTTGCACCACGGCATCACTGATGACACCTCGGATCCTGATGTCGTGCTTGCGCTTGAGGTGCGACCATTCTTCGCGGACTTCCTGGCGAGCGTCCTTCAGCGGTTTCGCGCGCGCCAGCTTGTCTTGGATGAAAGGGACGAAATAGGCAAAATACGAGTCGAGTTCCCGATCACTCACCGCCTTGTGGGCGAGCTCAGAGCTGGCTTCGGCTATGGCCTCGGTTTTGCCTGCCTTGAGCGCGGTCCTGAGATCTCGCTCCAGCGCGGGGTAGGAATGGCCTGGACCAAGTACTTCGGGCATTGACCGTGCGCGGCGCCCCCCCATGGCCTAGGCTCTCCTCAGTTGGCATTGGGCTTGCGGGGCCCCGTCACTCAGTCGAGGAAACGCTGATGGTAGGAGACTAACGGGGCCCTCGTGTCGTTGAAACGGCGAGCGGCGGAGAGCGTGACAGGAACGAGTAGAAGGTCTGTCGGCATGCCAGGTCTGTTCTGGGTGAGCGGCCGAGTTGAGCGGGTGGCAAGCAACATTGTCCCTCAAACCGAGGCAAACCGGACGCCGTTGTTTACGGTGGATCGACCCGATGTCACGGGACGGTTCTGTCGAGACCTCTTTCCCGTGCCTGGCTGCGCCGACCCGGCCGGTGACGGGGTCCAACCTCGGGCTCTGTCGGTGTTGGCACCATGGACCCATTCCGTGCCGCTGCCTACTCAGCGGCATCAGGCCTCCCCGCGGAAGCTCTCCGACTCGCCGGAACAGGTGGTCATGGTCTCTCTGGACAAAGCGGCAGGTCTGCGAGTGAAACATTGAAATTTCCTTATTTACATCACTTAGCATAGCTCACGTTTCATGCGTGTCAACGGACCACGAAACGGTTGGAGTTGCCCACCCCCGGTACTCCTCCGGTTAGGGTACACATAGGACCATCTCACCATCTTGACCACAGCGAGCCGCTGGTTGTAATCATCCCGTCCAGCGGCGGCTGCGAAAGGCCCGAATCGGCGCGGCCCGCTCGACTCATCCCGTGCTCAGCGACCTGCCGTCTGTCGTCGTGACAACCCTCGTTCGCGGGGCTCCGGCCCCGGAGCGAAGCCATGGCTAGCACACTCGCCGCGCATAGCCTCGGCGCCGTGCGTATCTCGTTCACCCGCCCCCTCCTCGCGCGCTCCCTGTCATCACCGGGCAGCCCGCGGTCTGAGAACCTTGACCCTAGCCTGGCCACGCCGGTCTTGGTTCAGGGTGATAGAGGAATGCCCGTGCCCAACTGGCACACCTCGATGTCGAGCTGCTCCGCGCGATCGCCGTACGGGGTCCGGCACGGTCTTCGTCATTGCCTCGATCTCGTCAGCCAATAGCTTCCGACAAACGACGCCGCGGTACATCACCCAAATGGGTGATGACGCATGGTCCGAGCATGTCCAGAATTCCTGCAGAATACGTACCTGGTTGCATGGGTATGTCGGTGTCCGGGTTCCCGCGTAGCGTAGAGCTCGCCAAGAAAGTCATTCGGGCTCGAAGCCCAAGTCCGCGCGGCGGGTAGGGCGCACGAAGGGCACGCCAAGAGGAGTGCCCTCAAAGGAGAACTAACGATGAGACGTCAAGGTCATCCACTGTACGGTGCCCGCTATTGCGGGAACACCAACCCCAGCAAACGTGAGGTGCACGACCTCGACAACGAGAAAGGGCAGTGCCAGATCGATGAGATCATCCGCGCTGGCCACGCCAAACCATTCCAAGACCTCCACGAGGCTCTCGCGGAAGGGCTCGACCGTTGTGCCTGGTGTATCGGCGGCAGCCTGCGCTAGGAGTTTAGCCATGAGCAAGGCCAAGAACCAGCACGTCGTACCCCGTACCACGGGTACCTGATTGTATGAGTAGGTCGGTCTCCCGATTTGCGGCGTGGCGTAGAGCTCGCCAAGAAAGTCATTCGGGCTCGAGGCCCAGGGACGAAGGGAGACCGCTTCCGTGTTCGCAACTGACATGGTCCCCGCAGACGGGGTGCTTGGGCCGTCGGAGGAGCGGTTTGTCGAGGACCTCGCAAGGAAGCTCGACGTCCCCGAGAACGCGGCGAAGGCCATCATCTACGCGAACATAGCCCGCAACCGAACCCTGAGCTGAGGGAGACACAACTCGCACTTCTTTGCTGGAAAGGAGCTGGAAACATGGCACAAAGGACCTGCGACAGTTGCGGCAAGCAGAAGGACATCTCTGGCGGGAGGACCTGCGAGAACGGGCACTTCCTCTGCAAAGAATGTGTCTGGTCCGCACCCGCTCTGATCGGTCACACCGATCGCAAGTCATGCCCGCTGTGCAACAAACCGCTGAGGTGAGGGGTTTCCCTTGGCCCGCAGAGGCCGACGCGACCGAAAGTTGGAAGAGCTGACCGTCGCGCGAACGACGCTACCGTACCTACCGGTCCGCAGGAGAAGTGGAAAGGAGGCCGAGGATGCCTGGGTTTGAGTACATGATGGTCCAAATGCCACCCACAATCTCGGTGCAGGCGAAGAACCAGCAGGGGAACGAGGCAGCGCTCTATCTTCAGAACTTGGCAAACCAGTACGCCGGCCAGGGCTGGGAGTTCTACCGCGTCGACACCGTTGGTGTCGTCGTGCGACCCGGCTGCCTGGCATCCCTAGCCGGTGGCAAGACGCAGCATTTCGAGTACTACGTTGTCACTTTTCGGCGGCCGAGGTAGCACGCTGAAACAAGCACCGACGAGGTGCATTTCCAGCCCGGACTCACTGGGCTAGATGTCGTTTCTCACAAGGTTGCTCAGCCTGCTGATGGGCGGCTTGCCGCCGAGTGAGGCGTTGGCTCGGTGGCAGTTGCAGAGGTCAAGACAGCGCGGCAGGAGCGCGGTGCGAAGCGGGTCAGTCTGGCGATGTCGGGAGCGCGGCACGACGCACACTTCCTTGACCGACCCGAAATGCTCGACTTCATCGACCTGTACATCACGATGTCGCGGCGCAAGCAGGAAGAGCCCCATCCCTAGGATGCCAACGAACCCCGCACTCAGGGCCACCGAAGCGAGAACCGGACGTTCCGACAGGTTCTCAAGGAAAACAATGAGCAGCAGCGGGAGGTAGGAGCTCAGAAACAGCAGTGAACGCGTGATGACGCTAGGCGTGCTAGGCGTTGCCTCCTGCGTTTGCTGGTCTCTGGTCAGCGAGTAGCGCGGCGAAGTTTGTGAACATGGGATGACCGGGAAAGGCGCGCTCGAGCTCGGCGCGGTTGACGTCGAGGAGGTTGCCCTCGGGGACGATCAGGCGCTCGGGCTCGCCGACGATCGCGGCGCGTAGGTCGTCCAGGTTGTGCTTGAGATTGGTGGATAGCTCGAACACCGGCGTGGGGAAGTCGCTGGCGAACAGAAGCGCGTCCTTGGGCAGCGCCGCGAGGTCCTCGAAGTAGGGCTTGCGGAACGGGGTGCAGCACGCCGAAACGTCGGCGAAGTAGCGCCGGCGATCGCCCTGTCGCTCGCTCCCGCGCGCGAGGTAACCGCGCACCACGTCCAAGTCGGAGTGTTCGAGCACGCCCGCGAGGCGGCCGGAGAAGTAGTACGGCAGTCCGGCGTGGGCAAAGATGATGAGGGCACCCTCGCCCGCAGCAGCGCGAAGGTTGGCCTCGGCCTCGCGCACGCGAGGGCGCACCCACGCTCGGCGGCCGCGCAGCCTGTTCCTGAGCGTGTCCCACGCTGACCAGGAGTGGAAGTCCAGGCTCGCGAGCGCTGGGTCGGCGGGCGGGATCGCATACTCGGAGCCAATGTGGAGGAGCAGCGGCAGCGGGCCGCCGCCGGGCCCGAGGTGCGCCAGCTCGCGCAGGCGCGCACCGACGGCCGGCTGGGCAAGGTCGATGGCCTGCGCCGAGGGCAGCCATTTGAGCAGCACCGCGCCCTTGTCGACCCAGCGGCGGACCTCGGCGGCGAAATCGCGCCGGTAGGGGTGGACGGAGGCGCCAGGCAGCACGCGGTCCGGCAACTCGTCGCGCAGCCGGCAGGGGTAGGCGCTGTCCACCCACATGTGGCAGCGGTCCTCGCGCCGCGTGCCATCCGGGTCGTAAACGGGGTCGAGGGCGAGGCAGATGACGCGGTCGAGGTGGCAACCTTCGAGCGCGGCAAGCGTCGCCTCGTGCAAGACCGCGTCGGTGATCGTCCGCCCCCGCAGGCGCGCGTACGCGAGGAAGACCTTGAACGCCGGCTGCGCCATGAAAGAGTCGGAGAACGCGCCCATGCCGAAGCTGTCGCCACGCAGCCCGACGTGAACGTGGGCGTCGATGACGCTGCTGGGTCCGGGTTGGGCTCGGTTGTTGGCAATCCCGGCGGCGGTGCCGGATTCGCTCATTGCGCAGCCGCCTCAACCGCTCGCGCGGCGCCGCGCTGCACGTCGCTGAGCAGTCCGGCTGTCGAGACGAGTCCCAGACGGTCGCGGCGCCACGCTTCGGGAGCGCTCGACCCAACCTTCCAGAACACGAGGCGGATTTCGCCATCGCCGGCGCCCTTGATTTCGATCGCTGTGATCCCGGTCGTGTAGAGGCCGCAGCCGGAGTTGAAGTAGCAGGGCACGACTTGACCCTTCCCATCGAGTGGGCCGAGGTCGCGCCCTTTCCAGCGCTCGTCCTTGAGTTCTTTGCGCCGCGCGTCGGTCGCTTTGTCCTTTTTGCCCTCGGCTGTCGCGGCCTCGATCTGCTGGTGGATTACGTCAGCGCGCGAGCGGGAGCCGAAGTAGGCGCGGTGCGAGTGTCCGCAGACGAGGATCGCGCGTGTGCGCTTCGCCCAGTCATACATGGAGCGCTCGAAATCGCCCATGACCTTGCACTCCGTCGCTGCAGGGTTGGTCGGGTACGACCCGAAGGCGTGGAGAATGGGTTCGATCCAGCGCCAGATGCGCACGAAGAAACGCGAGAACCAGGTGCCCTTGTCGGAGTCGAGCGAACCTTGGTGCCCATGAACGAACAGCGCCACTGGTTGGCCTCCGCGCATCAATCTTACGGCCTCCGGCACGCCCGGCGGGGGCCCACTCCGCGGCCCAGCCGCCGGATCGTCCAGCCCCCGCCAGTCGATGTCGTGGTTGCCGAAAACACGGAACCGGCGCGGGCACGTTGGGCCTGGGCCGAGCAACGCCATGTCCTGGTAGATGGTCTCGCCGTATCGGCGTCTCACGGCCGGGAGATCAAACTTCCATAGGTCCTCGATATCGCCGAGAAGGACGACGCTGTATCCCGTCTCGCAGTACCACCGCAGAGCTACGCGGACTGCCTCCGTGTTGCGGCGCAGATCGTCGCTCCCACTGCCATCTCCCATGTGGAGGTCCGACACAATCGCGAGCTTGGTGTCGGGGACCAGCTCGACATCCCGCACGTTGGTGCCCGCCCCACCCTGCCAGAGCGTGCCAAGCTGGGCGTTGGTTGTCGCCAGGTCGTGGGTCATGACCCGTTCTCCTTTCCCACAGCGCGTTCGCCCAGCACCTGACGCCGGAGCAGGGTGTGATGGCCTACCTGTGGGGGGAGTCCACGCACTCCTTCGCCACCGTCCCGGCAAAGGCCGGCGACCGTGCACAGGTGCTCTCGGCCGGCCTCGTCACTCGATCTCGAAAGGCACGCGCAGCGGACCACCCGGCAGGTCAACGACCAGCCGCCAGCTGCCTTGTGTCACACCGCCTGGGACCTGGAACGCGAGAAAGCCTGCGCATGCGGTACCGGGCCTAACGTGAAGCTCGTCGACCACGAGTAGACCCCCGCTTTCGGCTTGGTACCAGCCACAGTCCTCGAGCTGACCGCGCAGGTACTCGTGCACCGGGCCCGAAGCCACGCTCGCAGCGCGCAACTTGGGCGTCAAGCTGGGCTGGCCGGCGGCGAACGCCTGCTGCGTGGCCAGCGCCAACGTTTGACCGTCGGGGCGGACAACGCCGATCGCTTCTCGGCGGATGGAGGCGCCGTTGTTGAGGCTCCCTGCGAGGGCCACCCTGAGGACCAACCAGTCAGCGCCCGTGTGGCTGGCAGCGTAGGAG
>Ga0315293_10006432_pt1 | contig 10994 bp, 9 predicted proteins | sample YL17G13_20_MG_FD_203071 | JGI IMG/M metagenome (GOLD analysis project Ga0315293, IMG submission 203071) | Sediment microbial communities from Yellowstone Lake, YNP, Wyoming, USA - YL17G13_20 | ecosystem: Environmental > Aquatic > Freshwater > Lake > Sediment | place: USA: Wyoming | collected... | reverse complement strand
CATCAGTGCATAAAGCATGGTTGACATGGTCCACAGTTCACCGAAGAGCAGGCCTGGTCGCGAAACCATTGTGCGGACGATCGCTTCCGGAGTCTCTCCAAATTTTGCAAAATATCGGGCGTAGTGGACCTCGTCGCCGGAGCGAAACCAGGGCATCACAACGCGCGTTGCCGACCAAAGATAAACCACGCTGAATACGCTGAGAGCAATTCCCGCTAACAGGACGGAACGACGGTGACCTCCTCCTTTGCCAAGGGGATCACCGCTCGTGACGGTGAGTTCTCTCAACGCAATCCACAAGCCCAACGGTCCGAAGACAATGGCATAGTCTTCTTTGACCGTGAGCGTCCAAGCCAAGCCCAACAGAGTTCCCCAGAAATGCCTGCGTTCCAGTTGATCAAGAGTCATCAGGAGTAATAGCACTCCAAATGCCTCGGGGCGAAATGTTTTCAAATCGATTTCAATGTCAAGAAACTGCATCGGCGCATAAATCAAGTAGGCCATCGACACTGACAGGGCCAGCGTTGTGGCTTGCTGCTTCGCAACCAATGGCTGGTAAGAATTCACGCTCCCCGCATATCTCTCGAGACAGCGTTTTGTCATCCAAAAGATGGGGAAAACACCGAGAGACAACGCGGTCGATTCACAGAGCTCGAGAAGAAGATGGGATGGCCAGATGACATAGAACGGCAATAAGAACAGATGAATGAACTGAACGTGCTCCCCGAAGAACAGACCTTGATCAAGATAACTTCGGAAGCCCTTCCCATGAAGAATGTTCCAAAGGTGCTCTTCATACATCACCGAATCACCATGCGGCACCAGCAGATTGAAATACAGACGCCAATTCATCGTCGTAAAAATGACGATATACAGGCAACTCGCAAGGCACAGCCAACGCAACGCTTGGGAATTCGTACTCGTTTTAGAGCGGGAACTGTCGTGATCCTTTGCGGCCTTTGGCAAAGCCTCATTCCCGGAAACCACTGCCGCTGTTGTTGATGCGGTGATTGCAATGGATCGCATGCTGAAAAATGTCGTGAACCAACCGGCCATGCAGCCGGCCAACCAAAATTGCGGGGTCGCTGCCATCAAATCCGAGAGGCTCGTCCAGTCGAGGGCATGTGCCACGATCCACGCCCATTCCCAGCAACCCATCAAGCAGAACCAGCACCAGCCATAGGTACCCCACTGGATAAACGTGGCGACAAATCCAGCGTGCGTGGACCGTGCTAACCAAATCGTTCCGAGCAACCCAGTCAGGACAGATGCGATGCCCACAGCCAACACGATCAAACCGAACGGGATCTCGCGTGTTTTCGAGAGAGACTCGGCGTGGGGTGGCACTTGAACAAGGTATTGCCAAGTGGTTGGACTGATAAAGTTGGCTGACAGGTGTGCGGAAGACAACCAAAACTGCAGCGTACTCGAACACAGAAAGACGCCCACAACGACAACTCCGCACGCAAACAAAACTCGCGTTGGAGACGTTCTTTCCGATTCGGATTCATTGAACTTGGTCGCCATAGAGTCATTCTAGTGGCTCCCTCGAAATAGAAACAACGGACGCTTCAAACGAATTTCGAAGAGGGGTTCTTAAAGAACCACACCGATGAAGGGCCGCAAGCACGTTTCCCCCAAAGACAACTCGACAATGACTGCCCGCAGGAGACAACGCTCTTGGCCACTTCTGGGTGTGACGTCCGAATTCTTGAGAACCGGCCTACAAAACGACCTCTTGATGCGTTAAACGTATCCTCCAATCCGCACTTTTGCGACGCAAGCAGTCTCGTGGTAATCCGTGGACGGCGAGTCCTGTCGCTCGGCCAACCCGCGGCAGGCATCACATACGGAAAATCCTCGGGGATAAGGTCGCCGCTCAAGGGGCTCTTGGCGGGCGTCGAAAATCCCGCCGATCGCGCAATGGTCCGCCGCGTTCCGCCCTTCAAACTCCCCTGCGATCACTTCTCTGAAAACCGTGACCGGAGGTGTGGAACGTTTCGGGCAGCATCCCGAGAGGTCATTTAAGGCCATCAATTCCCAGTTGACATTATTCCCCGTGGACGTTGTCCCCGTCCCGCAGACCCTTCCAAGATGCCCGTTGTTCACCCGCATGTTTGCCGGACTCACACCAACCGTCAGCGTCAATGAGAGCGTCCTCACGATTTTTTCGCGATCATCGGTGGCTGAACGCGTCCGGGTGTTGCTCACGTCGATCGGGGAGTGTGACGAGCCGTGCGATGGCGATTTTTGTTCACTGGGAGCATGGTTCTGTCACACGATATTTTGTCGTCGGATGTTATTTTACTGAAGGGCGTGCATCGCCCTGCTTCCGCCATCGAGTATCGGCTCTCTGCGGCTACCGAGGACGGCAGATTGTTCGGTTCTGTCCGCTTCGTCGGATTCGAACCGACTGCGTCACCTCAACAACGGAGGAAGGAACGACGGCCTCCAAAGGCAACCTGCAACTCCGTTTCGAACGCGGCGAAGATTCAATGGTGGTTGCGAGTTCAGTCCATCTCCGCCACGACAGGATTCGAGAGAATGCCAACGTCTTCAATCTCAACCTCCATCCGGTCACCCGGTTTGATGAACACCGGCGGCTTGCGGGCCGCCCCGACTCCCGGCGGCGTGCCTGTAAAAAGGAGGTCTCCAGGATGCAACGTGACCAACGTTGAAACATGGACGATCAATTCTTCGATGCTGAAGATCCATTCTCGCGTCGTCGAGGCTTGCATCGTGATACCGTTCAATCGCAAGCCAATTTTCAGGTTGGTGGGATCCACTTCGTCTGCGGTGACCAAATAGGGGCCCGTCGGTGCAAACGTGTCCGGCGTTTTTCCCAGCAACCATTGCCCACCCGGTCGTCCCTTTTGCCAGTCACGAGCGGAGACATCGTTGCCCACAGTATAACCCGCGACGTACTGCATGGCGGATTGCTTGCAAATTCTCTTTCCGCGTTTGCCAATGACAACCACAAGTTCAGCCTCGTAATCAACTTCATGAGCCGCGTGTGGCACGACGACGGCATCTTCTGGGCCGATGATGGCCTGTGGAAACTTGTTGAACACCACCGGTTCGGAGGGAATGGGCGAGTTGGTTTCAATCGCATGATCACGATAGTTCAGACCAATGCAGATCACTTTTCCTGGATCGGAAAGGGGAGCTTGTAACCGTCCCGTCACAAATGGGCCCTTTGCCAAGCCAACGGCCAAAGCCGATGCGGCCCTCATCAGACCTTGATCGGCGGCAAGAATCGCCTTCATCGTCTGCGGAAGATTCGGATCCACGTCGCACAGATCGACAAATCGACCATCCAGAGCCAATCCGACAACGCGAAGCCCATTTTCCGTTTGAAGTGTTGCCAATCGCATGAACGACCACCTGAAAAGACTCAGCAATCAAGTTAATTTTGACGGATCTTCATGAGCGACTATCCGCATTGACGTCACCGTGAGATGACTGAAACGTTCGCCAACACCGGCTGTGTCTGAACACGCGGGAAACGTCGCTTATCGGCTTGAAGAGACGCAGCCCCCCAAGACAATTCCGCATCACAAATTCTTCGTGGTGTTCGCCGATTTCTAGAACTCGTCAATGCTCAACGCCTAGGCCGGAAACTTGACCTTGATTGAGAGCGAATCAACATCGCCAGTCTCTCATAAAACGTGTTCCCGGCCCAGTGGCTCATCAAGCCGAAGAGGAAACTGCGACTCCTGCCAAGACACGTCTGCCGGAAGCAACCCATTTCAGAAACATGCAGCGGACGTTCCTTCGCGCATCGCGGATGGCAACACTGATCCTGCGGAACACCACGGCAAAATCCCGCTCCCCTTCCACGGGCTCGCCTTGAGCTGACAGACCCTGTGTCCGCCAAAATTTTTGCGAACGGGGTTTCGTTGGCGTTTGAAACCGCTTCGACGAAGTGTGTTTCTGAAACACGAATCCAATTTCCGGTAACCTGTTACAGGGGGCGAACGACCGAGATCGGACGAAGATAATCATTCAGCGTATCTGGACTGACGACCCCACCACCCATTCCACTCTTGCCGACACCGCCGTACGGCACTCCGTGAACGACGACGTTGTGAGCGTTGATCCAGCCATTGCCGGCAACGAACGCTTCCGCCACGCGGGCACAGCGTTGCAAGTCTTTGGACCAAACACTGTTCCCGAGTCCGTATTCTGTATCGTTGGCCAGTCGCACACCGTCCTCTTCAGACGAAAACGGTGCGAGAAATGCAACCGGCCCAAAAATTTCTTCGCGAGCCGCCACATTGTTCAGTGAGCCGGCCAACAGTGCTGGCTTCACATAAAATCCCTTCTTGCCTGGAACGTGGGCCTCTCCGCCTTCCAGAAGCAGATCCGCACCATCGGCTACCCCCTTTTTCAGGTAGCTCAAAACTCGAGTGCGTTGCTTGCTACTGACCACCGGACCCATTTGCGCCTTGCTGTCCATTTGATAGCCCACCTGCACAGACTTCATACGAGTCACACACTCCCCCACGAAATCGTCGTAGATGTCGCTTTGAATCAGCCAGCGAGTCGCATCACAACAGACTTGCCCGCTGTGAAAGGTAATCGCTTGCACAAGCTTCTCAGCCGTTTGCTGAATATCAACATCGTTGAAAATAACGGCAGCTCCTTTACCTCCCAGTTCGCATTTGACAGGAATCAAATTTCGACCGGCCGCCTCAGCCACCATCCGGCCAACCTCGGGGGAACCCGTGAAACTCATTCGGCGAAACTTCGGATTTTGAGAAATTGCGGCTCCGGCCGTTTCTCCAAGCCCAGTGACAACATTCAGAACACCCTCGGGCAAAAGGTCCAGTTCTTGAATGATGCGGCACAGGTACAGGGAGGAGAGTGGCGTATCTTCCGCAGGTTTCAGCACACAGGTATTTCCCGCGGCAAGAGCAGGAGCGAGTCCCCAGCCCGCCAGAAGGAACGGAAAATTCCAAGGGATAATGAACCCACAGGGACCCCATGGCTTACGAGAGACCCAGGCTTCATGATTCTTCACCGCAATGACCTGTCGATAGTTGACGGCCTGAGACAGGTCGGCAAAGTAGCGAAAGGTATCAATGAAATTCTGAACGTCACCAAGAGCCTGATTGTAGATTTTCCCGCAGTCCAGTGACTCGACTGCGGCGAAATCGGCCTTACGTGTCTCTACGGCATCAGCAATCCGGTGCAGACACGCCGCACGTTCCGCGACCTGCATCTTCGCCCAACCGCTTTTTTGAAAAGCGTGATCGGCCACGCCGACGGCTTTGTCAACGTCCGCTTTCTTGAAACTCGTCACCGTTGCAATCTTTTCAGCCGAACCGGGATCTACAACATCAAATGTCTGATTGTCCTCTGCTTCCACCCAGCCACCACCCACAAAGGATTTATGGAGCGGTGTGGCCAAAAATTTAAGCACCGCAGCGGAGACTTCAACAGATTGCTCAACGGGGGACGTCGACATCAGAAAAATCCTTGATTTGGTCGGAACATATCAGGCAAACACAGAGGGCAGAATGGCACAGGCAAGCGAAACCGATGAGGCCCAAATTGCGTACCAATAATATCACTATCAGCGTGGGGATCATCGCTCAACGCATCAGATCAATGCATCAACAATACACAACTTAATGTTGGTTGTGAATTGATTGGAGATTAAATCGGTCCGCACGATTCAACAGAAGCAATCCGAATACCTGTCGAGATTCGGATTGCTTCTGAGGCGATTTTCGGCAGCGGTATACGGCTCTGTTTTTCATCGCAAACAGTGAACGTTGCTGATGTGGACGGACCTTGATCAAGGATGAAAAACCTTCCAAGGCGGTGGTGTCGCTTGAAACCACTCTCTTGAGCGACGAGTCTCATCCCACTTTTTGAAGCGGCTTGGTCTTGATCGCGGCGACGGCCGTAACAAGTGGAAACTTGAGAGTAAATGTGGTTCCCGTCCCAACCGCGCTGTCCACTCGAATCCGACCCCCATGCGATTCCATCACATCTCGTGCGAGTGAAAGACCCAGACCCGTGCCGCCCTGACCTTGTGTGTCTGCCACTTTTGTGGTGAAGAACGGTTCAAAAATCTTGCGTAACTTTTCGGCGGGTATCCCACAACCGGTGTCGCTGACACTGATCTCCGCATGACACGACTCGTCGTTGGAACGAACACCGATTTTTAGCCGACCGCCAGACTCCATGACCTGTCGTGCATTCACGATCAAATTGAGCAGGACTTGCTGTACTTGTCCCGAGTTGACGTTGGCCAAGGTCGGATTGGCAAATTCCGTGACCAAGTCGATACGAAATCGCTGCAAATCTTTTTCCACAAGAACCAAAACATCTTCGACCAGCACGACGAGGTTCATGGCTTCACGCCGGTCAGACTGCTGACGAGAATAAGACAACATCCCGGTCGTGATTTTGGCCGCCCTCTGTCCTGCAAGAAGGATCTTGTCGAAGGCCTTGTCGCGAGTCGCGGCATCTTTGTGACGGACACCCATTTTGGCATAGTTGATCACGGTCGTGAGGATGTTATTGAATTCATGTGTGATGGAAGCCGCAAGCACGCCAACAGAACTCATCTTCTGAGCCTGAAGTAATTGTTGATGCATGAGCTGTAATTTTTGCTCAAGATCAACAATTTTCTTGACCTGACGATCCTCAGTATCAGTCATCCGAATCCCTCATCTGTGTTGCCGCCGGAATGGATTTCGGCATGCGTGTTCCGAATCAATCCTTGGGGACTATCGGACTGAAACCTGAAGTGACTTCACGTTTCAGCCGGCCTCCCGAAAAATCGACAAACATCACTCGCCACATGGTTAACATGCGGAGAGAATGGGACTCTGCGTGGACAGGGAGGCCTGGATGCAGCAGGTAACTGTCTGGAAAAACGCCTGCTGACAGTCCGGAAGGAAACGGGGTGGAGACATTCGTGTCCTGATTTCGACGAGTTATTTTGTTTCGCCGTCGGTCTTCGGGACATCGGCCTCGATCGCCGTTTTTGCCGGTTTTTCATGACCTGTATGCTCCGAATGGGCCTGCTCAATGTGCATGTCGATGTGTCCCGTATAGGGTTTGTCGTCGATCTGGATTTTCAAATCCGCGTGCAAAAGTTTTGCGTCCAAAATTTCATGAACGATCGATTCATCGACGATCTCAAAGAGGGATGTTTTTCCTTCTCCAACACCTTCTTGAGGGACGGGCTTCAGCATCCAAGGATTTTTTCCATGACTCGCAACAGCGACTTCTTGTGCCACTGTTCCTTGAGGCGTTTTTGCATCCTTGCCTAACACAAAAACTCGCAGCGTATGCTGGTCGGCATCGAGCACAACTTCGGCGTGAAACTCTTCATCCCCAAGTTCCACCAAACTACCGCCATGCGGGCCTTTGGCACTATGGTCGTGAGCGTGGGCGTGGTCGGCCGGTGCTTTTTTGATTTCGCTAGCCGGCTTGTACCCAGAATCCGTCCCTCCACATCCGATCACAAAGCAGATCATTGCCGAGAAAAATACAATCACTGCACTCGTTTGTCTCATCTGACGAATTTCCTTTCGTGTTCACTCGAACACATGTCTGTCAAAAAACACTCCACCGGCGAAGAGAGATCGTGTCGCATTATTGACACTTCGCAGATCGTGGACAACCCCCATGCGTTGTGTTTGAGACTCGTTAAGCACAATCGTCGCATCGACCGTGCAGCGGTCAACCGAATTCCACGATCTCGACTCATGCGGATTCCGTCAAATCACCACCGCCAATGATCTCCTCCGTATTCGTTCCAAATGATTGCCAACAGAAAACACCGTAAGTGTTCTCAATTCTCTCCCCACACCACATTCAATCCTGTTCGAAGTCTGTTTCCCGTTTCGTTAATTTCTCGTCCATTTTTTCAACTATTTCTGCTAAACGGTCTAACGTGTCAGTTTCGCGAACTGCGACATGTGCGGTACAGTCCCGCCATGATCGCCTCCCCGCCCTTTAAACAATGCGGCGCAGCCTTCTCCAATCCGGCGGACTAGCGTTCAACGCATAATTTCACGCCGGATGCCTCCCCCCGGCTCACTCCTTCGGCTTGGCCACGCGGTGCATTCGTGTTTATCTCCTCGGCGGGCCGCCACAGATTGATATGTGGGATATCAATCTGCGGCGCCGGTGCCGGGGATGCGGTTTTGCGAGCATCTGCCGCAGCTAGCGGCGCGGGCTGGCAACATGTCGCTAATCGACAGCGTAACGTTTCCGAACAACGATCACCCGTTCAGGATCTATCAGACACTCACGGGGCGCGAGCCGCGCGTGCCACTGGGAGCGAAGACAGTGCTGCCGCCGTCGCGCTCCGACGATCCGCATATGGGGGGCGCCAGTGGGCCGTCGAGCGAATCGGCAACTACCCGGACGATACCCAATTCACGGCGGGTGACAATGGCATCCGACTGGGCTACTTCTGCTGCGGAGCGAATCATTGCCAGTCGCACTTTGGCCGACTCTGATGAAAGCCTTATCAAGGCCGCATCTAGCCTTTAAGAGTTGATCATGGTTTTGGGCATACACTGAGTTGGCGATTATGAAATAACATTCGCCAGCATTGGACCGGATTGGGAAACGGCCTGATTTGCGGACGACCAGCTTTCTACCAAATCATCACCTGATTGACCTGACCACGCCCGTGCTGAGATCAGTAAGGCGACTGCCGAATTGGTATCGGGCATTGCCTCCGATGTTACTCCAATCGAGTTTGCCAAGGGGGCTTTCGACCTTCTCAACTGGTTGGTCACCATGCGTTTGATCAGCCACTCGTTCATGTTGACCTGAATCCATCCGTCAGGATGAGGCGATCGGCTTCAGTGATCCGATAAACCATCTGGCTGAACGATAATCGCCTGATGGCGGGTGCGATCAGTTTGCACAGATCCACAGGATCTTGCTGGAGTTCTTCGTTCATCAGCCGGGCGAATCTCGGATATTCCCCCCGAAACGATTCTGGAATCAATGCCACATCGTCCTGGCTTGCGGCAAGCAGCCAAAACACGATGCACTGAGCGGCTCAGGCGTGATTGCCTCAACAGATCCCGGAATAGGCTCTTTAGTTTCAATGATCGGGCATAACCAAATTGTTCGTCGCCAGGCTGGCCCGCCGTGGTCAAGCTACGGCCTACACTCTGGCCCAATTTCTGTCGATCTCGGGCTCCTTCCGCCAGTCCTGCCAGAATCGGCGGGATGAACATTCCGCCAAGAATATTCGGCATGCCACGCAAATTCATCGGATTTCTGGAAGGTTTGGAAGGATGCCGAATGGATTCCTGTACGGCTTCCACAATACGAGTCGGCTCGGGATAAGTGCCCTCCCAATTTGGGTCAAGACGCAGAATTCGTTGCTGCAATGGCGGGTGAGTGGCCATTGGGGAATTTGAAGAGATTCGCTTGATGGAGTCGCCAAAGAAAAGAGGGGCTGTGTCCAAGGCTTCGGGCGATTGAATCTGCGTATGATTGGTCCAGCCACCGATGGTTTTCAAGGCACCGGCGATGCCATCCGGGTTGCGGGTAAACTGAACAGCAAAGGCATCGGCCAGAAACTCACGCTGGCGCGACAAGGCGGCCTGAATCAATTGGCCGAGAAAATAACCGAGATATCCCCGTACAAAGAAAGGCGATGGCGATCACATAAGACGGCCAGCGGGTTGCCCTTGTTCTCTGTATCGTCGCTGCTGGAACGGCGGGTCGTGGTATTGTCCAAAAGCCGAAGTATGGTTCGACCAATGATGCTTAGAAACACGAGGTCGTAGAGAACGCCAATCATGCGGATATTAAGTCGCATGTCGCCATTCAGGATATGGCTGAATTCATGGGCAATCAGGCTTTGAAGCTGTTCGCGTGAGAGGGCCTAAAGTGTGCCGCGACTCACTCCAATCACTGCATCCGTAGGTTTATGGCCGGCTGCACAGGCGTTGATACCTTCTTCGTTGTCCATGACTATAGACGGGCGGAACTGGCACTCCAGAGGCGATCACTATTTCCTCCACAATATTCAGAAGTCGCTTTTCCAGTGGACTTTTCATATCCTGCGGCTCAATCAGCCTGCCGCCCAACGATTCGGTAACGACCGAACCACCCGATGCCAAGGCTACTCTCTTGCCCAAGTTGGCCGAGCTGATGATAGTGCCCGTGCCAAAATTGTTGTTCCACCAATCCGCAGGTTCAGAACAGCAACCCCGAATAACCAGATCAGTCGGTTGGAATGACGGCGGGCCATGTCTTGTTGTTCAAAAAATGACGTAGGGCCGCCTCTGGACAGGGCTTTTTAATTTCGATGGCTTCAGGAAGTGGTTGGTTCCGTTCAAGACGAGGAGGTGGCTGAAACGACCGCTGTTTGGATCGTTTCCCGACCACCTCTACCCGGTGTTGGCCCAGTTTCAGTAATGTATACCGCACTCAGCAGCCCCCTGGCTCCTGATCGTCGACGAGGACTGTTTGTGCCCGAACGACATGAGCCGGGTTCGCGCGACCGTGGGAGGTGACCCGATGGGCATCATTCGTCTTTCCCCGATTCGTCAACCTCGACATCTTGAAGAAGCTCACCGACCAGCAATTGAAAGACGTCAAGCGTCTGGTGCCGAGCCGACCTAAGCAGCAGAACGAGTTGAAGCACCAGAAGAGGATTGCAGAACTCACCCCGTGCAAAGACGTGAGAGATCCCATCCTACCTCTGGACGTGTCACCTCAGCCTGCCGACCGACAAGGCCAAGGAAGTCGGCGTCTGTGGGAGGAGATGCTCGGTAGCGGTGCCGAGCATCAAGAGTTCGGCCTGCGATGCTTCCGGGCATGCGGACGTTATCGCATGCTGATCGACCCGGTTGTCTATCACATGAACCACCCGAAGTGTCCGTTGGAGATCAATCGCATTCCACAGAACCGGAAGCCTTGGAGTTGATGAAGAATGATCTGAGGATCGTGGTGCGTAATGGAGGACCGCTATGATCCGCTTCGTGTTGTCTCTG
>Ga0315293_10006430_pt1 | contig 10996 bp, 5 predicted proteins | sample YL17G13_20_MG_FD_203071 | JGI IMG/M metagenome (GOLD analysis project Ga0315293, IMG submission 203071) | Sediment microbial communities from Yellowstone Lake, YNP, Wyoming, USA - YL17G13_20 | ecosystem: Environmental > Aquatic > Freshwater > Lake > Sediment | place: USA: Wyoming | collected... | reverse complement strand
CAGCGAGATGACTTCCGTGGTGAACGCGGGATCATTTGACGCTTCAATTTTGAATCTGACTGGAAATCCAAATCCTGCCCCAATGTCGTTGAAATTGTCCCAGCAGCCGACATAGACGAGCCCTTTCAGGAGAACGGGTTGCAACAGGTCGAGTTGCACCCATTTCACCACATCGGGCGTTATCGCCACCTCACTGTGAAACCCGAATTCAGGTTTTCTGGATTCCACCTGAGAACTTTTGACCGCAGCGATTTCCCGATCGAGATCAATTAACTCGGTACCGCACAAGCGTTGAACTTCTGTTGCGAGTCGCAGTTGCTCAGTCGTCAATCGCTTGTGTTCCTCATGCAAGACGCGCCGAGACCGGTCGATTTCAGGAACAGCATCGTATAGCCGATCGGCTCGATCAAGCGCCGAAAAATTGGCCTGCAGACGGTAGTAGTCGGCCTGTGTCACCGGATCAAATTTGTGGTCATGACAGCGAGCACATTGGACCGTCATGCTGCAAAAAGTGTTCATTGCCGTCGTGACCATATCGTCGCGATCGAGATTTCTTGCTATTTTTCCGTCGATCTTCGACTCCGGAACTTCGGCGTGGCCAATATAATCCCAAGGCCCGGCCGCGATGAATCCGGTCGCGGTGTTTCCATCGACACTGTCGGGCCATAGCACATCACCGGCCAACTGCTCAACTACGAAGCGGTCATACGGTTTGTCGTCGTTGAACGCGCGGATGACATAGTCACGATAGGGCCACGCATTCGGACGGGGCTTGTCCTTATCGTATCCATGGGTGTCTCCGTAGTGCACCGCATCCAGCCAATGACGTGACCAACGCTCGCCAAATCGCGGTGAAGCCAGCAGGGCATCGACCCGTCGTTCATAGGCGAAGGGGTCGTCGTCGTCTGCGAACGCATCAAGCTCCTCGCTAGCGGGGGGCGATCCCAAGAGATCAAACGACAGACGGCGCAGGAGTGTCCGGCGATCCGCTTCGGGAGAGGGGGATATTTTTACAGAGGCAAGTTTGGCTTGAATGAACGCATCCAGTGGAGAAAGAGGTGCGGAGATCTTGGTCTCCGTACCTTGGTGGGGGGGAGCAGCGAGTTGCTCAGGGCCCCCCGCTGGATTTGGCACCGTGTCTTGTCGTGGGGGGAGATTGGGCCGCACAAGAGGCACCAATGACCACCACGAATGATCGTCGGAACGTTTTGTTTTTAAGAGTGCCCTTTGAGGCCATATGGCTCCGGAATCAACCCACTCACGAAGTGTTTCGACCTGTTGCTTGGAAAGTGGCGGAGCATTCTTGGGCATCTCAGGCCTGTCACCAACCACAGCCAGTAGCAGAGGGTTTTCATGACTTGTCACGGCAATAAAGGTTTGACCACTTTCCCCTCCTTTCAATGCCGCTTCTTGAGTTGAAAATGACAGCCCCCCTTTTTTGTCTTCGTCGTTGTGGCAACGCAGGCAGTGTTTTTCCAAGATCGGTGCCACGCGGTCACGGAAAGATGAATCCTCTGCAGACGCATTTGCCAAGACACAAACCACAAGGAGCAGTTCCCATGACGGCATTCGAAACACTATCGAGCAAATGAAATAGCACGTTTTCATGGAAAGGCTTTCAATACCACGGAAAAACAATCAAAGGCACAGGGCCAGAGTGTCAGTCAGAGCTCACGCTCTCGAACAAAAATTTTAACGATATCAATCCCTTTTTCCAAGATTCTAGCCGTTACGTAGGGCCTCGTCGCGGACCTCCCTCTGAATAATCGTTCTCTAAAGTCAACGTTCTCAGCGTCCGTCTCTCTGCAAGAGTTCAAGGACTACACTGGTAAAACGTTTATTTCCTGCCGACCCTTGGTCAAGGAACGGAGATCTCCCCGGAGGCGATGGCGGGGGACCTCAATAATTCTCGGACCGATGGAGTGACTGTTGCTGCAACTCGTTCAGGAATCGGAGCATTGGAGAGGAGTCGGACTGACACGCCATCTCTGAAATCCGGTGCGGTTTTCGAAGACCGGGTGTGCCTGTTTTGGGGGGACGGGTGTGCCTGTTTTGGGGAGATCAGAGATCAACAACGCGCGTGGTGTCAATAGATTTCTTCCGACGACATCTTGCGGTTCTTTCGTTCCAAAGTTACACAGGGACTTGCCCGCAATGCAGAATGGTTGACACCGATGTGAAAACAGAAACATGAAAACAGCATGAAAATCAAAATTTTTGGGGATACTGTTGATGCGACGTGTGAAATCTTGCGGAGTGATTTTATTTCGAAGAGTCCCCGAATTGAGTTTTTTGCTCATGAAACACACGCATCGTTTTGATCTACCGAAGGGCCATGTCGAAACTGGCGAGAACGAGGTGGAATGTGCCTTGCGTGAAACGTGGGAAGAGACGGGGATCGATCCTCAACGTGTGACACTAGATTTCACCTTTCGATTCGAGGAGACGTATTATCCCATGGAGCCGCGATTCGGAAAGGAACGCGTCGAAAAGACATTGATTATCTTTTTGGGGTGGACCGAGGGGTCTCAACCGATTCAAGTCACCGAACATGTGGGATTCGAATGGCATCGTTGGAGCCCGCCCCACGACATTCAAAAATTCACACTCAATCCCTTATTGGCGAGGCTGAATGAGCATTTTGGTAAGGAAACGTGCTAGTCAAACAACTTCGCCTTTGGGCAACATGAGCGGTGTTGAGTCGCAGACGTCTCGGTGATTGTTTCTGCTTTTACGGAGGACAGAGCTTTCACCGACGCCGTCGAAGATTCCGAATTAAAGCAGCAACGTGTCGAGTCTCTTTTCAGCATCAACTCCTGCCCCCCCCCAAAAAAAGATTGCTCTGAGGGAAATATAACGGATTCTCATGGCCAAACCACCTGAATCACAGCCGGAATACTCTCTGTCTCGCGTCATCTGCCGCAATCGGAAGGCAAGGCACGAATACGAACTTTTACAACAATTGGAGTGCGGTCTGATTTTGCGTGGGAGCGAGGTGAAAAGTGTTCGCAACAATAAGATCTCGATCGAGGAAGCTTATGTCCGGGTTGAAAATGCCGAGGTGTGGCTGATCGGTTGTGATATTGCCGAGTATCCTCAGGCGACCTATCTGAACCACGATCCGAAACGGCAGCGCAAGCTGCTGATGCACAAACGGGAACGAGAAAAATTTGCCGCTTCCGCTCAGCAGAAGGGATTAACTCTGATACCACTGGATGTCCATCTTACCCGGGGACTCGTGAAGGTGACCATCGCGGTGGCTCGTGGTCAGAAGGAATTCGACAAACGGCAGAGAATCAGAAAAGAAACAGACCAACGCGAGATCCAACAGGCTTTGCGTCGCGAAAAACGATAGGTCGGTTCCCTGACCATGAACGCTGGTTGACGGGATCAGAAATGCGTCTGCTGACTTCGAATCTGGTGTGCGAACCGCTCCGGCAAATCGTCTTGCCTGTTCCAGAAGGACGACGGCTTTTTTGGTCCGCGTAAACCCGGTGTGAGGCTGAGGGCACCTGCAATGAGTGGCCAACAAGTTTTCGGTGATGTCGTCAGGATTTGAGATCCGGTGGAATCGAGGGTGTCGGGGGAGCAGACGAAGTTCATTCTGCTGAGGAAAGAAGTCATGTCGATACTCGATTTGTCCAAGCAGGGCCTGACGGTGAAAACGGTTTTGCACAATGCGGCGCCGTCCTGTTTGTATGAAGAGGCCATCCGATTCGAGCCGGGCACCACGATTGCCGACTCGGGAGCACTAATCGCTTATTCAGGCGAAAAGACGGGACGTTCTCCACTCGATAAGCGACTCGTCAGGAACCCTGCCTCCGAACCGGACATCTGGTGGGGCCCTGTCAATTTTCCGATCGATGAGGTTTCTTTTGCAATCAATCGCGAGCGGGCCAAGGACTATCTCAACACTCGCGATCGACTCTACGTTGTGGATGCGTTCGCAGGTTGGGATCCTCAATATCGGATTAAAGTGAGAATCATCTGTTCGCGGCCGTACCATGCACTTTTCATCTACCAAATGTTGATTCGTCCGACAGATCAGGAGTTGATTGACTTTGGCACACCCGATTTCGTGATCTACAACGCCGGTCGCTTTCCGGCAAGTCGCTTAACCCCCGGCATGACCTCAAATACTAGCGTTGACGTGAACTTCGAAAGAGGTGAAGTCGTGATTCTGGGTACGGAATATGCCGGTGAAATGAAAAAGGGCATTTTCACGATCATGAACTATCTGATGCCCAAGCAGGGCGTACTTTCCATGCATTGCTCGGCGACTGCAGATCGTGTGACAGGTCGATCGTCAATTCTGTTTGGGCTTTCGGGTACCGGAAAAACCACACTGTCGGCCGATCCCAACCGACTCCTGATCGGAGATGACGAACATGGTTGGTCCGATGACGGTATTTTCAACATCGAAGGGGGATGCTATGCCAAGGCGATTTATTTATCCCGCGAGTCGGAGCCCGAGATTTTTCAAGCCTTGCGGTTCGGCTCCGTGCTTGAAAATGTGGTTTATGACAATGCCCATCACCACGTCGATTTCAATAACTCGACGATCACACAAAATACGCGGGGTGCTTATCCCGTGGAGTATATGACCAATGCACGAATTCCGTGTTTGGCGAATCATCCGACCGATGTCATTTTTCTGACGTGTGATGCGTTTGGCGTCATTCCTCCGGTCAGTCGTTTGACATCGGATCAGGCGATGTACCATTTCATCAATGGCTATACGGCCAAAGTGGCTGGGACAGAAGTGGGCATTCAAGAACCGCAAGCAACGTTTTCCCCCTGTTTCGGTGGCCCGTTTCTCGTGTGGCATCCTAAAAAGTATGCCGATCTCCTCGCGGAGCGGATCCGGACTCATCACGCCAGCGTCTGGCTCGTCAATACGGGTTGGTGTGGTGGACCGTATGGAGTTGGATCACGAATGGAACTGCGTCAAACGCGTGCCATCATCGACGCGATTCATTCGGGGGAATTGAAAAACATCCCGACTCAAGCCGACCCGATTTTTGGTTTCAATAGGGTTACCTCTTGTCCCAACGTTCCGGCGGAAATTTTGAATCCACGTCAATACTGGCGTGATCCAGCCGCCTACGACACCGCCGCCCAGAAACTGGAGGGCCTGTTCCGTGACAACTACGCGCAATTTGAGGAAGGTGCCATCTTCCGAGGAACGATGGACGGATGAAAAGGCTTCAGCGATTGTTGTCCAGCCGAATAATTCTTCCGGATGCAAAACCGCAGACGATCCAATCTCCCAGAGGCGACATGAGGACTCGACTAATGTCTTCTGGCGCCGTCACCTGCCAAAGCGAATTTCCTTTGTCATTGATCACAATCAATTGGCGTTCGAGAGTAGCCGCAACGAGATGCTTCGTGAAGTAACCGCAGGAGACGAGTCCAACCGTTCCCTCGGTTACAAATGTTCCCTGTGAGGCACCGGACTCGCCGGCGAAGCACTGAATGCCATGAGAAAACCCCGCTAAAAAAATGTGTTTTCCATCGCCCGTGGCGGCTAAGTCGCCGACACCTGACCACAGTGATTCCGTCCACCGGGGATCACCTTTTAGAGAATATCGGCCGAGGAGACCATGGTCGGCCGCGGCCAAAAATTCGGCTGATGTTGCTAGACATTGGAGATATTTTAGTGGTCGAACGGTTTCGAACCGGCTGGTCTTCTTGTTCTCGGACGTGAGAACCGTACTGAAGCCGTCCTCCATCGATACCGCAACGTGTGTCCCGTAAGGATCGATCGAGAGGGACAAAACATCGGCGGGCATTTCCCGAGTCCAGCGGAATTGCAGCCGGCGGTCTAAACTCGCGACGATTCCATCATCAAAAACGGCCGCACCGACCGTGCCATTATCGCACCACACCACGCGTTGCAATCGTTGGCGGGTGCGATTGACTTCCAGAACTTGACCGCGCCGATCCAAGAGGTAGAGGCCGCCGGAGGCGTCTGCGGCAATGACCTCGCCGGTTTCGCGACCCAATCGAACGTCTACCACAGCGGTGTCAAGTGAAAACGACCACGCTAATGTCGGGGCAACGCCACGTCCGGAGTAAATCCAGTCGTCGCCAGGCCGACCACTCATCGTCGGGCCATTTGCTTTCGGAGGACTTCCAATCCTGCTTCAACGTCACGATCGTCCTCGAGTGAATCGGTTCTCCGAACGCCACGCAGACCCAGCCTTGACGTGTCCTCAGCGACGACGATGTCCGGCTTGATCCCAATCTTGCCGTATGTTTCACCGTGCGGGGAATAAAATTTGGCTGTCGTCAAACGGAATCCGGATTCTGCATGGCCTGGCAATATGGTTTGCACAGACCATTTTCCGTACGTTTTTCGACCGACGATTGTGCCACGTCGATGATCGTGAATCGCTCCCGCCACGATTTCACTGGCGCTGGCGCTGTCCCCGTCGGTCAGCAGCACAATGGCGACTTTCCACGTTCCTTTAGATTGAGCCGCGTAGGTCGAATTTTGATCAGATGTTCGTCCCTTTGTGGACACTAGCACCCCGTCGTCGATAAAGCGATCGAGGGCTTCGACTGCCGCATTCAATAACCCCCCCGGATTGCCTCTCACGTCCCAGATCAGAGCACGCATTCCCTCACGATTCAGCCGCACCAAAGCGGTGTCCAGCTCTTCGATGGTATTCTTCTGGAATCCGGTCATTTGCAGGTAGGCAATCCCGTTTGCATGATCGATGATCTTGGCAACTGGAATACTTTTGATTTTCACCGCCCGACGAGTCAAATTCGCAAATCGCTCTTTTCCCGTTTCGCCATCAGCCAAGGTTAAACGTAGATGACTGCCTTGCTTTCCCTGCAACAATTGAGCAGCGTCCTCCGTCGAAATTTTGCGAGCGTCCGTTCCATCAATTTCCACAATTAAATCACCGGCAACGACACCCCCTTCTTCCGCGGGGCTTTCCGGTAAGACATTAACGAGCAGCAGGCCGCTTCCCGATTCGGCCTTCATTTCGATGCCGATACCAACGAACTCTCCGTCGATGTTGCTGTACAGATCGTCCAATTTTCCGGGCGTCAGATAGCTGCTGTAATCATCCAGAGAATTGCACGCACCAAACACAAACTCCATCACCACGGGACCCGCGGGCAGACTGAGTTCTCGTTGCAGTAGATCGCACAACTCCACCACTGTTCGCCGAGCGTGGTCTTGACTGGTGATCTGTTTATTCCAATACACATCGCGAAGCTTGCGCCGAATCAGAGACACCCGCTCGCGATCGATTGTCGGTAGATTTCGACTCAAATACTTCTCATTGTTTAACGCGAAATAGAGACTTTCCGTTCCATGAGCGAGCAGGATCGTCGGACCAATATTTTCCACGTAATACCGTCGCACCTTTTCATAAAGGTCGTCGAGGTAAGCCATCGATTCAGCACGCGATAACGGTAACATCCGATTCAGGAACGAATTGTCGGAGTACCGGCGATCAATTGAAAACTGAATTTTCGACTGCCGCAGGCCTTGAGTTAGTGGCTCGCTGACCGGCCAGACTTTCAATGATTTTTCGTAGAGTTCGATTGCTTTGGCCCATTGACGGGATTTCCGCAGATCGTTTCCCTCAGTGATGGCCTGTTGTTCGTTGACAGCATCGGATTGCTCCGCAGGCCGTGAAGATTCTGTCTGCGAGAGCAACAGTCTCGGATTGCTTAGGCCAATGTTGGCGGCGATCGACAGAAAAATGAAAGTCAGCCGAAGAAGAGCTGTAAACGACATGGATTACCCCTTGGGATTCGGTGGGAAAAGCAGGCACATCGACCCCGTTCACTCCCCCTCGAAGTGAACGCAGATGTGACAATGAGGCCCCGAATCCATGTGGCAGGTCGTCACCAAATTTCTATTTGCGACGACAGCCGCGTTGTCGAAATTGAATATAGGCCGGGTTTTGGCTGTGGTCAAACTTCACCAATAATTATCGCTGCAAAGTAAACATCACAATCGGACAAGCATTCAAAGTCGCTAAGGCTAGGTCAATGTGAAGCAGTTTTGACAGCCGTTCCACGCATAATCGATGCAGTCTGACCAAATTACATATGCCTCAACAATTACGGAGCAGGAGCGATTGTTTGGTAGGTGTCCCGTTGTGGCGGATATCGTGAAGGGAGGATCTGCGGCTGATGACGGCAAGACCGTTGACGGTGTTTGTGCGGCGACGAGTCGTCAACAGGTCTTCGGTGGAAGCGTGTCTCGATTCTGTCAGCGAAACCGACTCCGCGGAAGGAGTTCCCGTTTTGTTGCAATCTTCTCCACTTGGGCGAGGATCCCAATGAAAGGCGGGTGAATGCTTCTCGCCGGTGATTGATCTCTTGGAACCGGTCCCTTAGATCTCGATGATTCTCCGGACACGATACCGGTGGATCAAACTCGTGGAGTTCCACGGTTCAGAGAACGACCACAGAATCCGGTCCGGCGATCGTCAGCGGTTAGATTCAAGGCGTCTTGCGAGCGTCTTTTCCGCGAAGACCCTCCCCGTTTCATTGGAGAGTTACGAGAAAACCGCGATGCGGGAATTCTTCCGTGTTCTGAGATCGACGAGACGCATCCGGTTCACTTTTGATAACGTCGCGTCCGTGGTACAAAAGACGTCTTATGACGCCCCCATCGACCGCTCTTCCATACACCGACCAGCAGGCTGCTGCGATTGAGACTCAAGGGGTTTCGATCGCGCTCTCTGCCGGAGCGGGCTGCGGTAAAACCTTCGTCCTGACGCAGCGATTTCTTAAAGGATTAGAGCCGGGAGACGTCTCTACGGAGTTGCATTCACTCGTAGCGATCACGTTCACCGACAAGGCGGCGCGTGAGATGCGTGATCGCATCCGATTCGCTTGCAATCAACGCTTGCAGCAGTGTCCTAACGCTGACGTCGAGTACTGGCTCGACGTCCTGCGAGGTCTTGATTCTGCTCGAGTGAGTACGATCCATTCTTTTTGTACAAGTTTGCTGAGATCACAGGCCATTGAAGCGGGCCTCGACCCCCGTTTTTCTATCCTCAAACCATCCATGGCCGATACCCTGTTACGTCAGACGGCAACGAACACTCTGTATGGACTTTTAGAAGCGGACGATGCAGATGCCCATGCCTTCGTGCTGACGTTCGGACTGGAACGGGCTCGCGAACTGATTCGGGACCTATCGAGGCAACACTTCCAAGTTGACTTTACAAAGTTCAAATGTCAGTCACCCGAGACAATTGTCACCGAATGGTCTTCCCGTTGGGAATCTGATTTTGTGCCAGAACTGGTATCGGAATTCCGCAATGATCCGCGAACACGGCAGACCTACGATTTGTTGCGGGAGAACGAACCAACGCACGCCGTGATGCAACAACGCCGTTCGACATTACTCGAATTACTGGATCCCTCCGCGTCATGGAAAGACCCCCTTTCCGCGTTGCAGAGCATTCATGAGCATGCCCGTGTTCAAGGTGGCGGAACGCTTAAGCACTGGCCCCAGGCGGACATCTTCGACTTGATCAAGAGTGGTCTGACCGAACTTCGTAAGGCGGCGGACGAAACAAAAAAAAACCTGTCGGTTAATGCCGAGGACCTCAAGCAAGCAACGGAGTTTTCCGGCCGCGGATTGCGTCTGGCGAGATTGACGAGCGAGAGGTTCCGTCAGGCAAAAGACTCTCAAGGTCTACTGGACTTTGACGATCTGTTACTGCTGGCCCGTAATTTATTGCGAGATAACGTTGACGTTCGACAACGTCAGGCGGCCGGCATTCGACTGCTCATGGTTGACGAATTTCAAGATACGGATCCCATTCAGGCCGACATTGTCAGAATGCTTTGTGGTTCGGAATTGACACGAGGACGGTTGTTTCTTGTTGGCGATACAAAACAATCCATTTACCGATTTCGTCGTGCTGATCCCGGTGTTTTCGACAGATTGACACGTGAAATTCCCCAACGGGGGCGACTGCCGTTGAGTGTGAATTTTCGCAGCCAGCCCGCGATTCTTAATTTCGTCAATCACGTGTTCGCGGAGGCGATGGGCGACTCTTACGAACCCCTCACTCCCTTTGATTCCGTTCAGTACTCACCGACACCCGTCATTGAATTCCTGTTGGCGGAGAGTGACCGCGACAGGGCCGAATTGAATCCGTCGGTCGGCCAAGGCTCTCCAGCCGTCAGATCCTCAGAAGACTCTGTGGTCGAATCGATTCCTACGGACAGCCGAGGAGACGACCCCCTCGACGAGGAAACGGATCACAAATCATCGAAGATCCTAGCCGGCGCATTACGTGCGCGCGAGGCTGACTGGATTGCCGGACGTTGCGCGGAACTCCTTTCTGATCCGATTTGCCGCATTCGCCAGAAAGACAAAAGCGGTCAGATGACGCTTCGACGAATTGCCGCGAGCGACATCGTGATTCTCTTCCGTGCGTTGTCCAACGTGCAGGAGTACGAAGAGGCGTTGCGACGCGGTGGGATCGATTATTATCTTGTCGGTGGAAAGTCCTACTTTGCACAACAAGAAGTATTCGATCTGTTGAACCTCTGTCGCTACCTCAATGACCCGGACGACAAAATCGGCCTTGTCGGGACTCTCCGTTCACCACTGTTCAATTTGAGCGACGATGCGATTCAGTCACTTTGGCCAAACATCGTGCTGTGGAGTCAAGCAGAGGCGCAGACCATTAATTCAGCAACTCTGTCCCCGTTGGCAATCGAAGCTCCGCAGCCCTCCGCTGCGGTTAATGACAATCATTTCCAGCAGGATCACGATCAAGAACAGCATCGACGTTTCCATTTTGCCTGTCAGGTATTGAGCGAGTTGCGATTGGCCAAAGATCGAATTCCGCTGTCGAAACTCCTGACTATGGCCGTGGAACGCACCGGATACGACGCCGCATTGCTGACAGAACATCTTGGTCCCCGCAAAGTCGCAAATCTTCGAAAACTGATCGAGATGGCGAGCGAGTTTGACCAAGGAGAAACGTTTACACTG
>Ga0315293_10006429_pt1 | contig 10998 bp, 12 predicted proteins | sample YL17G13_20_MG_FD_203071 | JGI IMG/M metagenome (GOLD analysis project Ga0315293, IMG submission 203071) | Sediment microbial communities from Yellowstone Lake, YNP, Wyoming, USA - YL17G13_20 | ecosystem: Environmental > Aquatic > Freshwater > Lake > Sediment | place: USA: Wyoming | collected... | reverse complement strand
CCACAGCAGAGACAAAAATAGTGGATAGTAATGGACAGCCTGTAAGTGAAGCATTAGTCAGTGGCCACTGGAGTGGATTAACTACAGATAATGATTCAATCGTAACAAACAGTACCGGGTTAGCTCGATGTGATTCCGATAAAACTAGAAATTCGGGTACCTTTATTTTCACCGTAGACAATGTATCTAAAACTGGCTGGACTTATGACTCGGCTTCCAATGTAGAAATGAACGATTCGATAAGTAAGCCATAACATAGAGTCTGAGCTACAAAAGGCCGCATCTTTTCTGATATCGTTTGCATACAGAAAGGTGTGGCTTTCTTTTTTTGCCCGCTTAAGATTCGATGCAGCCTAACTTGGCACACTTTCGATGCCTATAATGTTGCCAATCTGCCTGCCATTAGGTATACTTAGAGGTAAATGGAGATATATAATGATTCCGAGGTTAAAACCATATTTTAATCATAAAGAATTAGCAGCAGCTTTTTCTAAAAGTCAAAATGCGGTCAAGGACTTTGAAGAAAAATTCGCGGACAAATTTGAAGCTAAATATGCCGTCGCGTTTTTTTATGGAAGAAGCGGGCTGTACGCACTTTTAAAGTGCTCAGGTCTAAAGGATTCGGAAGTGATAATACCGGCCTATACATGTGTAGTAGTAGCTCATGCCGTAGTCTATTCAGGTAACATACCGAAATTTGTGGATATAAGTCTTGATAACTATAATATGGATCTCGATCTTTTAGAAAAGGCAATAAATGATAAGACTAAGGCGATAGTGGGTACCTCGCTATTCGGCTACCCTTATGATGTGGATAGGTTAAAGGAGATTATTAAGCGTTCAGGACGAGATATACTGCTCATACAAGACTGTGCCCATTCTTTAGGAGCTGAACATAAAGGAAAGCTATTGTGCAATATGGGCGATGCGGCGTTATTTTCTTTAAGTATAAGCAAGCAGATATCTTCAATATACGGAGGCATAATTACGACAAACAGGAACGACATTTATGAAAAATTGAGAAAATACAGAGATGAAAATTTCGAAGAAGCATCTTTAGCTAAAAATTTAAACCAATTCTGTTGTCTCCTGGCCGTTTATGCAGCTTTTTTTGATCCATTTTACCGTTTTACAGACTTCCTGGAAAGGCGCACTACGGTATTAGATTTTATTGCAAAATACTATAGGGAAGAGGTCATAGATATGCCGAAAGATTTTATGAATAAATTGCCCTGCATTAACGCCAAGGTCGGCCGTACCCAACTTGATAAATACGATGGGATAAAACAAAAAAGGCGCGAGACCGCAAAATTTTATTATAACGCATTAAAGAATTTAAAAGAACTTACGCTGCCGCCTTTAATCGAAGGCGCTACGTATTCTCATTATGCGCCGAGGGTTGATAACAGGGAAGAGGTCATTAAATACATGAGAAAAAGAGGTTTCCAAATGGGCAGAGAATTCGAATACTCTATTCCACATATGAAGGCATATGAAAAATACAAGAGCGAAGATTATCCGAATGCATATATGTGCAGTCGTAATGTTATCAATTTGCCGAGCCACCCTTCTCTTTCCGAAGCCGATTTGACGAAAATAGTCAGATGCATAAAAGATCACTTTACTTTATGAATTATTTCTTGATAACCAGGGACGTTCCCCAAAGGGATACCCCTTGCAAAAGTCTTGAAAATAGTAACACGCTTTTAGCGCACGATCGGAATTTGCGATGAGCAAAAAAAAGATTCTTTTCATTTATCCTTCGTCCTACGACAGCAAAAACTGTCTGATAAAGAGTGAATATTCATTTGTCCCTTCACGCACCCTCCCATATCTTGCAGCTTTGACGCCGGCAAGCTACGAAACGCGGATCATTGATGAATTAGTGGATGATTTAAATTTCGATGAAGACGTTGATTTGGTAGCGTTAACAGGCATGCTTCGCCATATACCTCGCGCGATAGATATCGCCAGAGAATTCCGAAAACGTGGAGTGCCTTCTCTTATCGGAGGCGTCGGAGCATTCTCACTCCACAATATGGTAGAAGAAAGCGGCGCTTTTGAATCTTTTATCATTGGAGAAGTGGACGAAACATGGCAGGAAATTCTGTATGATTTTGAGATAGGGCGATTAAAAAGGCGTTATGAATGTACCACCCCTCCGCAACTTTCAGGCTTGCCTCCGGCGCGTTTCGATTTGCTCAATATGAAAAAATATATGAGGTCTTTTGTAAACGCAAAAGATCCTCTTATACTGGTTGAGACAAGCAGAGGCTGTCCGCATAACTGTAGATTTTGTCTCGTAACACGTTATTTCGGGAAAAAGATGCGCTACCGCCCCATCGGTGAAGTTGTTGATGAGATAAAACATCATGGGGTAAAACATATAATGTTTACGGATGACAATATAGCCATAAACCCCGCGCGAGCCCGGGAATTATTCCAGGCTATAAAACCACTGGGGATCCAGTGGCTCGGCCAATTTGAAAGTAGGATGATCAAAAACCCTGAACTATTGCGGTTAGCTGCCGAGAGCGGTTGCCGGACAGCTTTCGTAGGGATCGAATCGATTGATAAAAATAATTTGATTTCAATAGACAAGCACCAAAGCGCGAAACTGGATTTTAAGGATATTGTGAACGGTTTTAAAGAAGCCGGCATTGATTTATTTGCCAGCCTCATTTTCGGAATGGATCACGATACGGCTTTAATAATCGACCGGACAATAGAACAGTCAATTGAACTTAACATAGATGCTATTATTCCCTGGGTGCTCACCCCTGCGCCCGGAACGGCTTGTTATGACGATTTTAAGAAAGAGAATCGTCTAGCTCACGAAAATTATTCTTTGTATGATTCTTGGCATCTTGTCATCCGGCCGAAACAGATGTCCCCGGCCGAATTCGAGGAACACTATTGGCAGGGGTTGAGGCGTTTTTATAGCTTACGCTCCATTGTACTGCGGGCATGGCGCGGTAAGAAATTGAATGTAACATGGCTTCTCTGCAGTCTATATTTTCGCCAACAGGTTAGAAGGGGTTTACATCCATTCGCAGGAAACTCATAGGCCAAACGTGCCCTCCAAATAATATGCACTTAATACGTCCTGTTGACACCCGGGAAATAATATGATATACTCATTATGAACGTATGTTCATAATAGGAGAGGCTATATGAGGCCCAAAAAAACGCGTTGGGTTAAGTGCGAGCCCGGCGAAAGATGTTTTAAACCATTATGCAAGCCGTTGAGTAAGCTCGGGGGCGTATATTTGACCATGGATGAGTTTGAGGCGGTTAGGCTTGCTGATTTGGAGGAACTTAAACAGGAAGATGCCGCAAAAAGAATGCACGTTTCCCGCCCGACATTTTCGCGAATCGTTGCCTCTGCCCGTAAAAAAGTCGCCGATGGCTTAGTTAACATTAAAGCTATAAAAATCGAAGGCGGATGCTGTAAGATTACAAAGGGAATAAAGCGATGAAAGAATGGAAAAAATTCCTATATATCGTCGCCGCATTTTTGGCATGTTTTTATCTGCCCATTGAAAACCTGCGTTTTACGAATGCGGTCTTTGAGGCGCTGACACTTGTTAAATGGTATGCCCGGGAACATGTGCTGCTATGCCTTGTGCCGGCTTTTTTTATTGCGGGGGCAATCGCCGTTTTTGTGAGCCAGGCATCAGTAATGAAGTATTTCGGCGCAAAAGCTAATAAATTCCTTTCATATAGCGTTGCGTCAGTTTCGGGGACTATTCTTGCGGTATGTTCTTGTACTGTTTTGCCGCTTTTCTCGAGTATCTACAAAAGAGGGGCCGGTCTTGGTCCGGCTGTTGCCTTTTTGTATTCGGGACCTGCCATTAATGTTCTTGCGATAATACTGACCACACGTATCCTTGGATGGCAGCTTGGATTGGCACGCGCAATAGGCGCTATAATGTTTAGTGTGGTTATCGGACTATTAATGCATTTGATATTCATAAAAGAAGAAAGAGAACGGCACGCAAACGGTAATTTTGACGTAGGCGAAGTGAAAGAAGGCCGTTCTTTAGGACAGACAGTTCTTTATTTTGTGTCTATGGTAGCATTTCTTGTTTTTGCTAACTGGGGCAAGCCACTCGAAGGCGATCACGGAGCGTGGTCTTTAATTTACCAATATAAATGGTGGATAGCCGGTTTTTCACTCGCCGGTTTGATTGTTATGGTTTTCAGGTGGTTTAAGAAAGATGAATTAAAAGAGTGGGTGGCTGCTACGTGGGGTTTCACATTGCAGATTCTGCCTCTTTTATTAGCAGGGGTGCTTGTGTCGGGGTTTTTACTGGGAAGAGTCGGGCACGAGGGTATTATCCCTTCAAAATTTGTCGCGATGCTTGTAGGCGGGAATTCCCTATGGGCAAATTTTTTCTCATCGATCGTGGCTGCTTTCATGTATTTTGCCACGCTTACTGAAGTGCCTATACTACAGGGCCTTATTGGGGCGGGCATGGGCAAGGGCCCCGCATTGGCGTTACTTTTAGCCGGGCCCGCTTTGAGTTTACCGAGCATGCTTGTTTTGCGCAGTATTATGGGAACAAAAAAGACAGCGATATATGTCAGTTTGGTTGTGATTATGGCAACTATAAGCGGTATGATATTCGGTTGGATTGTTAAGTAAGGAGGCAATGGCAATGAAAATAGAAATTTTAGGAATAGGCTGTCCAAAATGCAAACAGCTGACCGCAAACACAGAGGCAGCGCTTAAGGAGCTTAACATCTGCGCGGATATTTCCAAGGTAACTGATATCGGCAAGATTACCGAATATGGCGTAATGATGACACCTGCGCTTGTGATTGACGGCGCTATTGTTTCAGCGGGTAAACTATTAAGCAAGGACGAAATAAAGAAGATTTTGGCTAAATAAAAAGACACTTATGCTTAAAAGATTATTTTTTATTCTGTTTATATGTGGATTTGCAATGGCTTCTTTTGCCGGAGATAATTCCCCCGGTGCTAAGGTGCATGCATATTATTTTCACGGAAGTTTCCGTTGCCCCACCTGTTATAAGCTGGAACAATATTCCAGAGAAGTGATAGAAACAAACTTTAAAGACGCTATTTCCTCAGCCAAACTTGAATTTAAAATTGTTAACGTAGAGGATGAGGGCAACGAACATTACGCTAAAGACTACCAACTTTACACCAAATCACTTGTTTTGTCATTGGTCAAAGACGGCAAGGAAATAAAATGGAAAAATCTTGATAAGATTTGGGAATACGTAGGCAACAAGCAAAGATTTATCGATTATGTTAAGGCAGAAATCACCGGCTTCCTGAAGGACGCACAATGATAGAGATATTTATAAGTTTTGCGTCGGCATTGTGGCTTGGTATATTAACTTCGATAAGTCCCTGCCCTTTAACTACTAATGTGGCCGCTGTTTCGTTTCTTTCCAAAAAAATAACCCATCCGGCGCTTGTATTTATGTCGGGGCTGGCTTATACGCTCGGCAGAATGTTTTCTTATGCTATTTTAGGATGGATCATCATCAGTTCTCTCTTGGGTGTTCCCGAAGTCGCCCAGTTTTTACAGAAGTATACGGGCGTGTTTCTGGGTCCGCTTCTAATACTTACGGGGCTTATTTTGCTTGAAATAATAAATATTCGACTGCCCGGGTTAGTGCTTTCACGAAAATACCACAATAAACTCGTGGAATCAGGTGCCCCGGGCGCTTTCCGTTTGGGTTTTATTTTTGCACTCGCATTTTGTCCCATCTCCGCGGCGTTATTCTTTGGCAGTCTCATTCCTTTAGCGCTTAATAGCAAAATGGGAGTTGTCCTGCCGTTTATTTATGGGATAGGCACTGGATTGCCGGTTCTTTTGTTTGCTGTTGCCATTGCGTTAGGCGTGACGTCTTTGAGCCATTGGTTTAACCGGCTGACGAGACTCGAATATTATATGAGAAAGATCACCGGTATCATATTTATTGTTGTTGGCATGTATTATGTCGGGATATATCTGGCAAAAATATTCTAGGGAGGGTATCATGGATTATACCAGACACGAAACAAAAGAATTAAAACGCGAATTATCCTTATTGGACAAACTTCTTACCCCGCTTATATTTATCGCAATGGGGGCCGGCATTGCCTTGGGGTATTTCGCCCCGAATGTTACCAAAATTATATCCGAAATGCAAGCCGGCACGACTTCTATCCCAATAGCCATCGGCCTTATCCTTATGATGTATCCGCCGCTTGCCAAGGTAAAATACGAAGAGATGGGTCGTGTATTTAACAAGCCTAAACTTCTTGTGCTTTCCCTTGTCCAGAACTGGCTAATCGGTCCGGTTGTAATGTTTATATTAGCGATAGTGTTTCTTAGAAATTATCCTGAATATATGATAGGTGTAATTTTAGTAGGACTTGCCCGGTGTATTGCCATGGTTATAGTCTGGAATGAACTTGCGGAAGGCGATAGGGAATTCGCTATCGGCCTTGTTGCTTTTAATGCGTTGTTCCAGGTCCTATTATATGCCGCTTACATATATATCTTTATTACCGTCGGCCTTAGCTGGCTGGGGCTGGCGAAGGGCGTTAATATCAGCATTTCGATGGTTGAAGCAGCCAAAACAGTCTTTTTTTATCTCGGAGTGCCTTTTTTAGGAGGCATTATTACCAGGTTTGGCCTGATAAAGATGAAAGGCAAGAAGTGGTATGAAGATGTATTCATCCCCAAGATAAGCCCCATTACTTTGATAGCCCTTTTATTTACTATTATTGTCATGTTTTCGCTGAAAGGCCAGTATATCATTCAGCTGCCTTTTGATGTAGTAAGAATAGCAATACCGCTTGTTATATACTTTTTCCTGATGTGGTTTACGACATTCTTTATTGCGCGAAAAATGGGTATCAATTATGCTCAAACAACCGCAACTTCTTTCACTGCCGCGAGTAATGATTTTGAGCTGGCAATAGCCGTTGCGGTCGCAATTTTCGGCATCAGCTCAAACCAGGCCTTCGCAACTGTCATAGGCCCGTTGATAGAGGTCCCGGTTCTTATTATCCTTGTTAATGTAGCGTTGAAGTTAAAAGCCAAGATATTTTAAATTATACGGCATAGCACGCTTTCGTTCTTGACTTTTCCGGCCTGTTGATGTATAAAAGGGTGGTAGCGCAACCAAAAAAGGAGGAGTAGCATGCACACAGGAAAAATAAAGAAACTAGTCCGCGACAGAGGTTTTGGATTTATATCCGACGCTGACGGCAGCGAGGTTTTCTTCCATCAGTCATCTCTGAGCGGAATAACCTTTGACTCATTGCAAGAAGGCAGTGGCGTAGAATTTGATGTTGAAAAGTCAGATAAAGGGCCGCGCGCAGTAAACGTACAAGCTGCCAAATAGCAGCGCGTATTAAAGAACCACATTAATGACACAAAAAGCACCGCCAAATCTTTCATTTTACAATCTTGGCATTGCGCCAAAGATACTGGAAGTATTGGACAGAATGCGCTTTACGGTTCCTACGCCTATCCAGTATAAGGCAATCCCCGTAGGCAGTGAAGGCAAGGATATTATCGGGATAGCACAGACGGGTACCGGTAAAACACTTGCTTTTGCTATCCCCATAATCCAGCAGCTTGCCCAGAAAAAGGGGCGCGCGCTGATACTCGCGCCCACCAGAGAACTTGCCATCCAGATAGACGAAACATTTCAGAAGATAGCCCCACTCTTCGGCATACGGACAGCTGTTCTTATAGGCGGGGCCTCCATGCATCTGCAATTACAGGCATTAAGAAGGAACCCCCGGGTTTTAATCGCAACTCCAGGCCGTCTTATTGATCACATGAATCAACGGACAGTGATGTTGGCCGACGTGAAAGTCCTGGTCCTTGATGAAGCTGACCGCATGCTTGATATGGGATTCCTGCCGGATATAGAACGCATTCTTAAATTTATCCCGAAAGACAGGCAGACGATGCTTTTCTCGGCCACTATACCCGGGGAAATCGTATCTATCGCATCTTCGCATATGAAACTTCCCGTCCGCGTAGAAGTAGCGCCGTCAGGCACTACGGCGGAACACATTATTCAGGAAGTTTTTATCGTAAATAAAGAGTCTAAGAAAGAACTTCTCAAGAAACTGCTTTATCAGTATCATGGACCTGTCCTGCTTTTTTCCCGCACGAAGATCGGCGCATCAAAGATCACGCGTTTTATCAGGGAACTAGGGCACCGTGTGGCGGAGATACATTCTGACCGCTCTTTGCCGCAGCGCAGGGAAGCGCTCGAAGGCTTTAAAACAGGCAAATATAGAATTCTTGTGGCGACCGACATCGCAGCGAGGGGGATAGACGTCGTCGGTATAGAACTTGTCATTAATTATGATTTACCCGAGGACATTGAAAATTACGTGCACCGCATCGGCCGCACAGCCCGCGCCGGCCACGAGGGCCGAGCCATCTCTTTTGCGACACCCGACCAGGGTACGGATGTCCGCAGTATAGAAAAACTTATCAAGACAGATCTGCGAATATTAGAACATCCGGATCTCCCCCGCGAAAGGTTTCTCCATCCCAAACAGCATATCGCTTCCCAAAGAGGCGGCATGCACAGACAAAATAGGCACTATAAACCACACAACCATCGCCATTTTGGAAAATAGCCATTGCTTTTTATATCGTTTTATAATATAATCAGATGGAAGAGTTTGTTTTCCTGCCGATTAAACTACCTGTTACTTTAAAAAAATATTAAAAAAGAGAGGGGGGGTATGTTCGCCAATTTTCTTCCGAAGGAATTCCGGTTTTTTGATATGTTTGATAAGCAGGCTGCGTACGCCGTAGAAGCCGCTGTCTATTTTAAGGAGTTGACCTCTAAGGGCACGATAGACGAAGAGGCGCTTAAAAAGATACGCAATATTGAGCACGAGGCAGATGAAGTCACGCACACTATTATAGAGCAGCTTAATAAGACATTTATCACTCCTTTTGACCGAGAAGATATCCACGTGCTGGCAAAAGAGCTGGATGATGTGGTTGATATGGTATATACGATAATAAACAGGCTCACTATTTATAGGCTTACCGCCGTTAATAAGGAATTAGCTGAATTTGCGTCTGTAATAGAAGAATCTGTCCTTGGGGTAGAATGTGCCGTGAAGGGTCTTCGTAATATGAAGAACTCAAAATCCATTATGGAATACTGTGTAGAAGTAAACCGTCTTGAGAACGTAGGCGATGTTATGAGGGACAAGGCCCTGGCAAAACTTTTTGACACGGAAAAAGATCCCATTTTCATTATCAAATGGAAAGAGATATATCAGGATGCCGAAACAATCCTTGATATATGCGAAGACCTCGCTAACACTATAGAATCAATTCTTGTAAAACAGGCATAATATGATATTCGCTGTAATTCTTCTTATATTACTTGCGCTTTTATTTGATTTTTTGAACGGTTTTCACGACTCGGCAAATTCTATCGCGACGATAGTCTCTACAAGGGTATTATCCCCCCGCTACGCCGTTATCTGGGCGGCTTTTTTTAATTTTATTGCGTTCCTCTTCTTCGGCCTGCATGTTGCAAATACAATCGGCAAAGGGATTATAGATATAACTATAGTGGATAAGTCGGTCATATTCGGCACGCTCGTCGGTGCCTGCAGCTGGAATCTGATCACGTGGTATTTCGGCTTACCTACGAGTTCTTCACATGCACTGATAGGCGGTATGATAGGAGCGGCGTTAGTAAAAGCCGGTTCCGGCTCGCTTGTATGGAAAGGTATTTTAAAGACAGTTACATTTATTTTTGTTTCCCCTATTGCAGGCCTTTTATTAGCTTTTCTGTTTGGTATAGCCGTATATTGGATCTTCAGAAAAAGCACTCCTATGAAAGTAGACCACATATTCAGAAAAGGCCAGTTAGTATCCGCGGCACTCTACAGCCTGGGGCACGGCGGGAATGACGCGCAAAAGACAATGGGTATAATAGCAAGCCTGCTTTTTAGCGCGGGGCTCTTAGGAGACAAATTTTATGTTCCTTTCTGGGTAGTCATATCCTGCCATGCCGCGATTGCACTCGGTACTATGTTCGGGGGGTGGCGCATAGTCAAGACCATGGGGCAGAAGATTGCAAAACTTCGTCCGGTTGACGGGTTTTGCGCCGAGGCGGGGGCTGCTACTATGCTTTTTATATCGTCGGCTTTTGGTATTCCGGTAAGTACCACACATACAATTACCGGAGCTATAATGGGGATAGGGTCGCTCCGAAGGTTCAGCGCTGTCCGGTGGGGAATTGCGGGCAGCATAATCTGGGCGTGGATAATAACAATTCCGTGTTCGGCTTTAATATCGGCGCTTGCGTATTCCCTGGTTCGGCTTATTCGTTGAAAAATCTTATTGAAGCAATACAGGAAGAGATAGGTGAATAGGTGAATAAGTGGTGGCAGGAAGATATTGCTGAATTAACAGAATCCCTCAAAACTGATATCCACACCGGGCTTTCTTCCGATGAAGCCGGCCGTAGGCTCGGCCAAAATGGCCCCAACAAACTTACGGAAAAAAAGGGTAAATCGGCTTTAAGCATATTTTTTGAGCAGTTTCAGGACTTCATCATCTGGGTTTTAATAGGCGCGGCACTCGTTTCAGGCTTTCTTAAGGAATGGGTGGATGCCGTTGCCATAATAGCGATTGTCATACTCAACGCCATACTCGGTTTTATACAGGAATACCGCGCGGAAAAATCTCTCGCCGCATTAAAAAAACTATCCTCGCCAAACTCAAAAGTCATAAGAGATAAACAGCAGATGATGATTTCTTCAGGCGATCTGGTCGTAGGCGATTTGATAGAATTAGAAGCAGGCGATCACATCCCGGCCGACGGCCGTATAGTATGGCTTAGTTCTAATTTCAGCGTCCAGGAGGCAAGCCTTACCGGAGAGTCCACCCCTGTTTTAAAGACGGCGCAGGCCCTTGAAGAAAAGGAAATGCCGCTGGCAGACCGCGCGAATATGGTGTATATGGGGAC
>Ga0315293_10006428_pt1 | contig 10998 bp, 9 predicted proteins | sample YL17G13_20_MG_FD_203071 | JGI IMG/M metagenome (GOLD analysis project Ga0315293, IMG submission 203071) | Sediment microbial communities from Yellowstone Lake, YNP, Wyoming, USA - YL17G13_20 | ecosystem: Environmental > Aquatic > Freshwater > Lake > Sediment | place: USA: Wyoming | collected... | reverse complement strand
ACGCCAGAACGACGTCCCCGTCTCCCCTTTATGCTCTTCCGGGGAGACCTTGTCCCAATCTATCGCCGTGAACGGCACGTTTCTGATCTTCATAGTTTCATTATATAATACCAAACATGGCGCAGACGAAAAAAGATTTTTACGAGATCCAGAGCCTGCAGTGGAGAAAGAGCCTCTTCGTCTTCACCGCGCTCATCGTCTTTGACTTCGTGGCCGTCGGACTCATCTCCCTGGCCGTGGTTCTGAGCCTTGGATTCTTCGGCGCAGGGCGAGGCTTCTGGACGAGCCCGTTCATTTACAAGCTCCTCGGCTTCGACCTCCTGGCCTCGACCCTCATCGCCTGGTTCCACTTTCAGGACGCCCGGCGGTTCGGCGCCGCCTATATCCTCAAGCGCCTCGAAGCCCGGTCCCCCGACCCCTCCGACCGCTACCACAAGCAGTTCCTGAACACGCTCGACGAGATCCGCATCGCGGCCGGCGTTCCAAAGGTCAACGCCTACGTGATCCCGGCGTTGGCCGTCAATTCCATGGCCCTCGTCGAAGCCGACAAGACCCCGGCGGTCGCGATCACCGAGGGACTGCTGGCCGAATGCACGAGAGACGAGCTCCAGGCCGTGGCCGGCCATGAGCTGGCCCACATCGCCCGCGGCGACGCCTTCTATGTGACCCTGGTCTGCTCCCTGGCTAATTTTTTCGAGAAGCTCAAAGAAGCCCTCGAGCCCGAACAGCCCGAACCCCAGCCCGGCCTCCTGGGACAGGGGCCCCGCGGAGGAGGCGGCGGCCCGGCGCTCATCTATGTCGCCGCCGCCATTTCATCCTTCGTTATGCGCCTCTTGAGCACGCTGATCAGCCGGGAGCGGGAACTCCTGGCCGACGCCGCGGCCGTGGAGTTTGGGAGGGATCCTTCCTCCCTGGCCAGGGCCATCTATAAAGCCCATATCCAAAACTCGTTCGTCGGTGATTTCTCCGCTTCCTACGGCCCGCTCTTCATCGTAGCCCCTGAATCTCCGAACATCCCGGACACTTTCTTCGGCCGGCTTTTCAACTCCCACCCCCCGCTCCTGAAGCGGATCGATGCCCTGGCCGGCATGGCCGGCAAAAAGGCCGATCGGATCATCCGGGACGTCTGGGAGGGCCGCCAGAACCGCGAGAAGGCCCGGGAGATCCTGCGTTCCTTCGAGGAAACGACGATGAAAGCGGGGCCGGCCGCAACCGGCCCCGAAGAAAGGCCCGAGACGTCCACCGCCACCCCTGGGCGGATCGGGACGGAAGACGCGAGGGCTTGGTCGGTCCGGAGCGCCGGTGGAGGATGGGAAGGACCGATGACGATCGGCGAACTCGTCTCGCACCCGGATTTCTCCAGCATGGCCGTCGTCAAGAATTCCCAGGAGAGGATCGAAGCCAAGGCCCGCGAGTTCCCCCAGGTCCGCCTCGCCTTGCGCGACGCCGGACGGAAAAGGCATGTCGATCCGGACCACGGGAACAAGTGCCCACGCTGCCGGGTTCCGCTCGCCGAGACATTCTATGAAGGCGTCGCCGTCAAGCTCTGCCCGCGCTGCCGAGGCAAGCTCGTGGACGAGGGGATGATGGACCGCGTCATCGCCAGGAAAGAGGTGGCGTTCTCGGAGGGCCTGGTCAGAAAAGCCATGGAGTTTAAAGAGAGGTTCTTCTCCCAGCCGGTCAAGACCAGAAAGATCTCCGAAACCCAGCCGCCCAATCCCCTGACCTGCCCCGACTGCGGCTACAGGATGAAAGCCCGCCCTTACAGCTACTCGTACTTCATCCCGGTTGACAAGTGCCTCTCCTGTCACAAGATCTGGTTCGACGCCGACGAGCTGGAGATCCTGCAGGTTCTGATCGAGAACCGGTGACGCGTCCGACGCCGTTTACCCCCGTCCATCATCAACCCAAAATTTCCGATAGGACATGAGTCGGAATTCCGGGCATCACCAGAAGTCGGCGTCTTTGCTTAAAAAGCAAGAATCCTATCGGCAATTTTGGGTGTCAATCAAAGATCTTTTCCAGCGTTTGATACTTCGTGTGTAACGTCAGCACGGCGCTTTCGATGGCGGCGTTGTCATCGCCCCGGCATGCCGTCTCGAGCTCCGTTGCGGCCATCAGCAGGTCCGCCGAAGCGGCCTGGAACGCGGCGGACTTGGCCTCTATCCTCTTGGGAAGTTTTGCCTTCGTAACGGTCTCGGCTTTGGATTTCAGGTCACCGCTCACGGCTTTGATCTCAGCGAACTTCTTGTCGGGAAGGGACTTGTGGAAGACGACATACAGGGCCTTATGGAAATCGTCTATCTCCATGAGGACCGGCCGGATCGTTCGGACCAGCATCTCATACCTGGCGTGGAGAATCTCGGCGGCGTTGAGCAGGGCCTGGTCGTCCGCGCCCTTGGCCGCAGCGTTGTATGCCTCGACCGACTTCCTGAATTCCGCCAATCCGGCCTGCCACTTCACTTCTTTATCCCTGAGGATGCCGGGCAGTTTGGTCTCGAAGACCTTTCCAGCCATCTTATTGATCTCCGGAACGAAGCCCTTAAGAGCGGCGATGTCCTTCTCGGGGTAAGCGGTGTGCCATATGGGATAAATGATCTCATGGAATGCTTCGAGCTCCGGAACGCTGCTCTCCGTTTCCTGGCCGAAGGCGGCGAACCCGGAGACGAGGACGATGAGGACGAAGATGACCGGTGATCTTTTGTGCATGATGGACTCCTTATCGATGAAGCGTTATTATACCCAAAATCCCCCAGGTTTCAAAAAGCTCGGAACAGGGGAGGAAATATCCTCCCCGGATTCACCCCAAGGGGTGATTGACCGGAACCTCCCCCGGACGAATAACTATCATGTATCAATAAGGCCGCGACCTGCGTGGGCCGCTCGCGGGAGCTCGACGCTGCGCGGGGAGAGGTATTTGGTTCATGGGAAAGAAAAAGATCCTCGTTGTCGATTTCGACCAGGAGTTCCTGCGGTTCCTGTCCCAGTTCCTCTCAAACGAGGGTTTCAGCGTGAGCACGGCCGTCGACGGGTCCGCCGGCCTGGAAAAGTGCAAGGCCGAGAATCCCGACCTGATCATCACGGAAGCCATGCTTCCCAAGCTCCACGGTTTTGAGCTGTGCTCGAGGATCACCCACAGCGCCAGCCAGAAGATCCCGGTCATTATCGTCACCGGTGTCTACAAGGACACGATCTACAAGACCGAGGCCTTGCGCACGTTCGGGGCATCGGCCTATTTCGAAAAACCCCTCGACACGGACGACCTCCTGGTCTCCATCCGGAAGGTCCTCGGCCTCCCGGCGGAGCCGGGAAAAAACGAGGACGACCTCGACGAAGCGATCATGGAATCCTTGGCCTCTGCTCCCCTGGCCCAGGGGCCGACCGGGCTCCAACTTCAAACCGAGAGTTGCCCAGTCTCGAGAAAGGAAAAGAAGGACCTCGGGCAGGACGAAATCGATAACATGCTCCGGAGCACCCTGGCCGAGTTCGGTCTGAAGACGGGGAAGAAAAAAACCTCCGTCGAGGCGCCGAAACTCAAGTCTGCCGCGCAGGATCCGCTCCCGGCAATGAAGTTCATTCCAGCCGCGCCGAAACCTGTCTCTGATCATGAGCCGCCCACGCCCAAGGCCACGACGGCTCCCTTTCCTCCCCTGCCCCGAGAGAAGAAACCGGATGTCTCAACTTCGACTCCGGCCCTCGGAAAATTCCTTGGGAAAAAGAGGCGGCCCTTCTTTCCCAAGATCTTCGGCGCGGTGGCCGGGGTTATGATCCTGATGAGCGCGATGGTGTTCTTCCTGAAGCCGGGAAAGTCCGGTTCTCCCCGGCAAGAGGTCGTTCCGCCGGTCACCGAGGGGACCGCCCTGGAAACGGCTCTCCCGCCGGCCGGTGGGCAACAGGCCCCTGATGCGGCAGATACGGCGGCCGGGGTGAAGAAATCCGTCAAGACCCAGCCCAATACAGAGGCACGGAAGCCCCCGGTCAATGAACCCGTGGAGGCCCCCCCGCAGGCCGTCGAGGACGTCAAACCGCTCATCCCGGACTCAGACTCGCTGTTGCAGCTTCAGGTCCCGGATTCCGCCGGGACCGACGCCGCGATGGAGACCGCCTCGGACGAGGCCGCAGCGGCCGGAGATACGCTCGTCTCCCAGGGCCAGGACCTGTCGCAGGGAGGATCGGCCGATCCGCTCGCGGCGCCGGCAGCGAAGCTGAAGGCCGGCGACCTGGTGCCCCTCGGGGATGTTGACATTCAACCCCGAGTTCTCAAAGCAGCCGAGCCGGCATATCCCCCGGCCGGCCTGAGCATGCGCGTGGCAGGCACGGTCACGGTCAACGCCCTCGTTTCCGAGACCGGAGACGTCCTCCAAACCGTCGTGGTCCGGGGGATCAATGGCGCCCTGGGCTTCAACAAGGCCGCCGAGGCCGCCGTCCAGAGGTGGAAGTTCACCCCCGCGGAAAAAAGCGGCGTCAAGGTCCGGGTCTGGAAGCCCATCACGGTCACCTTCAAGCTGAAATCATAGAGGAATCTTCAGAAGGAGAGATAGATGGCTCTTAACAAGGATCAAGAAGACCTTTACCGGAAGACCATGGACGAAGTGAAGAAGCAGTTGGACTCAATCGACTCGCAGGTCGAACAGGAACTGCAGAAGGTCCGGGAAAAGCTGGCCCAGCTCCAGGAATCCAAGAAGACCCTCAAGATGGTCTACGAGGGGACGGCCAGGCTTCTCGGGATCGAAACCGACCTCGAGGGAGAATCGGAGAACGAAGCCTCTCCGATGGCCAAGATGTGAGCCGGCAGGGACAGGGGGGAATGGTTTTCGCATGAACCTCGCGACGATCGCCGCGATCTTCGGGGCCTGAAGGCCACGCCCGGACCGGGGAACCGTCCGGATCTCAGATTGAAATCGCAGGAAAAATCCTATCGGCAGTTTCGGGATTGGAATTGACACCCCTTCTAAAGTTGTTATAAGGTAGGGCCTGCAAATTCCACTTTGCGGGCACGAGAATGTTTGTCTTGTTCGGCATCCTGATCGGATTCGCCGCCGCCATTCCCCTGGGGCCGGTGAATGTCTTTGTCGTGTCGCAGACGCTCAAACATGATTTTTTCCATGGTATGCTGGCCGGCATCACGACGTCGGTGATGGATTTCGTCTACTGCCTGATCGCCCTGGTCGGGTTCTTCAACATCTCCATCAATCCCGGGCCCTACCTGCCCGTCATGAAGGGCGTCGCCACGGTCCTTCTCGTGATCATCGGATGCAGGCTCATCAAGCAGTCCGGGAAAATGGAGATCCCGGCCGTCCAGGAAAAACAGGTTATCAAGCCGACGCGCCCGATCGTCGGAGTCCTCGCCCTTTACATTTCCAACCCGACCCTCTATGCCTTCTGGATCGCCATCGCCGGGACGGCCACCGCCCACCATATCGTCACCAACAGGGGCTGGATGCCCATCGTTTTCGCTTTTTCCTGCAGCCTGGGCTCCCTGTTCTGGTACCTGGTTCTCGTCCGGTACGTTTCGAAGCACCAGGACAAGATCCGGCCGGCCACGTTCCAGAAGATCCTCGTGGTCATGGGCATCGCTCTGATCGCTTTCGGGTTCTATACGTGCGCCACGATCTTCATCTGATTGGTTCTCTTCCATTTCGTTTGGGCGACGTTCGAGAAGGCTGAACCTTTTGTCGGATAATGCCGTATAATGGATCAAAGGAGAAATGACGTGCTCAAGTTTCTGCTTTGGCTGATTCTTCTGGTCATTTGCTGGCCGATCGCCATTCTGGCCCTCCTTCTTTACCCCTTCATCTGGCTCCTGCTTCTCCCCTTCAGGCTCGTCGGGATCACTCTGGGCGCGGGGCTGGGACTGTTCAAGGCCATCATCACCTTCCCCGCCAGGGTTCTAAACCGGATCTGATCGCGCCGGCCCTTGGTATTGGCGCAGCAAACAGGAAGAGCCATCATGCAGATCCTGATCAAGAAGATCGTCTACCCGGGGCGGAGCTTGGCAGATCTGGACGGCAAGGTGGTCTTCACGGACGAAGGGCTTCCTGGAGAGGTCGTGGAGGTCGAGCCGGTCAAGGAAAAAGCGAGCTATATCGAGGCACGAACGGTCCGGATCGTCGAGCCTTCGGCGCGGCGGGTAGAGCCGAAGTGCGGTCACTTCAGGGCCTGCTCACCCTGGCAGACCATGGAGTACGCGCTTCAGCTGGAAGTCAAGGGCGGCCAGGTCCGGGAGATCTTTTCCCGGGAGCTCAAGATCGAGCTTGAACGGCTCGAGGTCGTCCCGTCGCCGAAGATCTGGGGTTACAGGAACCGGGCCAGGTACCACGTCCTCAGGCAAGATAACGGGCCGTTCGCGGCCTACCACGAGCCGGGAAGCGAGGCCGCGTTTATCCGGACGGAGCGGTGCGAACTCGTTCCGGACGAAATGAACGGACTTCTAGGGGCGGTCATCGGCGGGATCGGGAGGGGGGATCTTCGCGGCGTGACCGATGTCGAGATCAGGAGGAGCGCCGCGGACGGCCGGATGTTGGTCTCGCTCGGCGTGGGATCGGGCCCCGACCTCGGGGCGGTCCGGGAGGTGTTCAGCGGGCTCAAAGACGATTTCCCTTTGGCGGGCATCGTCGGGCTCCTCAACGACCGGAAGAAAACGAGCGAGGTCCCGCTCCTCGGGAAGGGATTCATCGAAGAGAACGTCGCGGGGACGCGTTTCCGGATCGGGGCGCGGTCCTTTTTCCAGGTCAATGTCGAACAGCTGACCGCCGTCGCCGGCGAGTTGCGGCGCATCGCTGCCGCCGCGGGAGAGCCCCGGATCGCCGACCTCTATTGCGGCATCGGAACGTTCGGCGTCCTGTTGGCGCCGGGGGCGAAGGAGGTTTTCGGGGTCGAGTCCGAAGAGGCGAACATCCGTTTCCTGAAGAGGAACCTGACGCAGAACGGCGTCGGGAATTACGCCGTCTGCGAAGGCACGAGCGAGGAATGGATCGAGGAGATTCTGGATAGGAACATCGATCTCGTCATCCTCGACCCGCCGCGAAAAGGCGTGGAGGCGGGCCTGGCGCGGGCGCTGGCGGAGGATCCGGTGCGGACGCTGATCTATCTATCCTGCAACCCGGCAACGCTGGCCCGCGACCTCAAAACCCTGCTCGGGGCCTACGAGCTCGCGGAGGTCAAGGTCTTCGACTTTTTCCCCCACACTCCTCATATCGAAACCCTGACCATTCTGAACCGCGCCTGTCCTCTCGTGACCGTTCAAGATTGACGCCCGGCAGATTTCGCCCGTCCGGCGAGTTGGCCGCAGGCGGCGGCGATGTCGGTCCCCTTGGACCGGCGCCGCGTCACGTGGACCTTTCTCTCCTCAAGCCATTGGATGAACGCCCGCAGGGCCGGCTCGTCAGGCCCCACGTCATCGAGCCCAGTCACCGGACTGCAGGCGATGATGTTGACCTTGGCCCGAAGTCTCCGGGCGATCCCGGCCAGGCCTTCGGCGTCGTTTCTGGAATCGTTGACGTCCTTGATGAGGATGTATTCGATCGTCATCATCCGGCCGCCCGACTTCAGGTAGTCCTCGCATGCCTCCATGACCTTTTCGAGGGGATACTTCCTGTTGACGGGCATGAGCTTGTCCCTCAGTCTGTCCGTTACGGCATGGAGGGAAAGGGACAGGTTCACCTGGAGGTCGAGCTTCGCGAGGCGTTGGATGCCGGGCACGAGGCCGCAGGTCGAGATCGTCATGCGGCGCGCCGCGATCGCCATCCCTTCGGGCGAGTTCATGATGCGGACGGCCTTTTCGAGATTGCCGAAGTTGTCGAGCGGCTCTCCCATGCCCATGAAGACGAGGTTGGTCAACTCCCGGTCGAGCGTGTCCCGGAGGAAGAGGACCTGGCCCGTGATCTCCGAGGGGGACAGGTTCCGTTTGAACCCGTCAAGCCCGCTGGCGCAGAAAACACAGGCGAACTTGCAACCGGCCTGGGTCGACAGGCAGACCGTCCGCCTCTTCCCGGACGGGATGAGCACGGTCTCGATGAAATTGCCGTCGGCGAGCCGGAAAAGGAACTTCTCGGTCCCGTCGGGAGACCTGCGCCGCTCAACAACGTCCATCCGGCCGATGAAGTAATTCGTTTCGAGCTTTTCCTTGAGCCCTTTGGAGATGTCCGAAAACTCGCCGAACGTGGCCTTCCCCTTGCGGTAAAGCCAGGAAAAAACCTGTCCGGCCCGGAACCCCGGCTCGGCGAGCGTTTGGATTTCGGCCTTAAGCTCGTCAAGCGTCAGGTCTTTGATGTCTTTTTTAGGGGGCATGGGCTTATTATAATTAAAAGTTCCCGGAATACTTGTGCCAGAGGTCGGCCTCGAGCTTCCAATAGGCGGCGACGGCCTGATCGGCCGCGTCCCGGCAATACCTCGTCAGGAACTCCTTAGCCTTCCTCGGATCTTTTTTTAAGAGCGCCAGCGCTTCGTCCTCGACCTTCGCCTGGCCGCCGAAGACCTTGTCCTCGATCCCCTTCCAGACAAGTTCGACGTCCTTCGTCATCTCCTGCCAGCGGAAGAGGGCCAGCTTGCTCACCGTTCGATAGGCCCACCAGGCGCACTCTCGGCGGTACGCGCCCCGTCCGTCGACCATGTAGGAATCGGGCATCTGCGAGATCCCGATATAGAACGGCGTATGGGGGGTCGTGGCCGGATTATCGTAGCCGAGCCAGACGACGCCGCCGATCTCGTTCGGCAGCCAGCTCCTGGACTGGGTGATCTGGAGGTAGGTCGAGGCCGGCGAACATATGGTCCGTTCCCGCTTGATCCGGAAGAGCTCCCGGAGGTCGCCGTTCATGAAGGGGTTGGCGACCGGGCTCTTGACCGTCTCCCCTTTCCGGTTGACCGAGTTGAGCGTCCTGGTCATGTCGAATTCGGTCCCGTCATACACGTCACGGAAGATGGCCAGAAGATCGCGGACCGTGACCTTCTTCTCAGGCTTGACCGAAAATGGATAGTTCTCGGAGTTCGGATCGAGCTTGAGCGAGGGCGCGAGGAGGCCCAGGACGCGCCATTCGCGGCGGCGGCAATAGAGGCTCGTCCTCGACTCGGGGGCGTAAGCGTAGCTGAACTCGAAGGGCTCGCCGTCCGCCTTTTTCCAGAACCCCATCCCCTCGGCAAGCGACAGGACGTTCCCCGAAGCCAGAAAATATTCTTTATTCGCCAGGTCGAGCCGGCGGAGGCGGCTGGCGTTGGCCGATACGCCGATCTCGTCATCGGGAACCCGCTGGGCCGCCCAGACGGCCCCCTTCTTTCCTTTCCCGGGCCCATAGATCTCGAAAAGCCAGACCTCCTTCGGGTCGGCGAAGGTGAAACTCTCGCCCCAATCGTTGTAACCGAACTTGGCCGTCAGGTCATCGGCCACGGCGATGGCCTCCCGGGCCGTCTTGGCCCGCTCAAGACAGAGGCGGAACAACTCGGGCGCGTCGATCGTCCCCTCGTCGCTCTTGAGCTCGCTCCGGCCGCCGATGGTCGTTTCGCCGATGGCCAACTGCCACTCGTTCATGATGGGGTAGGCCGCGTTGAGGTAGGCGTAGGTCTCGGGAACTTGGGGGATCTCGCCGGTCTCGATGCGGTCGGGATCGTTCGGCCCCTTCGTCTGCTTGGGCTCGAAATAGATCTTGGCCGTCTCTTCCGGCTTGTGATGAGCGTGCGGGACGATGGTCATCCAGGTCCGGTCCGAACCGCTGTCGCAGGAGTGCGACGTCATGGTCGATCCGTCCGCCGAAGCCAGCCTCCCGACGAAGATGCTCGTGCAGGAATCGAATTCGGGCGCGGCCACACCTGCCAAGGGCGTTCTTCCCGAGACCGAAGTCCCGAGGAAAATGAACAAGGCCAGTATTGCCGCGGCAAGGCCGCCAATGGTCAATCCCAGACTTCGCATTCGTTGTCTCATCCCCACGCTCCTTTTCTTTTTTATGTTTTTCCCTGCCTGGCCTGTCCAGATCTTTTTTTACCTGTCCAGCGTATCTAGCTTGTCCAGCTCTTTTCTTGCTTATAACACGCGATCAGACCTCGGTCAAATCCCCTCCAGGCTGTTGCTTCATCAACCGGAAATATGCTAATCATTGTCCACGGCCACGAGCAGGATTGAAACATGAACGCCATCGCCGCAACGATCGAGCACCTCCCGCACCTGGGGGAAACCCTCGCCCTCGCCTCGGCCGTGGTCTGGGCCGTGGCCGTGATCCTGTTCCGGATCAGCGGCAAGGACGTCCACCCGATCGGACTGAACCTCTTCAAGAACCTCTTCGCCCTCCTCCTCCTCCTCGCCGTCATGCCGCTCCTCCACAAGCCCCTATTCCCGGACGCGACGTTGACAGAGATCGGTCTTCTTCTTCTGAGCGGCTTCCTGGGCATCGCCGTTTCCGACACGCTTTTTTTTATGTCCCTCAACATCGTCGGGGCGAGCCTGGCGGCCATCGTGGACTGTTTTTACAGCCCGTTTGTCATCATCCTCTCATATGTCTTTCTCTCCGAACGCCTCAACGGCTGGCAGCTTTCCGGCGTCCTGCTCATCATCACCGCCGTCCTGACCATCGCCCGCAAAAGCCGCGGCGAGGACGAGAGAATCTCCCGGAAGGACCTCATCCGAGGCATCATCCTGGGCGTCCTGGCCATGCTCTTCGTCGCCGTCGGCATCGTCCTGGTCAAGCCGATGCTCGCCGGCGTGGGAATCTTTTGGGCCACCGGCGTAAGGCTTGTCGGCGGAACGCTGGGTGTCTTGGCCTTCCTTCTCCTCCACCCGAAGCGCCGGGAGGTCCTCCTCCCGCTCCTCGACCTCTCCAACTGGAAGGTCATGGTCCCGGCCTCGTTCCTCGGGTCCTTCCTCTCTCTCCTCTTCTGGATGGGCGGGATGAAGTTCGCCTTCGCCTCGGTGGCCGCCATCCTGAACCAGATGAACACGATCTTCATCTTCATCCTTGCCGCCGTCTTCCTGAAAGAAAAGGCAACCCCCTGGAAGATCGTGGCCGTCGTCCT
>Ga0315293_10006427_pt1 | contig 11000 bp, 19 predicted proteins | sample YL17G13_20_MG_FD_203071 | JGI IMG/M metagenome (GOLD analysis project Ga0315293, IMG submission 203071) | Sediment microbial communities from Yellowstone Lake, YNP, Wyoming, USA - YL17G13_20 | ecosystem: Environmental > Aquatic > Freshwater > Lake > Sediment | place: USA: Wyoming | collected... | reverse complement strand
TACATATCAAGTCCAGAGGCAATCTCTGACAATATTATTAACTGGGAGGAGCTAGAGTAGCTCTTCCCCTAATTAGATTATTATGGGTAAGATGAAAGAACTCAGTCTAGACCACAAGGGCTATACTATATCAGGTGTAGTACAAGTAAGGCTTTGGGGTGGATGTATGGGATCATTAGCAATGAAAGATACATTCATACCAGCAGATCAGTTAAGTCACAATGCAATAAAACGCTGTATCAATGACGGTGGTTTTGGTTGTGAGAGTATCTTGGAGGCGGAGATTACAATCTTCGACACTTATGGTGTTCAAGCCTTGCAAGTTATAAATAGAGTAATGACTCTAAACAGTAAACAATGTTTTGATGGAACAAGAGGAATTAAAAGAGATACTTCCATTTACGGAGGATGATATACTTCATTACATGATGTATGTCTTAACTATTCAGAAGACAAGGGTGCGTAACTATGTTGATCCAAGAAACTATCTGATTGCTATATTGTTCTACAAGTTTAACAACACAGAAGAGGATATAGCATCACATACAACTATGCAGCGTAGTACTATTAGTCATGCCAAGAAACAAGCGTATGATATGATTCAGTCAAAAGACGCGCAGTTTCTAAAGCATACTGAAGAAGTACGTACACTTTATCCATGTGAGTTACCAAAGCCTATAAAGAATGCAACAGGTGCCACATATACCAAGATGGTTCAACTACATATCTTTTCAGACAGAGCATTGACTGAGAGATTGAAGAACCTCAGTAAGGTAAAGAACATGAAGATATCAAGCCTATGCAAGCATCTTATATTAACCTCATTAGAATTAGTAGAAAACATGAGAGCAGAACATTTAAGTAACCCGCATTACCAATCAGGGTATGTAAAAGGAAAGAATATTGCAGATACCATTGAAGTAACAAGATATAAGTCATTAGAAAATGCTATTATCATTAAGGAACAGTTGTTAGAAGACTTCACTTGTCATTTCAAATGGGACATGCGTCATAAAGATTATGCAGAATGTAAAGGATCATTAGATGCTTTGCGGGATGTGATAATCAACAAATCAAAAGCAGATGAACAAAGATCAAATTCAAACAGCAGCACTTGAAATAGTACTACCACGGCAAGTAGCCGGAGTAAACATATCTATGGGTGTTGGTAAGACATTGCTTGGACTAAAGCATATGTCAAAACACTATTACCCAAGCGTAAGATATCTTGTAGTTGGGCCCAAGCTACCAATTCTGCAGTCCTGGAAGGATGAGATTGAGAAGAATGATTTAGAATACCTATTAGGATCTATTGATTTCACTACTTACTTATCACTGACCAAACAAAACTCAGAGGTATATGATGTAATCTATTTAGATGAATGTCACTCGTTGAAGTATTCTCATGGTAACTGGTTGATGTCAGCAATGAAACACAACAAGAAGATACTTGGGTTAACAGGTACATATCCTGTACATAAGTCTAGTGAGAAAGGAGAAATGTGTAATAAGTTTTGTCCATTAGTATATGAGTATCTCATAGACACCGCGGTAGATGATAAGATCTTAAATGATTACAAGATTTACATCCACAGCGTGGAGCTAAATGATGAAGTTACATACCCGGTACTAGATAAAGAGGGCAACCTTAAATGGATGAGCTCAGAACAAAAGGTATATGACTACTGGTGTGGGAGATTAAACAATTGCTCTAGTACTAAAGAGATGCAGATCATGCGCATCATGAGAATGAAGTCACTACAAGATTTCCCAAGCAAATTAAATTATGTTAAAAAGCTTCTCACTAAGAGAAAGTTTAAGACTATAGTGTTTGCTAATACGCAGGCCCAAGCAGATGAGTTGTGTGATCACAGCTTTCACTCAAAGAATCCAGATTCTAAAGCTAACCTAGATTTATTTAAGACAGGTGAGATAGAAGTACTATCGGCAGTAGAACAGTTAAGTGAAGGTGTTACTATACCTAATTTGAGATCAGGTATCATCATGCATGCCTATTCAAATAACCGTAAGGCAACTCAAAAGATTGGAAGATTATTAAGACTTAATCCAAATGAAACAGCAGCTATACACATATTGTGTTATAGTAATACTGTTGATAAGGAGTGGGTTACAAATGCCATTAGTCATTTAGACCAGACTAAAATTGTTTGGTTGTAAAAAAAGTTGTATATTTATGAGTAGCGTGGAAACTAAATTAGAACATAGCATCAAGACTCAAGATGAATATCAAAATCACATTGTACTATTCAATGATGAGCATAATGATTTCAACTTTGTGATCGCGTGCCTGGTTAAATATTGTCAACATAATCCAGATCAGGCAGAACAGTGTGCATTAATTACGCACAACAATGGTAAATGCTCAGTTAAAAAAGGACCAGTAGATAAATTAATAGGTATCAATCAGGCCTTAATTGACTGCGGGTTAAGCTCAGAAATCCAATAAAGTATATGATAAATTTTAAAGTAATCTGCGTGGATGACACCAAGCAGCCGGCAATGATTCCCCCTGAAAAAAGGGTCAAGAAAGATAAGAAGTATACTGTAATTAGTATAGTAAATATGCCTTTGATGAAGGGGGAATTAGGGTTTGAGTTAGAAGAGATTGATCTCAAAGGATGTAACATACCTTATGAGTATTGGAGATCAAGTAGGTTCAGACCCTTAGCACTTACTAAAGAGGAAGAAGAAGCTGAAGGTGCCGTGGAAAAATTGCTTAAAGAAACATTAGAAGAAGTCTTATGAGTCAAAGAACAATGGTATTAAGCTTGACCCTTGTAAAGAAGAATGGTAAGCTTATATATAAAAGCTTGGCCGACAAGGTTAAGCATGAGCAACTAGTAAAAGAATTAGAGGAAGGGCAATCGGTGAACATATTCTTTGATTCAAACAAAGATACGGGAACCTTTGCCCAACTTGCTAAGATACATGCAAGTATCAGAGAGCTGGCATCCGAGACAGGTTACTCATTTGATGAGATGAAGACCACAGTCAAAGAGAAGGCAGGGTTGTGTTGGCACAACAGTGAAGAGATGTATTGTAAATCCTTTGCAGAATGTAGCGTAGAAGAATTAGGTATGGCAATCAATGCTATACAAGAGATAGGAGAATTAGTTGGGGTAAACTTTAATCAGGTTTTTCAGAAGGCTTAGTGTCTTCATCATCTGTTTCAACTTCAATCTCCTTTTTAACAGAGAGTTTCTTATCGCGTATCTCATCTTCAATCATACTGATTAGAAGAAGAAGAGTACTCATATGATACTCATATCTGTTAGTAGGTTCTTTGTTGACTATCTGATCAAGATGTTCACCCAAGTCTTTAACATCAACAGCTAATGCTGTTTCTACAAGCATCTCAGTAATGCGTGAGTATAGGTCGCCATCAACTTTAATGGTAACCTCTGCATCATCTGGGAATACATCAATACTAATTTTCTTTTTTGCCATAAACAAATGTAATAAATTTATTCACATGAGTCAAGTAAACTTAAAAGATGTACAACAAAAGTTGTATGAGAAATTACAATCAACAGGTTGGGATAGAATCTTAAGGGGTTTTGTATTGAGTGAGGAGTTCTATAAAATATTAGATAGACTGCTTACTGAATCAAACCTTGGAGATAAGTTCACGCCTATAATTAAAGATCTCTTCAGGGCTTTTGAAGAATGTCCTTATACAGATCTTAAGATAGTTCTAGTAGGACAAGACCCATATCCAAAGGTTAATGTAGCAGACGGGATAGCGTTTAGTTGCAGTAAGAGTGATGTCCAAGCAAGTCTCAAGTATATCTATACAGGTATGAGAGATGAAGGGATTGAACCAAACCTAGACAAAGATCTTTCATACCTATCAAGACAAGGTATCTTGATGCTAAACACAGCATTAACAACTCAAGTCAAGAAGATTGGATCACATGTAGAGTTATGGAAACCATTCACAAATTATTTATTGGACACATTGTCTGCAAATAATAGTGGATTAGTTTATATCTTTATGGGTAAGAAAGCTCAAGAGTTTTCTTATCTTATAGATGATGATCTTAACTACAAGTTAGAGTGTAGTCACCCCGCGTCCGCTGCGTACAGTGGACAGAAGATATGGAAATCAAATGGTGTCTTTACAGAGACCAACAGATTAATAGAAAAGAATTATAACACAAAAATAAATTGGTAATGGATTTAACTAAAATGAAACAGACAATGCATGTCATCTTCAACAATGAAAAGTATCGTGACCATGCGATAGAAAAAGGAATCATATCTCCAGTAGGACTAGAGGACGCTGAGTTCATTGCCCTGGCTAAGGACTTTGGTGTAGCATATGACATCATAGAGTTTGAAATGTTTTGGAATACAGGTAAGATACCTGCATTTTGTTACTTAAGATTAGTGGCACATGAAGAAGCTTAAGCAAGATGATTTCTTTGAATTAATTCAGAAGAGTCCAATTACACTCAATCAGTATAAAAGATTACTTGATTTCAGTAAGCATGATACATGGCAACATGTGTTTATGGTACCAGACAATCAGATATTGTTTGATGAAGAGTACCTAGTAGAGACTAAGGAAGGTAAATTTCTTATGACAAAGAAAGGTGAAGACCTTATCAAGAAGGTTGAGAAACTATTCAGAACAGAAACAGCCGGGAGTAAGAAGGTAGACAGTGAGTTCATAGCAAATGTTGATGCATACCGACAGTTGTTCCCTGCAATCAAGCTACCTACTGGTGTATACGCGCGGTCAGCAATGAAGAACCTTGAACCGGCAATGATATGGTTCTTTGAGAACTTCAATTACACATGGGACACAGTGCTTAAGGCAACCAAACTTTATCTCAATGAGAAGGAGATGAGCAGGTATCAGTACTGTAAGAACTCTCAGTACTTTATCCGCAAGGAGAACGGTACTAAACAATGGATATCAGAGCTGGCCAACTACTGTGAGAACATCTTGAATGGTGCAGATGAGAATGAGAAAAACTTCTTTGAAACACACGTAGTATAAAATAAATTTACTATATTTGTGTAGCACTGAAGTTAAGCCTGATGAATAAGGATAGCTTCCAATAAGACAAGATGGAAAAACCAACAGAAGATAGACCCTGGCTGAACATAAGACAGGGATACATTGAGGCTCTAGCAGAGATAGATGGGTATAGAAAAGGAAGACTCTCAAGTTATAAAACTCCTTGGCCTAAAGTAAATGATGCAGCTCTTGACGGATTGGAATGGAATTCCATGGTAGTTATCGGAGGTAGACCTGGATCAGGTAAGACACTAATCAAAAATCAAATCATTAAGGAAGGTTTCAAGCTCAATGCTGGACAGAACATCCGCGTCCTAGAGTTTCAATTTGAAATGATGCAAAAGGTAACAGCTAAGCGTGAGTTTACCTCAGTGCTTCACAAAAGTTACAAAGAACTACACTTGAAGGGAACGGACGGTGTAACAGATGCACAGTTTGAAAGATTAAAAGCCCATGCCAAAGGTCAAGTCGGATATCCAATCAATGTTGTTGAGAAGAAGCAAACCGTAAATCAAATTGACAAGTCCATCCGTCTTTATATGGAAGACCACAGTACTATGGAAGATACTCAAGTGAAGGATCCTACTACTGGCGAGATATCTACCGTGAAGAAGAAGATGTACAAGAAAACCATAATCACTCTAGACCATTCAATCCTAGTACAGAGAGAAAAGAATCAATCATTCTTGGACATGTTGTATGAATTAGGTGAGATGTTCACTGCTATCAAGAGAGAGTTTCCTGTAATCATAATTGTGTTAAGCCAATTAGGAAGACAGGTGGAGAATCCTGATAGGGCACAAGAAGGTTCTTATGCAAACTACATTTTAGAATCAGATCTATTTGGAGGTGATGCCCTCTATCAACATGCTGACATGGTCATTGGCGTTAACCGCCCGGCCAAAAGATTTATTAAATTCTTTGGTCCGGAAAAGTATATCATTGATGATGATACTGTGTTGGTATTCCATTTCCTCAAGGTAAGAAATGGTGACCCTAGGATGAGTTTCTTCAGAGCTAAATTCAAAACAATGGAGATAGCAGAGATGCAAACTCCCGGACGTAAAACATAAATCAATTAAGTATGCAATTAAAAACAAAGAAAGAACCTGTTCCTAAAACAAACAGGGAAAAGATTGCGGATCTTAGGGTTAAGCATCTACCGTTATTTGAGAGTATCGGTAACAAAGATGCTTTATTCTATCCCAAGATGGCGTATCTCAATTCAAAAGGTGAGAAGATAATCTCATTCTTCCCAAGTGAAATTGGAAGAGGTGAAGATATCTATATTGAATTTGTCAGTAGAGATTATGTATCTGAAGACCCGGATAGGACGCTTTATAAATGGAAACACAATCCATTCTATGAAGCAGAATATGATACAACTACACCGCATCCTATTACTGGAGATATCCGATATGAGATTCCACTTGGAGAACTCATTGAGGTAACCAACAGTAAGGACACGGAAGTTCCATGGTACACAGATGAGGAACTAAACACTCAAGAAATTGAAGCTGTCTTACCTGACTCTGATATTGATTTGCCAATGGCGGAAATGACAATGCGTGATTACGCAGCAATCCATTTAGCAAAACCAATCAGCAGAAAGGCATGGTTGAATGAAATTATTAATTCAAACAAATAAAGATGGCAGAAATAGTATTACCTACTCAGAGAGTAGCAGCAAGTCAAATCAGTCCAAAGAATCTGATTATATTTTCTAAGCCAAAGGTTGGTAAGACAAGTCTATTAGCACAGCTAGAAGACTGTCTGATACTTGACCTGGAACAGGGCTCTGATTATGTAGACGCTATGAAGCTTAAGGCTTCTAGTGTAGATGATATCAAGGCAATTGGCAAGGCTATCAAAGAGGCTGGGTTCCCGTACAAGTATATTGCTGTTGATACAATCACGGCATTGGAGACAATCTGTCTACCATATGCAGAGGTTTTATACAGCCGTACACCGATGGGTAAAAACTGGTTCAAGAAAACACCAGATGGTAAGTATGCACCTGATAGCGGAAAGGCTATGTATGGTGTAGTAACATCATTACCAAATGGTGCAGGATGGATGTACCAACGTGAGGCAATCACAAAAATCATTGAGTTCATAAAGACTTTGGCACCAAGAGTTATTCTAGTAGGTCACGTAAGAGAGACCATGCTAGAGAAGAATGGTTCAGAGTTTAGCTCATCAGACCTTGACCTTACAGGTAAGGTAAAAAGAATCATCTCTTCACAGTCAGATGCAATAGGTTATCTTTACAGACGTGGTAATACAAACATCCTTAGCTTCAAAACTACGGATGAGATATCATGTGGTGCAAGGCCTGTTCATTTAAAGAACAAAGAGATTGAGGTTTCAAAGTATGAGGATGATGTGTTACATACATTCTGGGATAAAGTGTATATCGACTGAGATGGCTTATATTTATTTAATAACTAATATTGTTAATAGTAAGACCTATGTTGGAAAAACAAATAGTAAAAGCAAGTATTACTATACTGGTGGGTTGTTAATAAGAAGACCGCAGCTGGATATATTTGGAAGTATATTGATTAATTAAAACAAAAGAGTAATGAGCGGATTAAGCACAAAGAATGTGGTCTCGTCTGGTGGCGGATCAAGTAAGTTAATTGAGCCGGGTAACACCATGGCTACGGTAACAAAAGTTGAATTAGATCAACCAAGTTTTCTTGTAAAAGAAGCAGGGTATTATTTAGTTCTACACCTTGAGGGACCTGATATGGGCCCAGAATTTGAAGGCTTCTTCATTGACAAAGATGATGAGTCATTAGGAAGACACAAAGGAAGAGTGGGTAAAGTTAAGTATAACAAATTCCCTTACCGTGATGGTCATACAAAGTCAGGCATCCCTGTATTCAGAGATACTGATATCATCAAGGCACTTGGTAACTTACTAAATGAAATGGGTGTTGATGTGTGGTTAGATTCACAAGATGGAAAGTTTATGACCATTGAAGAATTAGTAACTGCATTGAATCATGACAAGCCCTATGCTAATAAACCATTGAACTATTGTATCGCAGGTAGACAATATCTTAAACAGAATGGTTATACAGCTAATGACTGCTATCTTCCAAAGTATAGTAAGTTTGCGGTACCATATGAAACAATTGTGGCATCACCTTCTAGGTTGGCTGTGTACAATGAAGCAGAACATCTTGAGATACCAGCTCCAGTAGCTGGATTTACTGCTGAAGATGATTTGAATTCTGATACTCCAACTACACCTGCTACAGGAGGTACAGAGATATCAGATTTTGATATCTAAAATTATGAGCTGAATAGTAATCAGAGAGGCTCGTAATTGGGCCTCTCTTTTACATTAAAGAAGATGGCACTAAAAACAATACAAACTAATATAAGAGATATACCTAGTGAATGGATTTTTGAGTACTATCTTAAACTTCCAATAGGGATCTTAAATGGTCAGGATATAAAGATGCCGTCTGTATTCAATCAAGAGAAAACACCATCAATGTGTATATATCTAGGTAGAGATATGATGTACAGGTTCAAAGATTTTTCTAGTGGACACGGTGGTAATGCATTTGCTTTTGTTCAAATGTTGTTTAACATAAACATTGGAGAATGTTATTTTCTTATTGAAAGAGATTATAAGGCATTCTTAGAAGGTAATCAACATCATGTAAATACAATTCTTATTGCACAGGATAGGTACAAAGTAACAAATCATGTAGAGAGACAGTGGAATGTATATGATAAAGAGTTTTGGACTTCCTTTATGATTGGTAGTGACTTGTTAAAACAATTTAATGTAAGGCCTCTGAAGAGTTATACTATGTCAAAGGTTGATGAAGGTAGCACAAAGGAGATAGTCATTGATGGTTATAACTTATATGGTTACTTCAAAAATGATGGTACCTTGTATAAGATATATCAACCAAAGACAAAGAAGAAGAAGTTCATCAAGGTAGCAATGTATATCCAGGGTTCGGAACAGCTAACTTACAAGGTCCCGTACTTAGTGATATGCAGTTCATTGAAAGATGTGATGGCATTCAATAAGCTAGGGTTTCGCAATGCTGAGGCAATCGCGCCTGACAGTGAGAGCTCTATGATTCCAGAGGATGTTATACAGATGTACTTATCTAAGTACAAGCAGATAGCAACTTTGTTTGACAATGACGAGGCAGGTATTAAATCAATGCTGAAGTACCAAGAGATGTATAATATTCCCTATGTACTTTTGAAAATGGAGAAAGACTTATCTGACTCTATCCGAGAACATGGTGTAGATAACACAAGAGTGAATCTATACCCAATAATAACCAAAGTACTAACAGGTAAAGCAAAGTTTATATGAAGACATACATAGGAATAGACATAGGTCTAAAGGGAGCAATAGCAGTGATGAGTCCTGATGGGATAATAACAACATCAGCAATGCCCGTAGTGAAAGATCAGTTAGACCTACAAGGTTTGCTAGACATAATGGATCTTACTATCATCAATCAATCAAGCAAGGACGCGTCAGTTGTGTTTGAAAAACTAGGAGTAATCTTCGGTACAAGCAAAGCAACAGCATTCTCTATGGGATTACAGTTAGGTGCAATGGAAATGTTATGTGTATCTCAGATGGTACCCTATACAAAAGTTCCCGCCAAACAATGGCAGAAAGACATGTTCATGGGAGTAGATGAAATCAAAAATGCAAAAGGTAAACGGGATACTAAGGCAATGGCATTAGTAGCAGTCAAGAGACTCTTCCCAAATCTGAAACTTACCTTCGGAGAGAGAGCAACTAAGCCGCATGACGGGCTAGTTGACGCAGTATTAATGGCCGAGTGGGCCCGTAGAAACAATCTGTAAATGGAAAATATGAGAAAGTTAGAGGCAAGTCTAGAACTTGTAGCTCTAAAGGACATGGGAATTAACTTTTTACATGTAGAATACTCTGGAGGTGGAGATAGTGGTAGTATTGAAACTATCACACCTTATTCTACAGTAAATGTAATGTATGATGAAGATGGCGTCATAGAAGCCATTGGTGATCTAGAAAATTATAATGAGATTATAATAGATGATCATATAAAAAAGATATTAGACAGCATTGAAAGTGAAATCATCATTGAAATCTTAAATGACATTGAAGATTGGTGGAACAATGGAGGTGGTTACGGTAACATGTATGTAGATCTTACAACAGGCTCTTATATGATCTATAATCATCAATATGGTGAAGCAGCGTTTGATGAAGAGACTGAAGAATATGATTATGAAAATCAAGAAGAGTATTCATTTACACACAACGGAAAACTATAAATATGTCACATCCATATGAACACGCAAAATCCTCAGTAAGAAAGTGGGGAGGACAGCCGGGAGATTATTTGGAGATACACAATTGGTTTGATGCCACCAAGGCCTGGGTAGGCCACAGCAAACATAGAATGTTTAGACATCATAGTGAGGGGATATTTGAATGTGAGAAAGTATTTGGCCACATCATTGTCAACTCCGATGGTAAAACAGTTTATACACGCTATGTAGGTGAACAACATGTAAAAGAAGATTGCTTTGGATATATTCCAACAGCCAAAGAATGGGTGGATAATATTAATACACCAACAGAATGGATGTTAAGAACACTTAAAATAGAAGACTAATGGGACAAATAACATTAAAAATTAATTTATTGGAATGGAAATTAATTCCAAAAAAATCAAAAGGAATACATGCTAGTTATGCATGGTTATGTTTAGAACTAAAACTTGATTATAAACCTTAAAATTGAAGACTGATGGAAGATTATATTAATCATTGGGGATTAGCTATGGAATATGCTGAATCCAAAATAAAATTAGAAATGGGAGTTAGTACTATAACTGACTATGATAACCAAAGTAATATAAAAGAAGCTTATGAAGCTGGATTTTTAAAAGCTATGGAATTACTAAAA
>Ga0315293_10006425_pt1 | contig 11002 bp, 18 predicted proteins | sample YL17G13_20_MG_FD_203071 | JGI IMG/M metagenome (GOLD analysis project Ga0315293, IMG submission 203071) | Sediment microbial communities from Yellowstone Lake, YNP, Wyoming, USA - YL17G13_20 | ecosystem: Environmental > Aquatic > Freshwater > Lake > Sediment | place: USA: Wyoming | collected... | reverse complement strand
CCATCTCACACCTCTACATAATAATATGGCGTTCTAGTATAAAAAAGTTTGTTGTTAATACATTACTTTTTCCATATACTCTTCCTCATTCCAAATGCCCCATTTAAAACCTTCTCTTAAGGTTTTGTTGATGTAGGCTTTGTATTCTTCTTTTTTATGCAATTCTTTTGCATGATGCTCTAGACACATGGGTACTAAGTTAAATGGTTTTCCATTACAACCTTGATCTTTATCATGATCTACATGATGTACAGCCAATGCTCTATTATAGGATGGTTCTCCTGTGCAAATACAAAGATTATTAAAGAAGTCACGAACGGCTTTTCTCCGTCTTGCATTATATTTCACACAATATATTCCAAAAGAAGTACCTCCGTTCCAACTAGGATTATTCTCTCCCTCATTTAATTTGCTTAATTTATCACAAGTCTCTTTAGAGTGCTTTTTTCCATAAAAAGGATGATCTATACCTGTTTTACCAAACATTGGGTTCTTTTCTCCAACTTTTTTGTTGATGGCTATTTCACCCGACGCAATTTTGAGTTTTCGAGTTTCGCTTATTTTTTTACAATTTTCTTCTGATCGTTTCACTCCAAATAGTGGATGATCTTTACCCTTTTTACCAAACATTGGATTGGATTCTCCCATTAATTTACCTTTTCTGCTAGCACTCATTTTTTTACGAGTTTCTTCTGAGTGATGCCGTCCTAAAAATGTTGATGGTTTCCCAATATTTGCAGCACGTATTTTTGCTTTAGCATCTTCAGAATGTGTTTTACCAAACATTGGGTTTTTAGATCCGGATTTATCTTTACCAAACATCGAATTTTTAGATCCTGTACATTTTCCTTTTCTACCAGCACTTATTTTTTTACATATTTCGTCTGATGGATGTTTTCCAAAATTTGGATGGTTTTCTCCCACCATTTTACCTTTTAGTGCCTCGCTCAATTTTCGTTTTGTTTCTTCTGGCATTCTCTCTCCTTTCTTTGGCATAATGTCTCCTCAAAATATTGTTGGTTCTGTTTGATCATCAGTTTTCATTTCTGGCATAACTTTCTTTTTAATCTTTATACCTCTTACTATTTTAACTCTTGCTTGAGCTTCGGTTGTATGTCCTAACACAGCACCGATCTTTTCAAGTTCCATGGTAAATTTTGGTTTGCCTACAGCAGTAAAGTCTTCTGTCTCACAATAATTGAGATATAAATTAAATAAAGTGTCATATTTAATATAATCTGTTGCTGATTTTTCCAGCATGTCATTGACATATGCATACGCTGAATTACTACGTTTTTTCCATGCAATCATAGCTGTTTCAACTTTATCGCTACGATCTAGTCCAAATTTCTCTATTCGATCCATTTTATCAATAACTAAATTCAAATAGCCTGATAAATTTTCTGGTGTACTAAGTTTATCTAAAAGTGTAGGATCGACTTTAAATGTAAAAGGAAACTCAATTATAGCCCACCTGCGAAAAAATGCGTAAGATTCGTCATTTATTGGTGGAAGTGAATTTGCACTAAAAGCAAAAACAGCTTTATTTTTAAATTTGAATGGTTGAGCAAATTTTTTCTCAACGGTGATCGAGTCTCCCCCAGTCAGAGCTTTAAATTTCCCAGTTGTTTTTAAACTTGTGGTTGCAAGGTCTGGATAAAAGTTGGCTATTTTTCCTAAAAGTTCGGCACTGCTAAAACGGTTCTCTACAATCTCCTGCAAACTTACTGCTGTAATATTACTATCTCCAATAAGTTTTGTTGTTAAAGAGATGTACGTCGATTTTCCGTTCGCGCCCCCGCCTGTCATGCAGTACGCCTGCTGATAATTTTCCGACTGTAATAGAGCATGCGCTGGAATTTGAATGAGTAATTCGTAATTCTCTGGATCATATACTAAACTTGACAAAAAATCTTTAATTGGTTTAGTATTAGCATTTTTATCATAAATAGTTGGTAAGCTAAATGTAAACCCCCAAACTGGTGACTGAGGTAACAATTCGTTGATGTTTCTTCTGACAACCACACCATTGCGTACAGGAATTAAAAATTGTGCTTTTTTATTGAAAGGAAAATCTTTAAATTTTTGTGTGATTTGTTTGACACGATATACAATATCATTAACAATTTCTTTAACTTTAGAATGGTCACTATATCCTATCTGCATTAGTATTTTTACAAGATCTTTACTCAGTCTATCTTGTGTTTCATAATATTTATCATCAATATAACAATAAACACAATCATTTGCACTCACTATACAATATTTTTTTATTAGATGCATCGCAAGATTGTTATAGTTTAATTTTGGGGCTTTTTGCTTACCTTTTTCATCCGGTTCCGATTCATCCAAGAATGATGCCGGATCATCCTCATCTCCTGATATGTATTTGAATATATACCAAAGGCATGTTGCATGGAGTGCTTCCCCGATTTCAATATCTGATTCAATTATTTTTTTATACATATCATATGTATTAATAACTTTCACATATGGTTCATATGCCGGGTCATCGGCATTTAAGTACTGTTCTCGATTTTTTATAATAGTAGTAAGTGGATCTTCATATTTACCATATAATTCAAGCATTTTTGTTGTAAATAATTCACCTTTTTCTATATACACATTACCACCTTACTTTCGGAATTACAAGTCCGAGATCCTTGAATATTTGTTTTCCATGTTCTTTAATCACGTGCAATTCTATATCGACAACCCCGATTTTATCATCCTCTGATAATAAATTATATTTCTCTTTGCACCATGTTACAAAATCTTCGCGATTTTTATAACCGCCTTTTTTAATTTCTTCATCGGTTACATCCTTAATTTTACTTGGATGAGCTGATAGTAATTCGACTACACCATATTTCCAATTGGCATTTGGTTTCTCTAATAGTCGTATATTATGTTCATTGAGATATACGATTCTGTTTTTTTTCTGGATTTCTGATCGCAATATTTTTGTAAAATATACAGTTATCGTGCCATTTAATACACCAAATAAAAATCTTTTATCTAACAACATCTCTTTCACCGGGTATCTATATTGTTAGACGGGATGTTATTTAACTGATGTGATCAAGCAAAATATGTATGTTCAGTATCAAGTTTATGCAAATTTTCGGAACATGGTGAATTAAGAGTAAATTCTGCTAATGAATATTCAAGAATTTGTGCATCGTCTGCATTTTTTAATATGAGTGTTTCGATTTCAGAGATTGTCTTATATATGATACCGCAGATCTCATTTTTATCATCCGGATCGGGTATCATGTATAATTTGGATACGAGTGCTATAAGTTTACTATTTAATATTGCAATTTTGTTTATTCGTTTCCCTATAATATTTGTTATAGGTAATATAAATGTACGCGCATCATTAATATCAATATTGTAAATCGCTTCCATCACCCACCTCCATATTTGGTTGCATCTCCAATTTCTGAGGAAATTGATTAGCTTTTACATCGTTTCTCCTGAATTTGTGGTGTGGTTGCAATCGTTTTATTTTGATTAATTTATCATGTTTTACGGAGCTTGGTTTAAAATCTTCATCTGCAAATAGATAACGATCTAATGATGATTTTAATAAATCAAGTTTGTGTTGGATTATATCTACTGACGAATCACATATGAAAATAATTGGCATATAAAGATTTTCAGGGTTAAAATTATCTTCATGTTCACATTCAGTCTGGATTTCTTTTAAACGATTATTAGTTTCAATTACATAACTGTTGATTTGAGATACGATAGTGCGCACCCCGACAATTGAACATATATCATGATCTTTATATCGTCTATTTAGTTTTTTCATTATTATAAAGTTTGGAACCACTATATATATGTATTGTTATCCTTGACCGCAATGCTTATAATATTTAAAATCATACATCATAATCATGTTAATCGATATTTCCAAAGTCTCATATCCTGATATGAGCCGTATTGATAATCTTTATCCTAATCCACATATTTTATTGGGTAAAGAGATTATTTTTCAGGAGAAGAGAGATGGAACTAATGCAGGTTTCTATCTGGACGAAAATGATATTCTCCAGATCCGTACACGTAATAAAATTATAGCTGATAAAGATTTTTATACATTATTTGATATGATCGAGGGAGCTCGTACAAAAGTAACTGAGTTATTATTCGATGCCCGTGAATGGAAGGATGAATATGTGATATTTGGTGAGCTTATGCGTGGCGGTAAATCATATACGAAATCTGAAGAACGTTCCGATCCCGAATTTGTTGTATTCGATATGTGGTCTAATAAACATGGTAATTTTATGCCATATATATTGTCTTACCAACATGCATATCATTTTGGATTGCCCTTTGTACAGTTGGTTGGAAAATGTGTGTCTGTTGAATTAGAACATTTGTATCAATTTAAATATAAAATGCTTGAATGGGCGAAAGAGAATCATCGCGAGGGTGTGGTCGGGAAAATATATGGGAGTGAGCCAATATTTTTTAAAGAGAAACTTGATACACCTGATATAGAGAAAATACCAACTGAAATACAGGATGGAAAAATAATATTACCGGAACTTCCCGATAGTGAAGTTTATGGTGCAATTGAAAAAGTTATTGCTGATATCGGGTTTGATAATTTCAGGAATATTAAAATATCTATGCCGAAAATTGCAGAATATGTTGCTATAGAATGTAAAAAACATAATTGTAGGAGCCCGTCGAAAAAATTAGTTGTGTATTATAATGAAAAATTAAAAACATTAAATTGGTGATTATGACATCGTATTGGATTCTTTTGGATAGAAAAACGGATGCGATCCTAGAGATTGGTGATGAAGATCGTCTGGCTGATTTGAAAATGTTTTATGAAAATAAATTAAACAAAAAAACAAAAATGATTAAGAAATTCGGGCAAAACAATTATAAAAAGGATATGGAGTTGTTTAGACACCAGTGTTAAATATATTGAACTCCTAATTATTAGTATGAGAATATTATCTGTTAAAGTCAAAGGAGTCGAACATCAGCTTAAAAATGCAATAGAATTTACAGAGGATATTTCATATTCGAAAGGTAAACAAATGTTTGTATTAGAAAACGATGAATTTAAATTACTCACTTTGTGCAGGGATAAAGAATTGGGTAAAGAAGCATTGCAGGAAGAGTTGAACATGATTATAGATTCGTATTTATTCGAACCGGATTATGCGTTGAGTAAGGATGCGATTGAATTCAGAGAGAGGATCAGGAGACGTATTTATGGATAAATTAACAGTATTTGAATTTTCTTCAAAAAATAAATCTTTTAGTTATCTTCAGGATAAATGTATAGAAGAAATGGTTGAATTTATAAAGGCTGTTTTAAAAGCGCGTGAGCGTGGGCAAACGTGTTCGGATGATATTGAACAGGAATTTGCTGATGCATCTCTCATGATGGAACAATTACGATATTGTTATGATTATTTATCTGACGGAGAATTTTCAAAAAATGTAACATTGTATGAACAGGCGAAATGTAAGAAAGTGTGGTCTATCTGGCATGACGGTATTATCCCGGAGAGATAATGAGACCGGATATTTATAGGAAAATTTCAGAATTCAATCGTTTTTTTAATGAATGTCTTTTTATACCATTAACGATAGTATTTCTTATATGGATTTGGATTGTTATACCTGATTTCAGGTGGATAATACTGGCAGCGGGTATTATCTTTATTATTATTACTATGATTTTTTTTCCAATGTTATATTTGTTTGGAATATTTGCTGTATTATTGAAAATTGTAGAATGGCATAAAAAAAGGAAAGGTGAACTATGATTTATATTTATACCGATGGAGCATCACGAGGAAATGGCGGCGAGAGTGCTGCGGCATTTATTATTGTAGATAAGGATTGCAAAGAGATTGTGCGTGAAGTGCGGCGTATTGGGCTGGCTACAAATAATATGGCCGAATATACAGCGGTTCTTGATGCTGTCCAGTATTGTTATACGAATGTAATATTTGACTCGAAAGAAGAAGGTGGATGTAAAATTATATCTGACAGCGCGCTTGTTATAAATCAACTTAAAGGTGCGTGGAAAATTAATAACCCGAATCTAAAAGAGATTAACCGCCAGATTAAATTTCTTATAGATCATATAGACACAGTATTTACTTATGAGTGGGTCTCTCGCAGTCATCCCATTATTACAAAGTGTGATAAAATGAATAATGGGGTATTACCTGCTAAATTTTATTGATGCGCAGATTCGAGCTCTCTCATAACATGAAGCCATCCAAAAGTACGGGCACAGGCATCACGCACATAAAAATTTTTTTGTAAATCTGTTGCTATACTCATAAGAGTGCGGGAGAAACCTTCATCTAATAGCACTTGCGTCCCACCAGAACGTGCAATGCACCCACATGTACGTGCAGTGGCCGCTACAACATGATCATTTTTGTTTTGGAGTGCTTTTTTAATATGTGGCAATACCCCGCATATTATAAGAAGATTGGCATCGTATCGTAATGCCATTCTTCCAAGATTATTTATAGCATATATTTTTATCACAGATATTCCCGGTTCGGAATCGGGTAATTCAAGATCATATAGGTAATTATTAAGGTTCGTTTTGTCGTCACCCGGCAAAGGATCTGGTATGCGATTTGCCATTTTTTGTACCATTGGATGTATCATAAAATCAACCCGAATACATAATTGTATAGGAATTCTGTCATTGGCATAAACATTGGATAAACATGTGCTTTGGATGTATGATAAATAAAAAGCATCACCAATTGCCATGCCATGGGGATTGCAATCATAGCTGGTAAAATATATGTGAGATAATTTTTATTAAGCCTGATATCATTAATTACAGCGATGGCTCCTATACCTATAACAATGGTTGCTAATGTATTGACTACCCGGTTTAGATCGCGATACGTTCCCCCGCTTGATAATGTTGCTGAATAAGCAGTAAATAAAATAAATAATAATCCTACTAATAATATATAATATATAATTATTCGTTTATATTTTAAATCTGGTATAATTTTAGTTAAAACTGATATGATGAATAATGTAATAACAGTATAGAAAAATATAAAGTACCGCATATCCGGCATGATGCCCATATCTGCATGCATGAACCTTGCTGAAAATATAAGGTAGTAAACAGATGAACCGAATGTTATAATAAATAATAAAATATCGGTTTGTGATAATTTAATACGTTTTAAAATATAAGCAGGTATTATTATAACGACTAATGGAATAATTACAAAGAGTCCCACTGCCCCGGATAATGGTGCAAATAGTGTGTGAAAGAGTGTCCATAGTGGATTATTCGCAGATGAAAGAATAGCTGATACAGTCGCAATATCTTCAGTAGTAAGTTTTGTATAGTATTGTGCATTGGATATCATAAATGGGTGAAGAAGTGGGGATCCTGTAGTAATATAATTATTAATAAACAGAGGAATCGCACCTGTTAAAAGTGAGATGCTTAAAACCCATTTATTATATAATGTATTTTTATAATAGAATAATAATAAATATGATCCTATTCCGATTAACATGCCTATGCCCAGCTCTATTCGTATCCACATCAGCAACCCTGTCAGGAATAATGCTATACTTATGGCTGTCATTGATTTATCCCGTTCATATTTTAATAAATAATATAAAATTATCATTGCAATCAACATAGATAAAATATGATCTTTGCAGGTTCCTGCCCAGAATATAAGTGAAGTACAGGACAATGTTGTAATGAATGTAAATAATTTTAGTTTATCATCGGTGAATAACAAATCAATAATTTTATGCAGGATTACTGAAAATAAACCGAACAGCAGGATATTTGTAGATACAATTGCTAATACTTCTGATGGTATAAATTGCCCGGTTACAGGGAAGTCTTTATATAAATATATATTTATACATGTTAATATTATAATTATTCCAAGCCCCAATTTGGTATAAGTTTTTGTGATTTTTTTTATAATATATAAATAAGAAAATAGAGATAGTCCTAATAATGTCCACAAAAATACAAACAGGATCCTGAAATGTTCTCCCATCAGATTCATAAGTGCATATATTGGGAGTGAGACAATGGGTAATGCTATAGAGTACATCAGTTTATTATCACGGTACTTAAAATAATCACCCGACTCTCCATTTGCATTATAACCATATGTTCCTTCATTATTTACAATCTGGTGTCCTTCTCCAAGTTGCCGTAATTGTTGCGCGCTTGCCCATTCATCGTCAACAAATATACCTGCCCCGACTATTGATAAAAGAAGAAATGTGGTTAATATGAATGTAAATACATATTTTGACTTAAGCATTACATATTAATTGGAGTTGGAAATATTTAACCGATGTGGTTTGCACCATGAATATATCTTTTTGTTTCTATATATATTTTGTCAAGAAACGTATTTATATTCAGAAGTGAATTTAATATTGTGGTAGGCAAGCAGGTAAACAAAGTTCAAGGTGCTTTTACCGTTTAATTTGTGGTTGATACCTGCTCTACTACTTTCTTCAATGAGAATTTATGTTTAGCCTGATAATAACCCAACGGATGCTTTACTTTTTTACATAATGAATTATTTTTTCCAAGACACAAACCATTTGTCAACATTGTATCGCACGCCGGGCATTTATATGCGGGGTTTCCCTGTTTTCCTGATATGTGTTCTATCTGGTAAATAGTTTGTGACATATCAAAATCGCGCACGGTCTGGAAGATTTTTGTGATTTCTGCTTCGCTCATCCCGACCTGATTTAAAAATGCTACCATGGCGAACCTGCCCATATGTGAGGGATTTTCATGTCTTTGTATCAAATCTATTACATGTTGAATACATGGCGGAAAATTTGATTCGGTTACTTCTCCATAATCTGTATCCATAGATGTGTGGTATTGCCCGAATATTTCTGTTGCCAGAGAGTCGAGTGCAGATTTTGTTTCTTTATCAAGTTTTACTGGTAATGTAGATCGGATTTTATATTTTACCTGCTCTTTAAAAAACATCTCTTCTGGATTATTAGTTTGATTATCAAATTTATTTTTTGATAGCATTGATATATCTACCATGCCTTTGGTGATTGGCATATTGATGAGCTTCCAACGCGCTGATGTCTGGATAAGTTTTACTGCTATAGGTATATATTCGGCTATTGAAAATAAAGTTTTCGTAAGTTTAATTTGCAAATCTTTCTCTATCTCTTGTTTTTTAAAAAATTGCTCTTTGTGATAATGCATACAAAATCTGTTTGCTTCGTATGTTGCAAATTTTTCAATAAGGGATTTGTTGGCAGGAATCGATATGATTACACGTGCAAAGAAAAAAGATGCTACTTCGTGTTCTGGTAATCCGGTGATTGGGAGTTTGGTGTTATATAATGCATTAGACAAACGTGCTTTTGTAATATCAATTGATTTTTTTCCGAAGTCTGTATCCATAATTTTGATAATAGGTTTCTGAAGATCTGGTATGCTCTTAAGAACATTTGCTGCGCCTTGTAAAAAAGGATATTTCGCATAGTCTTTAATTGTGAGCATTCTGTTAGATATTTGTTGATTATATGTAATAAACATAGTGATTTGGTTGGGTAACCACCAACTTTATATATAATTATGAATAACTATTATGTGGTGTTATAATATGGATAAAATCACACGAACTAAATTGGCAATGTTGGTAACTCTGGTTCTTATGAATATTTTTACTACGATTGCCCTTTGTTATACGATGACAGTATCAAATATACTGGCCCTCGAAGCTGAGACTGATCCGTTTGCTCTTAATATGGCAATGATTTTTGCAATTGTTATTGCATTCATGTGGGTTATTACATTGATTTTGTTTTATGAATTTAAGACTGATGATGCCATTAAGTCTCGCATTCATGTTCTTGAAACGCATATTCTTGAACTTGAAAAGAAATAAATTTTTTGGTGTTTCGTGAATCGTGGTATTAAAGTCAAGTGGGCAATGATCATTATGTTGATCATGACAAATATTCTTATTACTGCGGGATTGGTTTATTCTGTTTTTAAATCACAGGTTATGATATCCGGGAATGATCCGTTTATTCTGAATATGGCAATGATATTTGCTGTTGTCGGAGTTGCATTATGGATTGTAACTTTTTTCATGATATCAGAAGTTATAAGTGATTCTTCAATGAATCGTCGTCTCGTCATCATTGAAAAAATCTTAATGGAAAAAGGTGTCAATAACCGTAAGTAGCCAATCGCATTCTTCTTCTTTCTGCACGGATCCCGCGTGCCATATCCTGTTCTTCCGGGAATCCATTTATACTAAACCATTCAACCTTATCATCGGGAAGACTGTATAGTTCATCATATGTATAACGATATCGTGGCGGGGCTCGCATTGTTTTTATTTTTTTTGACTTCTTTGTTGGCTCGTAAAATAATTTTTGCCTGCTCAAAACGTTCTCCTCCGTTTACGTACTTTCATGATAGCATTTGTATCATTATTTTTCATTTTGTTAACTTGTTTATGGTAACCTGATATTTCATCATTTAAAATATTTTTATATTTGCTCAAAATTTTACACCTCCCGCAAATGGTGATCCTGATGCTAATTCAGCATCCATTGGCATAGCTAATTCTATTAATGCCCATTTTTTTCTTGCTTGTATAAGATGATCTGCTAATTCTCTTTCGGTCGATGATCCATGTTCATAGAGATATTCAAGTTGCGGCATAGTCATGTTTTGTACCTCTATAGGAGTGTGCTCGCTTTGTACTTTAATAAGTTTCTGTTTAGCAGAATTTTTTACTTTTTTTCTTTTCGTTTGATTTATAAAAGGTAAATCTATATTCATAATATCACCTGTACTGAATTTTACAACTTTTTGGTAATTTATCATCCCGCAATTTTAAAAACACCGGGTGACGTAATATGCCATATGGAGTTTTCTCATAATATTTTACTTCTGCAACAAGTTTTGGGGTCACCCATTTTTTGACATCCG
>Ga0315293_10006422_pt1 | contig 11004 bp, 8 predicted proteins | sample YL17G13_20_MG_FD_203071 | JGI IMG/M metagenome (GOLD analysis project Ga0315293, IMG submission 203071) | Sediment microbial communities from Yellowstone Lake, YNP, Wyoming, USA - YL17G13_20 | ecosystem: Environmental > Aquatic > Freshwater > Lake > Sediment | place: USA: Wyoming | collected... | reverse complement strand
GAGTTCGGCGAAGGAATCCCGTGTCTTGTCAACGGGGAATTGGTCGATGACCGTGGTGACGAACGAGGCATCGGCGCCGGGGTATGCGGCCGGCGAGCAGTGCAGGTTGGTGAGGTTGCAGCGGCCGTTTCCTGTGGCGAGCAGTTTCTTGCCAACGCGATCCTGCCGCTCAAGCACGGTCACGCGCGCGCCTGCCCGCGCCGCAGCGATCGCGGCCACCATGCCCGAGGCGCCACCGCCAATGACGGCAACGTTGCTCACCACTCACCTCGCCGCTTGCCAGGGCGGTTCTGCGCGGGGCCGGGACGGCCTCGTGACGGTGCATCGCTGGAACGCGGGCGGTCGTGGCTTGCGCCCGGACGGCCACGCGGCGGTGCATCGCTGGAACGCGGACGGTCGTGCGCAGAGTCCGGGCGGCTCCGCAGCGGTGCATCTCCGAACTGACGCCGGTCGGGACTCGCAGACGTACGGCTCCGTGACGGTGCATCTCCGAAGCGCGGACGGTCGTGTGCGGCACCTGGACGGCCTCGTGGCGGTGCATCCCCGAATCGCGGGCGGTCGTGGCCTGCGCCCGGACGACCCCTCGGCGGTGCATCGCTGAATCGCGGGCGGTCGTGTGCGGCACCCGGACGGCTCCGCGGCGGTGCATCGCCAAAGCGCGGGCGGTCGTGGATTGCGCCCGGACGGCCTCGCGGAGGTGCATCCCCGAATCGCGGACGGTCATGACTTGCGCCGGAGTGACTCCGCTGCGGCGCATCCCCGAAGCGCGGACGATCGTGACTCGGGCTCGGGCGGGGCGCCGGCAACGGTCGCGCGGGCATCGGGCGTGGTGCGTCCTCCTGCTTTGTGGCAGTCGGCTCATCCAGGTCATCCCAGTCCTGCGCAGGGGCCTTGCGCGGTGCGCCCCAGCCTGGACGCTCACTGCTGCTCGCGCTCGCGTCGTCATCGGCAAACACTACCGGACGCCCAGCATCGAACACGCGCGCAAACACCGCCTTCAGATACCGGCCCTGAGGGAAGCGCGACGAGAACGGGTGATCCGACGCAGCCCCGCCAACCTGAAATATCTGCAACTCGCGCGCAGCCTCGGCAGCCGATCGCGAGATCAACCCCACGAACGTATCCTCCGCCACCAGCCCCGAACACGAGCACGTCACCAGCATGCCCCCCGGCTTGACAACCTGGACCGCAAGCTTGTTCAGATCGCCGTACTTCTTCAGCGCCACCGACAACTCGTCGCGCACGCCCGCAAACTTGGCCGGGTCCACTACCACAATGTCAGCCTGTTTGCCGGCGGCAATGCATTCGCGCAGATAGTCGAACACATCGGCATGCAGGAACTCCGCCGTCTGTCCTGCTCCCGGAAACTTGTTGAGATGCGAGTTGCGACGCGCCATGGCAATGGCCTTTTCGTCCAAATCCACGAATGTCACGTCGGTTGCGCCACCCTTGAGCGCAGAGAGGCCGAACCCGCCGGTGTAGCAGAAGAGGTCGAAGACGGTCCTTCCTTTGGCAAGACGTGCCAGAAGTGCGCGATTATCGCGCTGATCGAGGAAGAACCCGGTCTTGTGCCCGGTTGTGAAGTTCACTTGAAGCGTGAGGCCGTTTTCGTGGATCTTCGTGAAGTCGGGGCATGGGTACTTCGCAGTGAGCGACTCAAAGCTCACACCCTCGGCCTTCTCGATCTTGGGCGTAGGGCGGAACACCACACGCGCTCCCGGGTAGTGCGCACGCAGCGCCGACACAACCCAGTCTCCCACATGCAGCAGCCCGGCGCAGTACGGCTCAATCACGATGACATCGCCGAATTTGTCAATTACCATGCCCACGAGCCCGTCTGCCTCCGCATGCGCAATGCGATAGCTGTCGCCGAAGCGGGGAATCTGCAGCAGCTCCTCGCGCAGTCGTTTGGCCTGACCAATGCGATTGTGGAAAAACTTCTCGTCAACACTCTCCTTGGGGTTCTCGGTAATCAACCGGATCGATATGGGTTGCGACGGGTGGTAGTACCCGCGCCCCACAAATTTCCCATCACGGTCAATCACCTCCGCCACAATCCCCGTGGGTGGGTACGGGTACGGGTGCTTGACCATTTTGGAGAAGACAAACGGGTTGGTGCCCTGACGCGCGATCTTGAGGTGGATCTGTGGGGTACGCATGAAGGTCGGAGGTGTTTCCTGTCTGTGGGAGAGGTAGTGCTGTCGGTCGTTGACTTGCGCGTTTCAGAGAGTCGAGATCATGCCACCTGCAGCTTCCCGGCGATCTCCTGCGGAATCCTGGCTGCCTTGCCGGCCGGCCCAATGCAGGCCAGGCGCACCGTGCCCTCGACGAGGAGCTGATCGCGTTGATTGCGTATGGTCGTCTTGAACGTGACAGTAATGGATGTCGTCTCAGTCACCACCGACTCCACATCGAGCAGATCGTCGTAGCGTGCGGCCGACCGGTACTTGACACTCAGGTCAACCACGGCAAAAAGGATGCCCTGCTTCTGATACTCGACAAGCGAGATCCCACGGTCGCGCAGCAACTCGGTGCGACTGCGCTCCATGTACCGCAAGTAGTTGGCATAGTAGACGACATTGCCGCAGTCGGTGTCCTCATAGTAAACGCGAATCTTCATGACAATGCACAGCCTTCCGTGAGAACGTGAGTCGATGAGACACCGGCCGACGCGTCGATCACGCCTTTGCCACGCCCTTGTCGCCCGGGGTTTCGATGGCATACTCCTTGATCTTGCGCCACAGCGTGGACCGCGAGACACCCAGTTTCTTTGCCGTCTCGGTGTAGTTGAACTGCAGAATCGCCAGAGCCTGCTTGATGTGCTCCTTCTCCACCTCGGTGAGCGGCATGATCTCCGACATCACCGATGCGTCCTTGGGCCCGGCCAGCAGCAGCCGGTTGCGGAAGACCTGATCGGGCAGGTCCTTCTCGGTAATCTCTATGCCGTCGGAGAGCACCATCGCATGCTCAACGATGTTCTCCAACTCACGCACATTGCCCGGATAGTTGTAGTTGGCAAGCACCACTTCCGCGCCCTTGGAGATGCGATTCACCTGCTTGCCGAGCACCTCGTTCATCCGGTGCACGAAGAGCCGGATCAGGTTGGGGATGGTCTCGCGCCGGTCGCGCAGCGGGGGCAGCAGCAGATTGAACACCTGGAGTCGGTAGAAGAGATCCTCGCGAAAGCGCCCGTCCTTGACAAGTTGCCACAGGTCTTTGTTCGTGGCTGCGATGATGCGCACGTTGACCGAGCGTACCGTGTTCTCGCCAATGCGCCGGAACGTGCGTTCCTGCAAGAAACGCAGCAGCTTGACCTGGGCGGGCGCGGTCAGCTCTCCTACCTCGTCAAGAAAGAGCGTTCCCAGATGCGCCTCTTCAACCAGGCCCGGACGGTCGGCATCGGCACTGGTAAACGAGCCCTTCTTGTGTCCGAACAGCTCACTCTCAAACAGCGAGTCGGGTATTGCCCCGCAGTTGGTGGCCACGAACTGGCCGTCCTGCCGCCCCGACATGCGATGGATGATGCGCGCGAAGAATTCCTTGCCGGTGCCCGACTCTCCCGACACGAGCACTGTGGACGTTGTCGGCGCGATCTTGAGCGCAAGCTTCAGCACCTTCTGCATCGAAGGGCTGCCGGCCATGAGGTCGGCCAGAATTTGTTGTTCGAGTACAACGTACTCCTGGGCGCGCTCCAGTTTTCGGGATAGTTTCTGAAAGACCGTCTTGAGTCCCGAAAGCTGCAGCGGCTTGATCAAGTAGAACGAGGCGCCGTTCTTGAGCGCCTTGGTCGCATCGTCAAGCTCGTGCATCGACGCAGCAACCACGACCTCGGTCTGCGGGGTGCTGGTCTTGATGTAGCTGACCAGGTCCATCTCAGTCGACGGCATCTTCTCCAGGTCGAGAAAGACAACATGCGTTGGCTCGCGCTCCAGCGATGCAAGCGCCTCACTCTGTGTGGATGCCTCGCCAATGCGATATCCCGACCCAGCCAACGCCTGCCGCACGTCGGCCCGGAATTGGGGACTGGATGATACCAGCAGAATGGTTCGCTGTTCTTTGACCTCGGACATAGCTGTTTGGATGGGATTGGTGGTTGAGCGTATTGGACTTACAGATGAGTATAAGATAATTTATTGAGGCTGCCGAGCTAGCACGGAGTGCGCCCCGAGCGTTTCATTCTGCAACATCGCTGGGTCGGGGGATGCTCCTCTCGGCATATCCGTGACGAAGGCGGTGTTGGGGCGTCTGGGTGGCAAAGCCGGGCGCTGCACTGAGCTCCGTCGAATGTGTGGCGCGTCAAGGAGCGGTGCCAAGCCTCAACCAGCCGGTGCGCGACACCCTCGAGCATTGTGCCCGGTCTCCAAGACACATTGCTTCGTCAGGACTGCGGCCCGACTTGGCTTGACGCACATGCGCTGCAAGCGGGAACATCGGTGCGAGGGTTCGGTGGAGTGCAAGCGTTCGAGTACCGGGACCCACGGGGGTTTTCAGCATTTCGTCGATGCGTTGGTGAGGGTCCGTCGGTGTCGTTGCAGCCTTGCTCGTGGACTCGATACTGCATCCCGTTGAGCAAGGAACGCCGGATGCCGAGCCCCGACCGTCAGGAAGGGGTGTCCGCGACTGCGCCGCTTGCCGAGCCCGATCCCATCACGCGGGAGGAGGGCTGCCCACGACTCGACGGTTCGGGTGATGCAGGTTGTTGCTGCCTGGCGACAACAGGTCCCGTTGTTACCAGCAAGTTGCGGTGTGAAATGCCGAGCCCCGATTCCGCCATGCGCATGCTCGTCGAGGGCTGCACAGGCATCGAGGCCCGTTAGGGCCGGCACCTCTGTAGCAATCGGTGCAGAATGCGGCCATGAGCCCCGTAGGGGCGGCACCTGCTCCGATGCGTTGAGTTGGGTGCCGTCCCTACGGGACTCCGAGCCCTTGTTGCCTGCCAATTGCTGCAGAGGCGCCGCGCCTACGGCGCTCAAGTCACGAGCAGCTCCCGTGGCCGCGCTCCTGGCCGAATGCCACTAACTTGACGCGCATGCGCCATGCGGGAGAGTGGTGTGGCGTCACAGTAACTTGTTGAATCCCTGAACCACACGAGCAAGGAAGAACCGACCTCATGACCACGAAACCGTCCAAAGCATTGCTGATCATTGGTATTGTCGCCGCGTCCTTGGTCGTGGTGCTGATCCTCGCCGGCATCGGCGCCTTCATCTTCGCATCGCGCCCGTACTCCTCGCCGGCTCTCACCCGGCGGGTTGAGACGGCTGTAGCGCAGGCCACCAAGGGCCGGTGTGCACTGGGGTCGCTGGAGATCACCCTGCTCAAGGGCGTTGTGGCCGACAGCATCCGACTGACGATTTCCACGGCTCCACGATGCACGCTCTCCTGCACCGCAGCCCGTCTCCGCGTGACATACCGGCCGATGATGCTCGTGCATAACTGGCGGCTCGTCTTGCGTGAGATTCGCGGGAAACCGGCCCAGACCGCCTCATCGAGCACGCCCTCGCGACCCCCGGCCACCTTCGCCGACCAGATGCGCGCCCTCACCGATGGCCCATGGATCCGCATTGTCAACGGCGTTGAGCTCTCGGGCGTGAATGTACGCGTGGAGCAGAAGGGCGCCACGACCGTGGACGTGCACGGTGGTGCAGTGGAACTGACTGTGCGCAAACCCGAGGTGCCCGTGATCGGCGGCGAGATCTCGGCGCAACGCGTTGCCGTGGATGTCTGGACCTTCGACGACTTCTCCACGCAGGTAGCCCTCGACCCATCCTCGATTGGGCTGAGCAAACTCTCCGCACGATGCCTGGACGGGAAGATCTCGGCCGATGGTGGCATTCAGCCCGACGCCGAAATGCTCTCCGGGTTGACAGTTGCCATCATAGGGCTCAATGTGTCGAAGCTGTATGCACTGCTCTACCCCAACAGTGGTACCGCCGAAGGAAGCGCGGCGCTCAACGTGACAATGGAGAAGAGCGCCCTGGTCGTCGATTCACTGCGCGGCAATGGCACGGTCACCATCACCGATGTCAAAATCAAGGACCTGCCCATCCAGCAGAAGCTCTTTCTCGAACAGTTGCTTCCCGAGCTGGGCACCCTCTCGTTCAGCAAGGTTACCTCGGATGTCCAGATGCGCAAGGCCCGCATCTACACGCCCAACCTCAAGGCAGAGGGGCACCCACTTACAGTCACCACTGCGGGATGGACGGGCGTAACCGGGAAAATGGATCACACGATTGAGGGTGTTCTGGCGAAGGAATACGTGGAGCCGCTGGGCACCATGGTCAAGGAATCGCTCAAACCCATGCCCAACGGCGACTACTCGTTCAAGTGCAGGGCCAAAGGCACGTTTAGCGATCCAAAAATCATCCTGGACCAGGAGCTTGTCAAGCGAACGATCAACAGTGTGATCAACGAGGCGGTCAAGACGTACGGCAAGGATTTGAAGAAGTATTTCCGGTAGACGTGCAGGGGTCAGTACCGGACTCCCTTGCCCGACACCGAGGTCGTCCCTACGGGACTGCAGGTGCATCTCCGATGCCATGGTGCTATAGAGAGGTTGGCCCTACGGGCCTGCCAATGCACGGAGCCCTGACACGGAGCCCTGACACAGTGCTTGACACGGGGTAGACCTTAGGGCATGGTCTGCGGTTCTCCGACCAGCGGCCCAATTTCTCAGACCGCCCGCCCGCCGCATCAAGTCCACCATTCTGGTTGACATCGACGGAACTAGTGGAGCGATCCGCCGGCAGTCCCGTAGGGACGACCTCTCTATAGAAATCGGTGCAGAGAAAGACCCCCGTAGCCCCGTCAGGGGCGACCTGCTTGTGGCGCAATGTCGAGGTCGCCCGTCCAGGGGTGGGACCCACCAGCAAAGGCAGGGGGGCCCCGACGTTACCGCGCGCTACGCCGTGGGAACGCCGGGGTCGCTCACGCGGCACTACTCAGCGGCCACCGCAAACTCATCGGCATCCTCATACGCAATGGCCTTGGCCCCGGTTGCGCGGATGATGAACCCGCCCACCAGCCCACCACCAGTTGCCAGCACCACAGTCACCACAATGCCCACCAACTGGGCCTTGGCAATGCCGGGAACCACGAAGATCGCCGCAAGTCCGCCCAACAGGCCGGGCATGCCGTGCAGATTGTGCACACCGCATGTGTCAACAATCTTGAGCGCCGCTCTGATGCGCGGCTGTATGATCGCGTAGCCAACTACGCAGAGGGCTCCGGCAACCACCCCGATGGCCAGCGCACCGGCGCCGCTCACCAAGTTGCACGTGGCGCCAATGGCCACGCCGCCGGCCAGCGCCGCGTTTGCCATGTCGGCAATCATGACTTTGCCCTTGTTGAGCACCGCGCTCATCACATACGTTGCCACGGTCGCGCCGCACAGCGCCAGGATCGTGTTCACCGCAGTGATCGCAACCTGATGCTGCGGCACCACTGCGCTGCAAAAACTCGGCCAGAAGAGCCAGAGAACCATGGAGCCGATCATGGAGAAGCGGTCCGATGTATCATCGCTGGGAACGTTCTCTGCGCGCTGTTTAGCGGTTGTCAATGCGACGGCAAGCCCAAGGCCGAAGTATGCACCGAACGCGTGGATGATGATGGAACCAGCCGAGTCCTGGAAGCCCTTGGTGATGCCCAGGCCACCGTCGAGCACGAGCTTCTCGTTGAGCATGTAGAGGGGAATCAGCAGCAGTGCCAGCAATGCGTACTGGTAGAGGCGAACGCGTCCGAGCACTGCGCCCATGGCAATGAGTGCCGAGGCCACGGCAAACTCCGCCAACAGGAGTCCGTGCACCGTGTGAGGGGTCACCGGCTCAGCCGAGAGAATGCCCGTCTGACGCAGCGCCAGATACAGGGGCAGACCCACAGCAACAACCAGGTAGGCGCCGGTGGTGGCGCTGTATCCGTAGCGCCTGACAAACACCATGAGGAAGCCGAACCCGACGAGGAGCATGGCAAGGATATGGATCGCGAAGTTGTACTGCTGCACCTCGCGGACTGTGTCTGCCAGGCCTCCGGGGGCCACGGTTTCTGCGGCAGCAAGCGCCGGGACAAGAAGCAGACCAGCACCCAGCAGTTTGGAAACTGACGTGAGCCTCGACATCGGACCTCCTATGACAGGATGGATATGTGTGGTGACCCTGGTTGACGCGCGCCGCGTATGTATCGATTGAGACTGGGCCCAGTGTTCGTCACGAGTGGGTTGTGACTGAACTGTCAACGAGTCGCTCCAGGGAGCTCAAATGCCGCCGCATGGGTGGCAGTGGATGCTGTACCGGAGCGCTGTCGAGCTCGTCAGCGAGCTTGGGGCGCTGCGATTGACTCGGCTGATCCGATTCGGGAGAGCGGCGGTGGTCTCTGTCCGGCAGGACTTGGGGCATTCCTGGCGATGTTGGCAGGGAGCCCGGAGAATCTGTGCAAGAAAATACGTTTGCGGATGGTGCGGGAATGCGGAGTCTGGGGGCAGTCGGCGCGCTGCAAAGCGGCTGGGCAAGGTGTGGTCGCGGAAATGTGCGGTGCCTTCGCCGCAAGAAGGTATCTTCCATCCCGTCTCCACAGCCTACAAGCCTCGTCCGCCCAAGTGGGTAACTCCGTTCAGGAGGGGAGGCACGCAATGAAGTGTTCCATCGTAACTACACAGGTCCCTCTGACGACTACTTCCTTGACGCTCGTCGAGTGTCTCAGCCGGGCGCCTCGATACAGCCCGTCTCAGTCGACGGGCCACACACTTCGGCGGGCTCAGTGCAGCGCTTCGACCGGGCTCAGTGCAGCGCTCGGCGACCGGCTGAGGCGTATCGAGACGAGCATCGAGGACCTGAGTAGTTACGAACGATCATCCTATCCTCTTTCACCACACCCAGTTGCACCAGACTGCCGCAAGGGCACACGTCCATATTTACGGCGCGCTCACTCCCGACGCTCGACACACGGCATACCCCGAAATACCCTGATTCCAAGGTGTTACAACCGGTTCACTCGTACACGCGTTCATATTTACGGTGCTGTGAGTTTCCGTCATACGCCGTTCGCTTCCGACGGTCGCGACGTTGCAGCCGGTCTCGTTGCTGGTAGTCGGGATGGCTCTGGCGATAGCTGCGCATATAGTCCCGGTGCTTCTTCCGCCAATTGCCCTTGGCCTTTCTCTGATGCTCACGACTATCGGCATCCTCGGCCAGCTTTCGCCGCTGCCATGGCGCGCCGAGTCCATCCGAAATGCATGAAGTTCAAGTCTTCGCTCTTACCTTTGTTTTTCCGCGACTTCTGACCGCAGTTGTCCCGCTACCTGTTCTATGGAGCAGCAAAGTTGTCTGATCCTTGACGCTCCACTCCAGGACATCCCCTTTGGTGAAGCCGAGTGTTTCCGCCAGAACCACAGGCAGGTTGACGTAGTATGAGCGGTTGGTTGGACGTTCGACCTTCTGCAGCTTGACCTTGTACCCCATAACATACCTCTTTGGGAATCGTCGCGGGACGCGGTGGTCTTGATATAGGAACGCGACCCTGGTGAAATAAAGAAACTCATCGTTCTCATGGACGGCGACCCGGCGCTGGAACAAGTGATGGAGGAGCGCCTACGTGCGGAGGGAATGCTCCACAGAGTAGACGCAATGATACTTGACATAATGCATGCAATGGAATACCTCTGGGATGCAGGCACGGCACTCTACGGAGAGAAATCGCGGGAACGTGTCCCGTGGGTGAGAAAGCAAGCACTGGAAATACTCCAAGGCAATGTCGGCTATGTCATCGGTGGCCTACGAATAGCGCTGGCAAAGACAACGCTTACAGCCTCGCGCATCGTGGTGCCGACGGTATCACCGCTTACCCAGGGCGTTACTTAGTTTCTGTTCAAAATTGACATTGGAGTGTTGGAGCGGTGGAGAAATGGAGTGATGGGGAAGACCAATTTCATAGTGACTTCATTCGGACAATACTCCACTGCTCCATCACTCCACTTCTCCAGAAGGGCAATTCTGAACAGATACTACTTATACCCTGACGGTTAATAATGTGCGGGACCGCGCGAAAACGGCCAACGCAATTGCGCCTGATTCGAAAATCACCTTCCAGGTAAGACCGGGGCTCAGCAAGATCAGGTTCTACCCGCGGGCGGGCCTGGCCGCGCGCATGGCGGGCGGCGTTTTCGAAGGAACCAACGGCGATCCGGCGAGCGCGTGCGGGACCAGAGCGATTTGTGAAACACGGAGAAGAAGGCTACATGATGACCCAGGCTTAAGAGATAGTTGGCGACCTTCTTTCCGGGCGTGGCAGAGGCGCCTACGGGGAAGACGGCATAGGGCTGGCTGCAGGATGAAGGCGGCATCCACCCGCCATCGAAGTCCAGGACGCTCACGGGCTTCTTCGAACGCGCAAGTCTCGCGCACAAGCCGCGGAAGTCCACGGCCGGCATGGAGACCGCAAGAATATAGCCCGCGGCATCCGAACGTTCGCCCGCGCCGCGCGGGAGAATCGAGCACGGTTCCTTCACGGCAACCTGGTCCACTTGCCGTTCGTATACCGCCAAGGCAGTCCCAATGGGGATTGTCGCTGCCTGCAACTCGATCTCACGGAAATAATTCTCGACCGTGTCGGCCGCCACAGCCCCCAGATTGTATTTGTCAATGGCATATTGGTCTATCAACACGCCGATGCGTTCCCCGGAATCCGCGGTGGATAGCCGCGCAACCGCATAATGGCGGCGCTGGGGCACAACCAGACCCTCTTCGCACAGAAGCATGATGGCCTTGCGAATCGTGATCGCAGCCGCGCGATATCGGCTCATGAGTTGTTGGACTAAAGGAAGCAGCGACCCAGGGCCGTAGACACCATCGAGAATCCCTTCTCGCATCTGTCGGCATATCCGCACATGCGCTTCCTCACGGGCCAACGGCTCCGGCAGGTCGTCGCCATCGTCCTCCAGGGCGCGCGCCGGGGGCTTGCCGGCTATACGCGTTCTCTGGCCACTATGGCCCGACAGGATCTTCCTTCCCTTCTGGA
>Ga0315293_10006416_pt1 | contig 11007 bp, 8 predicted proteins | sample YL17G13_20_MG_FD_203071 | JGI IMG/M metagenome (GOLD analysis project Ga0315293, IMG submission 203071) | Sediment microbial communities from Yellowstone Lake, YNP, Wyoming, USA - YL17G13_20 | ecosystem: Environmental > Aquatic > Freshwater > Lake > Sediment | place: USA: Wyoming | collected... | reverse complement strand
CAAGACAATCAAGGGGTTCGGCCAGGAAACGCAGGAGCGTCGCAAGGTCGACAACGTGCTCACCGGCATGACCGGCATATACATTCAGCATAGCGTCGTTAGCTCGCTAGCCGTAAACGTGGTTGCCTTCATCAACATGGCCGGGCCGATTGTGGTCCTTGGCTGGGGCGTCTATCTGGTCGCGATCGGGACCATGAAACTGGGCGAACTGATCGCCTTCTACATCCTACTGACCTATCTATATGGCCCGATTCACAGTCTGGCTCAGACCGGCATTCAAGTGAAATCGGCGATGGCCTCAGTCGACCGCGTTTTCGAGTATCTTGATATCCCTCCGGCTGTCACCGAATCCCCCAATCCGGTCGCCCTAACCAGCCCGCTCGGCCGGATCGAACTTAAACGGGTGAGCTTCAAGTACCCTGACTCTGGGTTTGGCCTCTCTAATTTCTCGCTGACCATAAAAGCCGGTGAGAAAGTTGCCATTGTCGGTCCCTCCGGCTCAGGGAAAACGACAATACTCAATCTTGTCATGCGGTTTTTCGATCCGGACTCAGGTACGATTATGCTTGATGGTGTGGACCTGAAGCTCCTGTCATTCCGTTCCCTTCGCAGCACCGTCTCGCTGGTCGATCAGGACCCTCTCTTGTTCAAAGGAACTGTCGCTGCCAATCTCGCTTACGGCGCTGGTAATCCAAGTCAGGAGCAAATCGTTGCCGCCGCTCGTGCCGCCAATATCCATGATTTTGTTGCCGCCCTTCCTCAGGGATACCAGAGCGAGGTTGGCGAACGCGGTGTCACCGTCTCCGGCGGTGAAAAGCAGCGGCTTTGTCTGGCCAGAGCAATTCTGGTAGATCCCAAAGTCCTGCTGCTCGACGAGGCCACCTCCTCCCTCGACTCCGCTTCAGAACAGCTCATCCAGGATTCCCTTGACCGCAATCTGAAGGATAAGACTGCTGTAATTGTTGCTCATCGTCTCTCCACTGTGCGACATGTCGATCGCATTGTTGTTCTCGACGCCGGTCGCATTGTCGATCAAGGCACACACGACGCGTTGATGAGTCGCTGCCGCCTTTACCACGAGCTGGCTTCCAAGCAGCTCTTGTAGTGACCGGACCAACTTCCGCACCGGAAGTGGCGACTGGCCAACCTCGTAGACTAACCGCCTCCACGTTCACCCCGTCTGTCAAACTTCACGCCGGTTTTATTTGCTCCCGAAACTTGTTTTTGTTGCATTTGGTTTTCGGAAACATATTGTACGGCAAATCTGTATATGTGTGGGGAAGTGTCCAGGCCGGTATGACCGAAACGATGATAACCTGAAGCCCCGGACTGAACAGCGCTAGACCAGAGACTAATGATAGCTGACTCGACATCTTCCGACCCTTTGCCAGACCCCATGCGGTGCCTTCCCGGTCGGTGCAGGCTCGCTCCGCGCAGACGTGCCTCACTTCGGGAAGGACACTCGGCTCATTCGTCCGGTTCGAACACGCTCCCGGTTTCCCCGGTAATTCCTAAACATGTCCGTGACATTATCTCCTGATCGACCCCATGCCTGAGATGCCGCATTCATCCCCATCCGACAAACCTGACCAGCCTCCATCCTTTGGCGCAGGAACATTAGCGCGACCCACCCTGGTCTCCCTCGCCACGCCGCAGGTTCGTGAAACACTCAGCCGGCCACAGGCATTGGTGGCATACCACGCTCAGGAAGATTGCCTTCTTAACCTGTCCGGGGACTACAGTTATTTGAGCGTTGGTTACTACGTATCTCAGGATCTTGAATCCGGACACTCGCTCATTCACCCCACCTGTGCCGAAGTCATGGACGCTTATGTCATGCCTCTGTTCTTAGAAAAAGCCAAACGGGCCGGACTGCTGATTTCCGATTACTACATCTCCAACGGCTACTTTGAGCCGCCCGTGATTGTCGATACGATCAACCCGTTCATGTCCCGCCACAGTGTCGTGCTTAAAGCCGCGGCTCAGGAACGGATCGCCAAATCACTCACGCGGAACTTCACCTATGCCGTCTGTTGCCAGGAGTTGCCGCACCGGGCGCGCGTGAGCCACTTTCATGCCGTGCTCGGTTGGTCGGCGACCCCCAAGTTTCGAGACCTGGCACAAGCGGTCTGGCGAGTGTTCGGTTTGCCGCTGGCCAAAGTACGGGTGATTACTTGCAGCGATGGCCGCCTGCTTCTCAGCGGTCTGCAACCCCTGCCGTATGCACGATTGACGGAACGCGAACAGATGTTTCTTCAGAAGATGGTGACATGGCGAACATAGGGGTCTTCCTCGAACGATATACGCTGACCCGATCCGAAGAGATGGGAGCGATTTTGCGGCTCGGACAGGTAGCGCAACGGCTGGGGCATCGGCTCGATGTTCTCTTCCGGGCCGACATGTACAAGATTCCGACCTACGACGCCCTCTTTATCCGGGCATTGACTGATCCGCTTAACTCCTCCTATGTCGCCGCGCGATTGGCCGAGGTTCAGGGACTGCGCGTGGTCGACGACCCCAACTCCATTCTCGTCTGCTGTGATAAGATCAACATGTACCGTCATTTGCAGGCAGCCGGTGTCCCAATGCCCGAGACCCTGTTTCTGGCCGAGGCCGATATTACAACCCAGACCGGCGAGCGGCTGCTTGATACGATTGGCAAGCCGGTGGTCTTGAAAGCGCCCAATTCCAGCTTCTCCATGTATGTCGATCGGGTAAACACGCCGGAGGATTTTGTTCGCGTCGGCAAACGCTTCCTGCGCCGCGCCGACCGGATCGTAGCCCAGCGCTTCGTAACCTCGGAGTTTGACTGGCGGGTCGCGGTTCTCGGCGGCGAAGTTCTTTTTGTCTGCCAGTACCTTATTCCAAAGAGGCGCTGGAAAGTACTCACCTATACCGAAGGGGGACGTGTCATCTGGGGACGCGTACGGAATTTTGACCTCGCCAAAGTGCCGCCCCGGCTGGTCGAGGTCGCCGTGCAGGCGGCCGCCGCAATCGGCGGCGGGCTGTACGGAGTTGACCTGAAGCAACTGGGTGATGACTACGTCGTTATCGAAGTCAATGATAACCCGACTATCTGCGCCGGCGAAGAGGACCTCGGCCATCCCGAAGTCTACGAGCGACTGGTCCGCTATCTTGCGCGCGAGTGGGGATAAGCGTGCCTGACGCAATCCGGATTCGAAAAGCTGCTGCCCGTGATCTCGATACTCTTCACCAACTCGAAGCTGCCCATTTCGGCGATGACCAGTTCTCGCGCTCCCAGCTTCGCCACCTGATACTCAGGGCCAATGCGACCTCGTACGTGATCGAGCTGGACAGGAAAATCGTCGGCTCGGCCATTATGGTCTGGCGAAAAAACAGCCGAATGGGGCGGCTTTATTCGATCCTCATATCAAAGCAAGCTCAGGGACGCGGACTCGGCGCGTTGCTTATTGCCAGGTGCGAAGCTGATGCCCGGCAACGCGGCTGCACTCGCGTTGGCCTGGAAGTCCGTGCTGACAACAAGCCCGCGATTGCGATGTACTTGAAACACAATTACGAAATCACCGATTCCCTCCCCGGCTATTACCACGACGGTTCCAACGGATTGAAAATGGTAAAGCGGATTGGAGTGAAGAGCCGTTAAGCCCGAATTCGCTGGCACTCGGTTCTACGTCGCGTTCCCCCTCGGGTCTTTCCCCTGCACCGGCACACTGCCGCCGATCATGGCTCCTACTACCCAAACCACAGTCTGAGCAATTAAATACCATGTTGGCTGCTTGTATACATTCCCCGCCAGGAACAGCAACCCCAGGGCAAGAATCGCCGCCATTAATCCAAACACATGCCAAACTCTGGAGCCGACACAGATGAGCGAGGTAACATATGCCCCTGCCACGGCCGAGGCGAGTCCCCAGATAAGCAGAAAAATCGCCCAGGGAACGCTTGGGAGAGTGCCGACCGCCGGAGACGCTTTGGGGAAGAAGATGCCAAGTATCAAATAGATGAGCATGACCAAAACCAGTAAACTGAGGCAACCGGCAACTATCGCTGCAGCGCTCCGGATTGCATTCTTGGCTCGTGATTTCATCCGCACTCCATGCTTTCGCCCCCATCCTAATTGCAGAATCTACCCAAATCAAGTCTTAATACGCTTGGTCGGTGGCGCCGGTTTCGCATGGCCCATAGTTGCCGGTCCGAAAATCTGCCCCAGCGGCCCCCTTGAAATTGCGGCCGTTTTACCCTACTTTGCCCGCCTGATTTGCTCGCCCGCATTGGGCAGCCATGGCTGAGAATTATTCGTGCCGAAAGGGATACATGACTCATCATTTTGACCCGGCAGACAACTTCGCCAAAACCCGCGAAGCGGTCGGCTGGGTTGATCGCGAGCAGGCAACACCGGAAACCTACGTCAGGATCGGCTTCAAGTGCGGATTGGAGATTCACCAGCAACTGCTGACTGAAAAAAAGCTCTTCTGCCGCTGCCCCGCCGGACTCTACCAAAGAGACAACGAATTCGACGCCGAGGTCGTCCGCCACATGCGCCCGACCTTGAGCGAACTCGGCGAATACGACGGCACCGCGCTGATGGAGTTCAAGACCCGGAAGAACATCATTTATCGTATCAAAAACGAGACCGCCTGTACGTACGAAATCGACGATACTCCCCCGTTCGCTATCAACCGTCAGGCGCTTGATATCGCCATCGAAATCGCGCTGCTGCTCAAAATGAATATTGTCGGCGAGTTTCATATTACCCGTAAGCAGTATCTCGATGGTTCCATTCCAACCGGCTTTCAACGTACCGGCATTATCGCCATCGAGGGTTCCATCCCGCTCAAGAACAAGACGGTGCGGATCATTCAACTTTCTGTCGAGGAAGACGCCTGTCGCGAGGTCTCCGATATCGGTCACTGGCGCGTCTACACGACTGACCGTCTCAGCATGCCGCTTATCGAGACCGTCACCTATCCCGACATGCTGACCCCGGATGAAGCTGCCGAGGCGGCCCACTACCTGCGGTTTGTCGCCCGGAGTTCCGGCAAAGTCAGAACCGGAATCGGCGCCGCTCGCGAAGATGTAAATGTCAGTGTCACCGGCGGCACCCGCGTTGAGCTAAAAGGAATCTCTCGGATCAAGTGGATTCCGAGACTCGTGCATACCGAAGCGTTCCGCCAGTGGGCGCTCTTGCAGGTGCGGGATGAACTCGTGAAGCGGGGCCTCTCTCCCAAAGAATGGAAGGTTTCCTCAAAGGAGATTGACTATGATCTTGTCCCCGCCGACCACTCGATATTCCGCAACGCCCGGATGCTCAAAGCGAAACTGGTCGCTGTCAATCTCCCCAAATTCCACGGCCTCTTGTCGCACTTCACCCAACCGAACCAGTGTTTCTCCGATGAACTGATCGGCCGATTGAAAGTCATCGCCTGCATCGAAAAGCCGAACATGGTCCATTCCGAGAGCCTGACGCCGGTTCTCTCCGATGACCAATGGAAACAGATCCGCAAACTGCTTCAGGCTAAAGACGACGATGCGCCAGTCATCGTGATTTCGCCGGTCGAAGATATTCCGACTGCCATCGATGTCATCCAGGAGCGTTGTCAACTCGCCATGCAGGGGATCCCGAACGAGACGCGCAAGGGATTTGTCGACGGCACCAATATCTTCGAGCGCGTTCTTCCCGGACCGGATCGCATGTATCCCGACACCGATTCCGCGCCGATTCCCATCGAGGAATCGCAGATCGAAGAGCGGCGCAAGTCGCTTCCCGTCGATATTGCCGACCGGCTCAAGCAACTCCGCGCTTGGCGTGTGCCGGAGGATACTTACACGTATCTGTTCAAACGGAATCTGGTCGGTCTAATCGAGAGAATCGTCAAAGAGTTCGATCAGGACCCGATTTTCGTCAGCTCCGTACTTGGTCACACGCTGAAACATATGGAAGGGTCAATCTCTCAGCAGGACGGTTTCACCTACAACAAAATCTACGGCCTGTTCCGCTTCGGCAAAGAGCGAAAGCTCTACGACGAGATTCTCAAACTGATGGTGCCTGTCCTATACACTCACCCGCACATGGATTTCGAGTCGATTCTCACGACTATCGACTTTCGCAAATATTCCCGGGATCAGATTCTCGCTTATATCCCCACCCTCAAACAGAAATTCAGCGAAATCAATGACTCCCCGGACCCGAAAGCCGGTGTTCGCTGGGTAATGGGGCAACTTCGCCGGCGGGCGATTGGAAACATGTGCCTCGAAGAACTGGGCGGTATCGTGGAAAAGGAAATGACCAATGGCTGATATATTCAAAGGCTACAAAGGGCGCGCCGTAGAGATTCTCAAGTCCTACAAGGCCCGTGTCTGGGCGGAGATGCAGGTCAAAACCACCCGTGGTGATGTCCGCGGCATTCTCCTTCCACGCTCCGAAAACGATGATGACCGCCACCTGGTGTTCAAAATAGCCTCCGGCTACAATATCGGCCTCGCTATCGAGACTATCCTCGACATGAAAGAAGTCGGCTATCGCGAAGCTCACTACAAGATTCCCGAGAAGGAATTCCCGGTCAGCAAAGGGAAACCGCACGTCAAACTGCTCGGCACCGGCGGGACAATCGCCTCCCGACTGGACTACCGCACCGGCGCGGTCATTCCGGCGTTCTCGCCGGGAGAACTCTACGGCGCCGTGCCGGAACTCGCCGATATTTGCAACCTGACTACCGAGAAGTTGTTCGCCGTCTTCAGCGAGAACATGGGACCCGAACAGTATATGAAGCTCGCTATTGCCATAGGACGGGAAATTGAAAAGGGAATCGACGGCATCGTTATCGGTCACGGCACCGACACCATGCACCACACCGCTGCGGCTCTGGCGTTCATGGTACAGGATGCTCCTATCCCGATTGTCATGGTCGGCTCCCAGCGCTCATCCGATCGCCCCTCGTCCGATGCCGCCCTCAATCTCCAGCATGCCACCCGCACCGCCGCCTATTCCGATATTGCCGAAGTCATGGTCTGCATGTTCGGACCGACCTCCGATGAATACGGTCTTCTGCATCGCGGCACCCGCGTGCGCAAAATGCACTCGTCGTATCGGTCTACTTTCCGCACCATCGGCGATATCCCGCTGGCTATGGTCGATACCAAAAAAGTTGCGCCGATCACCAATGACTACAAGCGCCGTCGCAACGACCGAAATGTCAAGATTCTCCCGTATTTCGAGGAGAAAGTCGCGATGGTCTACTACTATCCCAACATGTTGCCGGACATGATCGATTCACTCATAGACAACGGCTACAAGGGTATCATTATCGCCGGCACCGGTCTGGGGCATGTCAACAAACCGCTATATCCGGCCATTGAGCGCGCCCGCGATAAAGGCGTGGCGATGTATATGACTGTCCAAACCCTTTGGGGCTATGTCCACATGTTCGTATATGACACTGGCCGTGACCTGATGGCGAAGGGGATTATCCCGCTTGAGAACATGCTTCCCGAAGTCGCCTACATCAAACTTGGCTGGGCGCTGGGGCAGACGAATGATCTCGAAGAAGTGAATAAGATCATGCTGACCCCGATCGCGCACGAAATCACCGAGCGCGAACCGTATAACGGCTACCTCATCTTCCAGGGCGGTGTCCCCGAAGTCGAGGAGTTCTTGAAGAAGATACATAAGTAGCATTCGTACAAGATCGGGTCCGGCTTCCGTACCCGCCATTTTGCCCGATAAGTGGCTCAAGCGCGCCCCGCGCTTGACGCCCCCCTGCAAAATCAATGGCTTTTTGAATCAGTTTACTCAACCGCCCCTATTAGTAGAAGCATGTTGTCTCTGCAGCCGCTCCCGCCATGGAGGGACCGGTCGTCTGGCAACCCCTGCTGAAAACACCTGGGCGACTCCGAACGGGTGGCAGGTGCCCGTCGGCGTTCTTTTCGTGCGCTGCATGAAACCGCGGATGGAAATCCTTTTCGTAAACCCCCGCCCCTCCCGGGTGACTTCCGCCTTATTACCTCTGAGCAGTTGCATGAACGGCGTCTTAGGCTATATTGCGTGCGGCCCATTCGGAAAAAAGTGCAGGTCGAGACCCCTGCAGTTTCGACAGAGAGGACTTGTGGATATTCTCGCGACGGCATTCGACTATTTTCTTCATCTCGACAAACATCTCGGGGTGGTGATTCAGGAGTACGGAACCTGGACTTACGCCATCCTGTTCCTGGTCATCTACTGCGAGACCGGCCTGGTAGTCGCGCCGTTTCTCCCCGGGGATTCCTTGCTGTTTGCTTCCGGAGCATTCGCCGCGACTGGCTCACTGGAGTTGGCAATCCTAATGCTTGTCTTAATCTGCGCTTCGGTCTTAGGAGATTCTACCAACTATACCATCGGCTACAATTTCGGCCATCGCTTCCTCGCCAATCGCGACAGCCGGATATTCAAACGGAAATACATTGAGAAAACCCAGCAGTATTATGACAAATATGGCGCCAAGACAATGGTGATCGCCCGGTTCGTTCCGATTGTCCGGACCTTTGCCCCGTTTATGGCCGGGGTCGGCAAAATGAAAGCGCGAGTCTTTGCCTTGTTCATCGTCATCGGAGCTATTCTCTGGGTTTCGGTCTGTGTTCTGAGCGGCTACTTCTTCGGGAATCTGCCGTTCGTTCGGGACAATTTCGGCCTGGTAATCATCGTGATCATTCTCATATCGGTCATGCCGGCGATTATCGAAATCATCCGCCACAAACGCCGGAAGAGCTTGTAGCTCTTTTCGCGACATCAGACTCAGCAAAATCCGTCTTGGAGAATATCGCAAATCTGCTATATTATCGACGGGTCCGTCTAATAGCCCCGGAGGAGTGGCAAGATGCGGGAATTGTGTTTTGCAGAACTGTTTAATAAGATGTACGGGTCGATACTGATAGTCGCTCTGTTATTGCTCTGCCTGACCGGTATCGTCTCCGCGAGCCAGATTACGGTTAGCGGATTGGTGTATGGCCTTTGGGACGTTGACACGGTACTTGTGACCGGCGATATCCGAATTCCACCCGATAACGAACTGACAATTAACGCGGGGGTCACCGTGCTGTTCGATGGTCCCTGGCAGATGAAGGTCGATCAGGACGCCAAGATTGTCGCAGTCGGCACGCCAAGCGCCAAGATCCTTTTCAAACCGCTGCGCGAGGGAGATACGTGGCGGGGGATTCGGATGGAAATGTGCTGCGGACTATCGATTCTGGATTACTGCGATTTCAAACGCGCCGCAGTAGCAGGCACGGGTGACACCGCCAATGGCGGCGCGATTTATCTGCACAAATCAAGCCTGGCCATCTATCATTGCACGTTCGACAGTTGCTCGGCCGATGACGGCGCGGCAATATTCTGCACGGCGAGTTCAAGCCCGTTCATAACGGACTGCAGCTTTCGGTGTAACAACTCATCGGCAGATCGGGCAGTCCTCTCCTGTGACAGTTCTTCTGCTCCCCTTATTCAGGCTGACACATTCATGCTTAATGAGGGCTATAGTATTCGATGCTCAGATAGCTCCGATTGCGTTATCAGGGATAATGTTCTCATAGAGAACGGCGGCGGCATCTGCGCCGTCGCATCTAACCCGCTAATATCCGGTAATAGGATTGAGAGTAACAAACTTGACGGCATCAATGGCTTTGGGATCAATTCGCTGATCGAATTCAATTACATTGCGGAGAACTTTCACGGAATATGGCTGCTTAAGTCAAATCCCATAATCTCGTGCAACCTGATTACCAACAATGATGCTTCCTCAGATACTTCACGCCTAAGTGGCGGAGGCGGCATTCAGTGCTTCCTTAGCGACACCACCAGGACGACGATTATTGAGCACAATGTGATTAACGGTAACAAAGCAGTCGGCGGAGGGGGAATCGGGGGGTTCTTCTCGGCCGCGACCATTCGCTACAATTGGATAGCGAACAACTTTGCTGTCGAGCAAGGAGGGGGCATCTACTTCAACTCGACGCCGCTAAATGGATTGATTGTCGAGCACAATACCATAGCATTCAATAGTGCAGGTACTTCAGGCGGTGGCCTTGAAAGCCCAAAGGTGGTACTTCGCCATTCCATTGTCTACGGTAACACACCCGATACATCACAGGTATCATCAAGCACATATTCATCATTTATCGTCGACTCCTGCGACATCCAGGGCGGCTGGACCGGGGAAGGCACCGGCAATATCGATATCGACCCGCTCTTTCGCGACATCGCCCACGGCGATTTCTACGCCACCAGTGGCGCCATCACCACTCTTCCGCTACCCTCATGCGGCAACGAGATTCCGGATTCGATGGAGGTCTGGATTGATCCGACCGCAACTGCAGTGATCGATCAACCGCCGCAAAATCTTCCGACCGATTTTGTGCTATCGCAAAACTACCCCAATCCGTTCAATCCGAGCACGACCATTGCATTGTCGCTTCCCTACCGCACGGATGTCCGCCTGGAAATATTCAATACCCTTGGGCAACTGGTCCGGTCACTCTGCAACGGGGTGCTTCCGGCCGGCGAGACATACATCGTGTGGGATAGCCGTGACGGCGGAGGCGAGGTGGTTTCATCCGGTGTTTATTACTACCGCATGACCGCAGCTGGCCGTACCTTGACGCGTAAGATGCTGCTTTTGAAATAGCAGCGCAGGAGTGCGACGTGCGACGGATTATCCTCACCGGCTGTTTAATAGTGATTGTGACCGCATCCGGATGCGGCAAAAGTGACAAGGTCACCAATCCGGTGCCGACTGCCCTTTTCAGCGGACAAGTCCTTGCTTACTGGTGTGCGATCGACGATCCGCAGGGCAGCTACGATCGTCGCTATTCAGTCGAGACCGGACTTGCGGCTGCGATCGATCTCATTGATAATCAGGACCGAGTCCAGACCGTTCTCACCGACGATACTTCCCGGTTCGGCAGGGCGGTCGACACCGGATCATACCTCATTGTCGTGCGGACCGCCTATGCCTTCCCTGATACCTTTGGAGTCCAGCGGCTGGTTCGAGATACCCT
>Ga0315293_10006415_pt1 | contig 11007 bp, 13 predicted proteins | sample YL17G13_20_MG_FD_203071 | JGI IMG/M metagenome (GOLD analysis project Ga0315293, IMG submission 203071) | Sediment microbial communities from Yellowstone Lake, YNP, Wyoming, USA - YL17G13_20 | ecosystem: Environmental > Aquatic > Freshwater > Lake > Sediment | place: USA: Wyoming | collected... | reverse complement strand
GATGAAAAACTGTTTGAAAAAGCGATGGAAGAGAAGTTTACCTTGGACCAATTGGAGAAGGAATATGTCAAGAGGGTTCTGATTGAAACAGGAGGGAATAAGTCCAAGGCAGCCGAAAGACTAGGCCTCGACCGAAAAACCCTCTACCGAAAACTCGAAGAAACATAAATTTTTAACCTAATCATCTTAACCCCGATCGTCCCATTTTGCCACAGGTTGTTTCCTTATTCCCCTATTTAGATTCTTCGAATTTCTACAAAAAAATCCTAACCAATTGAGATATTGAATAAATTTCTTTTTCCGTCTTCGGCATTCTTCTTGCTCTCATTTGTTCATATTGATTTCAATTTCAAGGAGGAAACGATGCCCTGGAAAGATGATGAATTTATTAGAGGGAGTGAAGGGCAAGGCTACGGCGGTCCTTCAATGGATGAGATTGCAGTGAAGATTCAACAGAAGATGGCCCGATGGGGAGGAAAGAGAATCTTATGAAACTTTTCGGCGAAGGGGATGGCCGTGCCACAGAGATTTACGCCTCTTCCTATGAGCAGGATATGGAGTTTTACTCTTTTCTCAGGAGACTCCAAACGTATGAAAAACTTTTTGAGGGAAAGACGACGATTCTCCTTGAATCGGATTCCGAACTTCTCAAATACTTCAGGAGTCCCCGGGTACCCAGTAAACCCCGTTAGAAGGTCTTCGACCTTCCGACGGGAGGGCTCACACGGGGCTTTAAACCCCGTGTTCGCTCCAAAAGGAATTTTATCTTCATCTCCGCTGCAAGCATCGGGGCTTTCTAACGGGGTAAATGAAAAGAACCAATATTCCTACTAACCACTAACCAAGAAAGGGGGCAGTGTATGCATTTCACAAAGATCTTCATATTCTTGATTTTAAGTTTGGCTGTTGGATTTTTGGGGTGTGCTAAGGAGCAGAAGATGGAAACTCCCAAACAGGAGCAAATCACAAAGAATTTGGTTCCACCGAAGGCTGAGGTTAAGGGGCAGGCTTTTCTTGTGGAGCTTAGCGATCTCAAGGTTGTCATGACAGTAAACATAGCTTCCAAAGAGATCGTCGAGACGCCGAGCCTCAAGGGTAACATCAAGATCACCAATAAATCGAAAGATATCCTGGATATCCAGGCGGTCACCTTCGAATACCTGGATGAAGCTGGGAAGCCAATCCCTTTTAAACCTGAAGAGAAAATTGATAAGGTTTATCCGTTTTGGAAGGCTCTTCAGCCTGAAGGTATTGCCGAAGGTTCTTTGGACGTCACGATCCCAGCGAACGCTATCAAGGGAAAGTCCCTTAGAAAGATAGAAGTCAACCTAGTTTATGTCCCCTCCCCTCTTAAACGAGAGACATTGATTTTGTCTGAAAAGATTGAATAGGCTCTAATATTAATCCACGGGTCTAAGCAGAGGGGCGTTATTTCGATTAATATATAAGGAACCGAATAGGCCTTGTCCCAAACTGTTGCTAATCTACCTTTAGTAAACAGGCGATTCTGGGTATCGGATATATTCTGTTTGTTGTATCGCATATGACCATGGGAGAGGAGAGTAGCCTAACATCAGCTGAAGGCAAAATCCACAATCCAATTGCATTGCGAAAGTGTTGGTAAGATGAAGAAAGGGAATATTTTTATATGGATTTTAATTATTGGCTTAGGGATTTTTGCCATAGCGAACTTCTTTATTTATATCGAACCTTAAGGATGTAATTTATACAATTTTGCTATTGTAATGGCATAAACTGATTTATTTCGAGGATATACTCGATTCTGTTACAGGAGTAATGATGGATAATAATAAGAAAAGAATATTGGTGATTGAGGATGATGAAGAGATGAGGTCTTTACTGAAGGATTTCCTCTTGGAGGAAGGATTTGAGCCGGATTCTGTGAATAACGGTTCCGAGGCTTTCCGTAGAGTGGTGAAAGAACCTTTTGATCTTATCATCACCGATATTCGGATGCCCGGCTTAACCGGGTTGGATATCCTACCAGGGTTGAAGAAGCTTCAGCCCGAAGCTTCGATCATCGTCATTACAGCCTTTGGGAGCGAAGAAGTTTTTCACAAGTCACTTGAGAGGGGGGCGGATGCCTACTTAGAAAAACCGATTCATTTGAATAAATTGAGAACATTGATTCAGGAAATGGTCTTCCCAGAAAAAATAATACGGAAGTAAGAAATGGTTGGCATCCTCATCATATCCCACGACAGAATGGCAGAGGCATTGATCTCTTCCGTTCAGTTCCCCGTTAGGAATTTTCAAAGGATAAAAGGAGTATCCATCTCGCCAAAAGATAAGAAAGAAGAGGTTCATGAACGGATTCAAAAAGGGATAACTGAGGTGGACGATGGAGATGGAGTTGTGATCTTAACGGATGTTCTGGGTGGAACAGCTACCAACCTCAGCCTATCCTTTTTAGAAAATGAGAAAGTTGAATTGGTGACTGGGGTAAACATGCCTATGTTGTTAACCCTTTCAAGTTATCGAAAAGGAAGGTCCCTCAGAGAGATCGGGAAGTTAGTGAAGAAGTCAGGAAGGAGAAGCATCATTTTGGCCAAACAGCTATTGGAGTCAAAGAGTATGAGGTGATGGGTGAGGTAAATTGCCAAACTGGATACATCAATATAAATTTTTATATCGAGAGAAAAGGAGGAATAAAAGAATGAAAAAAGGATTCAGAAAAGGCCTGGTTTTTTTCGCGGCGTTTATCTATCTATTCTTCGGGATTTTAGAACTGGATGCCTTCGCCCGTGCAGGAGGCGGGAGGTCTTCGGGAAGCCGAGGGTCTCGGCCCTCTGGGCCAAGCCGAAGTTATAGCCCGCCGTCGCAACCGAAGAGCGATCCCGGATCCTATGGCGCGCAGACGAGACCCACCAATCCCCAGCCTGGTCCGTTTCAGCAACCTTCTTCAGGAGGATTCCTGCGAGGACTGGCTGGAGGGCTTATGGGCGGCCTCCTGGGAGCCATGCTCTTCAGGGGTCTAGGGTTTGCAGGCACAGGCACAGGGGGTGGTTTCGGTGGCGGTATCGGACTCTTTGAGATCCTCCTGGGAGCGGCCCTCCTGTTTGGAGTCTACTGGTACTTTAAGAGCAGGCGGAGAGTCGCGTTGGCTCGAAATGAGTCCAATGCAGGGACACAGTATTGTTACGGGAGTCCTACCTATGACTCGTATGCCGCGGGACCCACCCAGATGCCGGGCACTGAAGGCCCCGTTGCCTCCTCTCAGAGATCAGATGTCGATGTCGGCCTCCAGCACATCCGCCAAATGGACCCTACGTTTGATGAAGCTGTTTTTAGGGAGACCAGTTCGGACATCTTCTTTAAGATCCAGGCGGGATGGGCTAACAGGGACCTGGAGCCTGTCAAGGAATTGTTGACCTCTGAAGTCTTTTCGACCCTCAAAACAGATGTGGATAAACTGAGGCGTGAGAAAAAGATCAATCGCCTTGAAAATATCGCTTTGAGATCGGTCGATCTGGTCGAGGTTTGGCAGGAGTCGGGATCGGACTACATTACCGTTAGATTTCTGGCTAACATTCTGGATTACACGGTTGATGAAACAACGGGGCAGCTAATTTCTGGCAGCAAGACCGACCCGGTCAAATTCGAAGAGTACTGGACCTTCACTCGTCCCGTTGGAAATCACCCCTGGAAGCTATCCGCGATCCAACAGCCCTAAGGCTTCAACCTTTACGGCTTTATTATTGTAAACGGCATAAACTGGTTCGTTTCGTGGATGCATTCGTTTCTATGCCAGCATGGTGATGATGGGCAATGATAAGAAATAGAATACTGGTAATTGAATATCATGAAGAGATGAGACCCTTATAAGGACCTTGATGATAGATATGGGTACTTCAAGAGATAAAAAAATGGCTGAAGTCCCAGTCGTATCATATGGAAATCTCAGCCTCACTGAGGCATTGATCTCTATTGCTCGATTTCTCGTTGGGAATTTGAAGAAAATAAGAGGAGTTTCAATCCGGCCGAAAGGTAGACAAGAAGAGCACACAGATCGAATTCAGAAAAGAAATGACAGAGACCATTTGATCGAATAATTAGAACCGTCTGTTTTTATAGTCTGATAGCATTAGGAGACTATCAAACTCCACTCCAACTGAAGGAAAGGGACGGCGTTTACTACTATTAATGATGGAGAAAAATTCTTTTAAGTCTCCTTAGGGTGTCATTGGAGGTTTCAAAATGAACAACTTAAAAACAATGGTTTTGATGGTGACGTTGACCCTCATGCTCGTGTTTATCGGGGCGCTTCTGGGAGGTAAGTCTGGTATGACAGTGGCTTTAATTATAGCCCTTGCTATGAACTTCATCACTTATTGGTTCAGTGACAAGATCGTACTCAGGATGTATGGTGCCCGGGAGGTAAGTGAAGCAGAGGCTCCGGAGCTTCATGGCAGTGTGAGAAGGCTTGCCTTGAGTGCCAATCTTCCCATGCCGAAGGTGTATCTCATCGATCAGGAACAACCTAATGCCTTTGCAACGGGAAGAAATCCGGAAAAAGGCGCCGTTGCTGTTACAACAGGAATAATGAGGATTCTCTCAAGAGAGGAACTGGAAGGGGTCATCGGGCATGAACTTGCCCATATCAAGCATCGGGATATCCTTGTGGGGACGGTCGCAGCCACTATAGCGGGTGCCATCAGTTACCTTGCACAAATGGCACAGTGGGCGATGATATTCGGCGGAAGGAGTCATGAAGAAGGCAAGGGAGGCAATCCCATCGCAGCCCTTGTTATGATGATTGTCGGCCCCATCGCAGCGATGTTAGTCCAGATGGCGATTTCTCGTTCAAGGGAGTATGGGGCAGACGAGGGGGGAGCGAGGATCGCCGGGAATCCTTTATCTTTGGCAAATGCTCTTAGAAAACTTCACGCTGCCTCCCAGAAGATACCCATGGAGGTCAATCCCGCGACGTCGCACATGTTTATCGTCAATCCTCTTTCGGGTGGGGGCTTGCTGAGACTCTTTAGCACCCATCCGCCCATTGAAGAAAGAATAAAAAAACTTGAGACTATTGCGTGGAGAAGATGAAGGTTTCAACTAAACGAGAGATTGAAAAAGTGAAAGGAGAGAAAAAAGAATTGTCCAAGGTGTGAAAAAGGGATGATCGAAGCAACGAAACAAGTGTGGTAATCGATCATTGACCATCCTGTGGAGGTATCTGGTTCGATAAAGCGGAGTTAGGGAAAATTATCTCCCAAATGAGAGAAGCTGAAGCATCTCTGGATGAGGAATTCTGTCCGATTAGAATGGAACGAGAAGGACCCCACGACAGGAATGACTACGAAAAAGACCACTATGTTCAATACCGTTACAAGAAAAAGTCGCGTTCCGGAAGGCTCTTTGGCATTTTTGACTAAAGAGAATGGAGGTGCAGATTTTGAACAAACGACTGTCAACTATTCCAAATAGAAGGGGGAAAGGTTTTGTAGACCTTAAGAAGCTGCGGGAGGATATCCGCATTTTGGTCACCTTGAAAGAAACGGATGATCCTGTTTTGACCTGCTACCTAAACCTGGAGACGGGTGAAACCAGCTATCGTAATTCTCTCGATGAGCGGGCTTATCTCCTGAGAAAAAGTCTACGGGGAGAGGTATGGAGAGGGGTGGAGGAAAGTTTGATCAAAATTGAATCTTTCCTCGAAAACGAATTACTTTCTGACACAAGAGGGGTGGCGATTTTTGCCCGTTTCGGAGCATACCCCTTTTTCTTACCGCTCCAGTTTCGAGTGCCGTTACCCAATTGGATTGTGGTGGATTCCACACCTAATGTTTACCACCTCGTAGAACTGAAGGACACCTACCATCGGTATGTGATATCGCTCATCTCCAGAGAGAGCGCTCGCATACTGGAAGTAAACCTTGGTTCTGTGACCGAGCAGATATGGAAGGAACGTCCAGGATTACAGAAACGCATAGGCCATGCATGGACCAGGGAATACTATCAGAACCACAGGAAAGAACGAACCGACCATTTCGTCAAAGAGATGGTTAAAATCTTGAATCAACTGATGTCGGCTGGGGGACACACACACCTCATTATTGTCGGGGATCCACAGATGACGTCCCGAGTGAGAAAGAATTTACCCAGTCATCTGACAGCGAAGCTGATTGAAACGTTAATTGCCTCCGATAATACTAAAATCTCGGATGTTGTAGCGGCGACTCTGAACTTCTTTATTCAAAAGGAGGAAAAAGAGTCACAAGCCCTGGTGGATCGGCTTCAGCGAGAGATCAATACCAATGGGCTTGCGGTAGTCGGGACGACGGCTACGCTGAATGCGCTCTCCCAGGGGCAAGTTGACTTCCTTTTGATGAGCAGTGGGTACGCACCGGATCCCGGCTGGCTATGCACCACCTGTGGGGCGATTGAAGTCAATCCTGTGAGACCCGATGCCTGTCCCTATTGCGAAGATAACGAAATACGAGAGGTCAATATGAAAGAGGAGATGGTGAGGATGGCAGAACGGGGTGGCTGTCGCATTGAGATCGTAAACCAGAGCGACCTCTTAACACGGTTTGGCGGAGTTGGTTGTCTGTTGCGGTACATCATTCCAACGCCTTTGCTCCAACCCTGGGCAGAGGGCTTTCAGCGAAGGGCGTCAGTCAAATGAAGGGATGTTGAAGGATTAAGCATCATGGCATGTCCTTTGTATCGCGATCCTCCTCTTAGGCATCCTTTAGAGGGAACAACAGTTGAAAGAGGTTTCTTAAAGCCGATGGAGCGACATACCCCGAAAAAGCATGACAGTGGAATCTGAAAAAAGGGTTTCCAAGGTGCTGGTCATTACCGATGCCTCGAGCCAGGCCTTGGTGCCTATCTTGGATTCGCTTCAGACACTTCGAAAGGACCATCTACAGTCTGTCAGGGTAATCTTCATCTCTTTCCTCTCCGAAACTCTAACAATGAGTTTGAGCCCCAAGGTCCTCAATCTTTTGCTAAAGGAAGAAAGAGAAACGTTAGAGAAGGCAAAAAAATACTTTGACCAAATCAATACATCTTACGACCTAAAAGTGATCATCGCTCCTCCATGGAAGACGGTCTTGGATGAGATAGGAGACGGGAATCATGATCTACTTATACTTCAGGGGGAATTTTACGATTTATGGAGAGAGTACACTACCAGAGGTTGTCCATACCGTGAGATGATGAACAGTTCAGAATGTCTTGTTCTGACAATAGGATAAGAGAAAGGGGGTGCGAGCATGGCAAATTGGCATTCAATGGAGGTAGATCAGGTCTTAAAGGAGCTAAATACGAATCCTTATCAAGGGTTAAGCGATGAGGAGGTTCGAAGCCGCCTTGAGAGGTATGGCTATAACGAACTGAAACGGAAAGAACAGCGGCAACATCCCTTCTGGAGCCTATCAAATATTCTGATTGTCCTACTACTCGTTGCCGCTCTGTTTTCTGTGTTAGTGCCACTAATATTTCGTGTGTGGATCCGTGCTTCCGAAATCTTCAAACACCAAGAAATGGCTTTCAACATCTGAAGCAACGAAGGTAGGTCTTAAACAGTACAGTGGAGAAATATCGCATTGAACGGCCTTCGCCTAATTAAGAAGGTACATATGCCTTGAAAGAAAGGAGTAACGGGTATGTCAAATTGGCATTCAATGGAGGTAGATCAGGTCTTAAAGGAACTGAATACGAATCCTTATCAGGGTTTGAGCGATGAGGAGGTTCGAAGTCGCCTTGAGAAATATGGCTATAATGAACTGAAAAAGGAGGAGCGAGTTTCACCGTTCACTCTATTTATTAATCAATTCAAAAACATTCTCATCGTCATCCTTATCGTGGCCATAGCTCTTTCAGCCTTCGTCGGGGAGGTTGTGGATGCTGCAATTATAGGTATCATCGTTGTCTTCTGTGCCGTCCTTGGATTTGTTCAGGAATATCGTGCAGAGCGTGCCCTTGATGCCCTGAAGAAGATGCTCTCTCCTACCATCACTGTCTTAAGGGGGGGCAAAGAGGAGGAAGTTCCTTCCAAAGAACTTGTTCCCGGTGATATCCTTCTTCTCGAGGCGGGGGATAAGATTCCTTCCGATGGGAGACTGGTTGAGAATCACTCTTTGCGGTGTGACGAAGCCCCTTTAACAGGGGAATCTGTTCCTGTAGGCAAAGATATAAAGCCCCTGCCGGAGGATGTGCGTTTGGGTGATCGAAGGAACATGGTCTTCACAGGAACCACAGTAACCTACGGTAGGGGTAAGGCGGCCGTTACGGCAACAGGGATGAGTACTGAATTCGGAAAGATCGCAGAAGAGGTGACTGCTGTTAAAGTTGAGAAAACGCCTCTTGAGAAACGAACACAAGAGATAAGCAAGTGGCTTGGCATCATTGCCATTTCCATCTGCTTTCTTGTTGTAGGGATCAGTGTCATTCGGGAGGTTCTGGGTGGTAAGATTGATTTTCCATTCATCGTCACCATGGTGATGTTTGCGATTGCCCTTGCTGTGGCAGCGGTTCCTGAGGCCCTGGCAGCCATTGTTACAGGTGCCCTTGCAATCGGCATGCACCAGATGGCAAAGAGCAATGCGTTAATCAAAAAAATGCCGGCTGTGGAGACTCTGGGTTGCACGACGGTGATCTGTTCTGATAAGACGGGTACCCTCACAAAGGGAGAGATGACGATAAGAAAGATATTTACTGGAGACAAATGGGTAGAGGTGACGGGTGTGGGTTATGTGCCAAAGGGGGACCTCAGAGGTTCGGATATTCTACATTCAACGAATCATCCCTCTTTGCAGATCCTCTTACAAGGAGGGCTTTTATGTAATGATGCGGTCTTAGAAGAGAAGGGTGGGAAATGGACGATCAAGGGGGATCCGACAGAGGGTTCCCTCGTAGTAGCAGCGGTGAAGGCAGGTTTACATCAAGATGAGGAGAGATTTGAGAACCCGAGGATCGAGGAGATTCCTTTCAGTTCGGAGAGAAAAAGGATGACCACCATCCATCAAATAGCGGGGGGCAGGAGAAGGGCGTTTATGAAGGGCGCTCCAGAGGTGGTGTTAGGAAGATGTAACCATATTTTGGTTGATTCTGGTCCAAAGGAACTTGGACAAAAAGAGAAGGCAGAGAATCTCAAAGCCAATGAAGAGATGGCCCAGGGGGCGCTGAGAGTTCTTGGATTTGCCTATAGAGATTGTCCTGACGGGATGGAATGGACAGAAGAATATATTGAGCAGGATATGGTCTTTCTCGGTATCGCAGGGATGATCGATCCTCCAAGAGAGGAGGCCATTGAAGCCATTAAAGTCTGTAAACAGGTTGGCATCAAGCCCATCATGATTACAGGAGACCATAAACTCACAGCCGTAGCCATTGCAAAGGAGATGGATATTTATAAAGAGGGAGACAGGGTATTGACTGGTGATGAATTGGAGAGGATGACTGAAAAGGATCTTGAAGAGATTGTCAATCAAGTAACTGTTTATGCCAGGGTCTCACCGACAGATAAGCTGAAGATCGTTAGGGCATGGAAGAATAGAGGCGAAGTGGTCGCCATGACAGGTGATGGGGTCAATGATGCCCCTGCTTTGAAACATGCTGACATAGGCATTGCTATGGGCATTACTGGAACGGAGGTGACAAAAGAGGCAGCGGATATGGTCCTGACGGATGATAACTTTGCAACCATTGTGAAGGCGATTGAACGAGGCAGATGGATCTACGAAAATATAAAGAAGTATCTTGCCTATCTCCTTCAGTGTAATGTCACAGAGGTGGCTGTCATCGGAGGAATTGTGTTGGCTATGGGACCTGAATTCTTGCCCCTCTTACCGGCAGCCATCTTATACATGAATCTGGCAACGGACGGCCTCCCTGCCCTTGCCCTTGGGGTGTCCCCTCCTGACCCGGACATTATGAAGAGGCCTCCAAGAGATCCGAAAGAAAGCATATTCGGATGGGATGTGAAATCCTTCATCTTGCGGGCCGTATTGATTGAATGTCCTTTCTTCTATTTTATCTTTTTTCACAAACTCTCTGGTGATATCACCCAGGCAAGGACAGAGATATTTTTCCTCTTTATTATTATCGAGCTTGTTGTCGCCCTGAACTGCCGTTCGCTCATCTATAGTATTTTTAGAGTCCCTCCACACAAATGGCTTCTGATTGCCCTCGCATGGGAGATTGGATTAATTACGGTATTAATTCAAATATCATCTGTACGCGATGCCTTTGGCATCAATAAGCCTTCATTCTCTGATCTTGTCCTCATTGTCGCTTTTGGTCTGGTTGTTTTCGCCATCATTGAGGTCACAAAGGTGATTTTGAGAAGGAGAATGGTCGTCGGAAGAAGGATCCCTCTTTAATAGAAGGCGATAAGGACTTATTCTCCCCGTGAGGTTGAGAATATTGAAGTTTATGCCCGCGTTTTAATCCATGGTAAATACTATGCTTAAGAGCATCAAGCAGGCAAAGCGATTCATAGTGGCTTTAACCGGCTTTACAGTCTTGGCTATTGGGATAGCGATGATTGTGCTCCCTGGGCCCGCTTTTATTGTAATACCTTTGGGACTTTTTATACTTGGAACAGAATTTGTTTGGGCAAAGAAGTTTCTGGAAAAGATAAAAGACAAGCTTAAAAGAAAATGAGGGATAAGGGGATAGATTCTAAAAGAAGGAAACGTGGTGAGGCTGGTAGGGAAATCTTTGTAAAAATAGAACAAGGATGTCGCAGGGATTTACAGAGATCGTATTAAATCATGAAAAAACCGGACTGGCCAGTTCAAGTCGTAATGAGGTATGCTCTGTTTCAAATTCCCGGCCTTGTTCTATTGATATTGATTCTGATACTGGTTCGGCGGTGGGTAGATTTTCCACCGTGGTTCTTCTGGGGCCCTGTTTTCATCTGGATAGTCAAAGATGCGGTTTTGTTTCCTTTTGTCTGGCGGGCATACGACTGGAGTCGTTCAAAAGACGTGCATTCATTGGTTGGCACGGAAGGCATCGTGGAGGAACGACTGG
>Ga0315293_10006413_pt1 | contig 11009 bp, 17 predicted proteins | sample YL17G13_20_MG_FD_203071 | JGI IMG/M metagenome (GOLD analysis project Ga0315293, IMG submission 203071) | Sediment microbial communities from Yellowstone Lake, YNP, Wyoming, USA - YL17G13_20 | ecosystem: Environmental > Aquatic > Freshwater > Lake > Sediment | place: USA: Wyoming | collected... | reverse complement strand
CAAGGATCGTTGTCGAACGAATGGCAGCAGAAGGTGCAATGGTTTGGACATCCTGTGGCCGTCAAGATGCTGGCGAAGTTTTTGGGCTGGTACGATTCCCAATTCAGAATCAAATGCTTGTTGGGCCGGCAACGAATCAGCCCTGGAATTTTCACGACGACTTCATCGTAAACTGGATCGAATTTGCATCCCGGAAACGAAGTTTCCATGCCCTGCACATGGGGGCCTCCCAGGATGATTTTGACCGACTTTCCCAAAACACGACGCGCCATTCGGGCGATGATGTTGGCGGATTCAATCTTGGCGGTGATGGATGTCAGACCAACTATCTCAGGCCGGAACGAAGCCAAATGTTCTTCAACTTCTTTCCAGATTGGATGGTCTGGAGTTTCCAGCGCCTCTCGGTAGCGGTGGAAGTTTCTGGTTACTTCCGTGCGGCACATGGATCGACATTGTAAATCAGGCTTGTCGGCGTCGTAAACGACAACGCTGTGCCCCAGTTCCGAAATGAAAGTTGCCAGCAGAGTCAATGTCAATGGATAATGCCAACGCTCATAACCAAAGAATCGGTAGAACGGAGGCTCAACTAAAAGCACCCGTGAATTGTGGGGCAGGTTCATGCCTTTTTCAGGATGACTAGCCCCTTGTAGAGGGTGATAGATTGAATTGATTTCTGGAATGCGGTCACAGGTTGAGGCGGAGTTGGCTTTCCGTGGTATTCGTGGCCGTTCCAGTTGAGCGCCGCAATCAGGGTGTCCAACCATTCGCGCCCAGAAACAGGAGATGAAAAGTGCGGATCGTAAATGGCGAACCAATCTTCGATGATGTAGTACCCTCCGTGTTTCAAAATAGGCCACAAACATTCAAATGTGATTTGTTGAGCATCAGCATTGTGGCATCCATCGTCAATGATGATGTCCGCTTCGCGCACTACGTCAATGAACCGACTCCAAAAACGGCTGTCTCTCTGATCTCCAAGCCAGAATTTGAAACGCGGATTGTTTGTTTTGAATTCTTCCAGGATGTCTATTCCATGAATAACCGCTTGCGGGAAATACTCCAGCCACGTCTGAATTGAATTACCAAATTGAACTCCAATCTCAATCAGCGTTATTGGATTTGTCAGCCTGTGAAATAGGCTTGCATAAATGGAGCAATATCCGTGATGGCTGGAAGCCTTGTCGGTTTTATGTTTGAGAGCTATTTCGTCCAGGGTCATAAATTCAAGTAGCGCATGAGTTCAGCCGTGTCGGTCCACCTTCCCGGCTCCAGAACATTGAACAACATCCAGGAATCGGGAAGAAACTCGAACCATTCAGGGTGTTCCACGTAAAGACGTTCAATGAACAATCCGTCGTCCTCCGGGAATCGCCTGGGCTTTTCCAGCTTTCCAGTAAACAGGTCGGCGTGCATCCAATGCTGTTCTCCGGTGATATAGCACTGCTTCATTGCCTCTGGAGCCGCCAGCAGATTCCATGCTCCATGTCCGCTTTTTCCAATTTCCTGTCCTCTCGCGGCGCTGGAAATCAGTAGCGGCTTTCGACTACGGGAATACGCTTCATGTAGATTTCTCAACAAGTTTATGGAAATCATGTCATCATCCGCCATCGTGGCAATGAACGTGTCCGGGTCATGGAATCCCTCGGCACATACGATGTCGAGAACGCTGTTCATCTTGGTGAACGCCGGATGAATGGACTGATCGCTTTTCGGAACGCTGAAGACCCGAAACGGAACAGGAGCAATCACCTTTTCTAGGTTCCCCATTTCCTCAAATTCTTCCGGCCAGTAAGCCAGATGCCATTCAAAATCAGCCATGCCTTGTACTCTGGACATCGCTTGCAGATAGTTCTCCCTCAGAAACGGAAGGTTGTCTCTCCTGGAAGGCATCGTGGCTGTGAGCATGATGAATTTCATTGCGGAGGAAGTATGGAATTCAATTGCTCTCGGCTTTTGATGCCATGAACAAACCAGACGGCATTCTCACGAATCAGCGAGCGGGCCAGTTCTTGATGCGCTGGAATGTCCAGGCTGTTCTTGCTGAAGGTTCCTTCCAGTTTGAACACTGGCATTTGGTTGTCGTGACAAACTTTTCCAATAAACAAGTCAGGAGAGCCACAACCCAGAATTCTTTTTTCAAGCGCATCGGCCCCAGCTTTGACGAACCATTCAGCGCAATCTCGGCTCATCCACCACGGGCAATGAAAGAAAGGATGTCCCCCGCCAACACAAGAGGCATCTGGCCACATTCCTGACATGGTTCCAGCAATCTTTACTTCAATTTCCGGTGGGCGTCCCAGAAAGATCGAATCCCATTCAATCACCATTGCGTGGGTGTAATCCTTGAACAAAGGATCGTTGATGAACCACTCGAATGTTTGGACCAGTCTCAATGGAAGATTGGCTCCGCTGATGTAGGCATCTTCCCCGATGTCTTTGGTTGGGATTGGTTCCGGCCATTCGCATTTTGTGTTCGTCCGGCCCACTCCGAAAATATCCAGCCCTGAGTGTTTGTAATAGGGCCACAGCCATTTTACCCTGTCATTAGCACCTTGAAAACTGTGTATGAACAATACTGTCTTCATCTAATCACTTTAACCAGCTTTCGTTTTCAGCAGCTATTTCCGGGCTGATTCCTCCGTAGGACCATCGCTGTTTCAGAATTTCTGGAGGCAACGGATGCTTTGTAGTGTCCTCAAACATGAACTTTTCCGGTTCACGCTCCAGAGCGAAACTTCCCATCGCATTGAAATCGCTTATTCCTTGTTCAAGAATGAAACTGTGTAATGAACGATGGTGCATGAATTCAATCCATGCTCGGCAGTGGGCGATGACTTCTTTTGGATAAACACACGGATGACGACGCATGGTTTCAAACGGGCATGGAAATCCAAGAGCGGCCTCGGTGATAGGTTTCCACTTCAAGGCTGTAGGAACGCACTCGTAGGGAGTAATCAAATATCTGATTTTTCCATCAACGAAGTGTGTATCTGGAGAATTGGGAAGAATGAAGATGCAATCGGAATCGACAAATCCGATGTAATCTCCGGTGCAAATCAGGTCCGCAGTCATCTTGGTGTACTGCTGTTCCAAATATCCGCTGCCCATATCATTTTCCACCAGCACCAGACGCATTCCAGTAATCGGATATTCTCCAACCACTCTCCGAATTATTCCGGCATCAGACTTGGGACAGGCAACGATGATCTCGTTGTACACGGAGCAGAATTTCTGGATGGATCGCAGCAGGTATCTCAGCCAACCCGCGTCATTTCGGTAGGTGCGAATAAACAGGTCCATCTTCATGGTTTCATTCTTTCGCGCATCCGATCAATCAACGTGCCGTCTTTGCATCGGTGGAACAGGACAATACCCGGAAGAACCAGCCGGTCAAGATCAGCCTGATTTTTGAATGTTGGAACGATTCCGTAATGCGTGTCGGGAACTCCATTCAGCAGATTGGTGCATTGTTCGATCAGATGGTTGGCAGGATGAAGATGGGGAGCAATATCGTGGCGCATATCCCAGTCCCAGGCAACTTCATCGGCCATCATTGCGGCCTGGGAATACTCCGGGAAGTTTTCCGGGTAGATTCCGCCTCCGTTCATGTGTCCCAGATGGGCAACTTTATGGCCCATAAGCGGCTTTCCGCAGCGGTCGTATTCATCCTGAAGTTTGATGAGCCAGTCTTTGATGACTGGAATTTCGTCCGATTCCAGGAACAGCCAGGGCCGTTTCACCTGCTCGTACATGTGAATGGCAATCTGCTGAAACGCATGATTTGCTCCCCTGGGAAATTTCGTGCTGACCGGAGGCGGGTAAGCGAAAGTATTCACTGATTTGAATGCCTGGGAAGCTCGTTCGCCTATGGAATCAACAAATTTCCTGGGAGTATTGGTGTCAAACGAGAGAATGGCATCGTGGGTTTTCGGCTGTCCCATGTCTGCCATCCAGGAGACGTTTTTTAGCTGCGCCTTCGCATCCTTGGAGCAGAATGGAATGATGACTACAAAATCACGTTCACCGCAGATTCCCAACTTGCGTTTGATCAGTCGGATCAATGACCCGTCTTTGTTTCGGTGGAATATCACGGCGTCATTGTTCAACTGGCGCAGACAGAAAACATTCGTCGCTGGAACATTGCGTTCAGCAAACACTGGCGGGTTGTTGGGTTCACCCCAAATGTGCTGAATCAGATTCGTGTGTTTGCCGGAATGAACCATCGTATGGGCCAATTCCACGTCAAACGCCTTTGTCCCTTCAGGAACGATGGTGTTGAACGGATACACGGCTACGCCAGACATTAGCTTTCCGGGAAGTCCTGGAGTCTGGCACAAGTAGATGTGCCCAAGATACAGTTGACTGATTTTCTGATATTCCAATTCCAGAAGTTCAAGCCATTGCGGTTTCAGCGGAATCGCATCCGGTTCAAGAAACAGCCAGGGAGTTGTCTGTTCGCGGGCATACTTCGCTGCGGCAACGAAAAGTGAGTTTGCTCCAGCCGGCCAACCAGCAACCGAAACATCTGTGGTGACGAGTCTGGCCAATCGGAATACTTGATTTGCCAATGTCAGCAAATCAACGCACTCAGACCATTGCGTGCCAGCATCGGCAACAAGCACGGCATCATGGTTTGGACAACGCCCAAGAAGCTTGCACCATTCCAGTAATTTTCTGGCAAGCGCAACGTCTCCAGAATGGAATGGAATTGCTGCCAGAATGCTCATTCCATCTTCAGTCCTACCAGCCCAACCATTTCCTTTGGCGGGGTGGGGAATTCCTTGCCGATGCACTGCCACAAGTGCAGACAGCCGGGATGGTTGTTCACGTATTGGCTCTTGGCCGGGTGAAACTGAACCACGCAGTCTTCCGGCTCCCAGAACAAGTCCTTCACCTGACACATGATGTCCCAGGGGGGGATGGAAAGCATGTTTGGTCCAAACGAAACGCTGACGTGTTTCCAGCCCAGGCCATCGGAGGCGATGCAGTAAATGCGGCGGGCCTCGCCGGGCAGCGCAAATTGGAAGGCCCCGTTGAATCCAAAGCTGGGATCGGAGGCGAACGATCCAAGCCGCATCCGATGTTCGTTGAGGAATTTCCAGTCGCTCATTTCATAATCCCAGTTTATTGCGCTCTAATCTTCTATCCAATTCCGAAATGGGGGAACGTCTGTGAAATGATCCGCACCAGTCATCTTCTCGCGCAGACTTGCTCGGCCCCGATACATGACACCATCCCCACCGCATCAATTCGTCTGAGTTTATTCTTGGAACTTTCTGTGCTTCAATGCCATCCAATCCAACATCCCTCCAAAAAGTGCAGTATTTGCAAGTGTTCATTCAGAAAGAATCCAGCACTTGGCCCAAAGATTGGCCTTCACGGTTGCAGACGTGTTGGCCTTGATGTGTTCGATGGGCGCGTGAACTTTGAGTTTCAGAAAGCAATCACAAGCCTTGCACGTCAGCAGTTTTTCATCGCTGGTGGTTGACAGCTTCAGGTCGTTCTTCACTTCCACCAGCGTCTTGATTTGGTCGGCAACTGCGGCATCCAGTCGTTGCAACCAGTTGGGATCGCCGTTCATGGGGCACCCCACGCATACAGCGGCGCGTTTCTCGGCCAGGGCGTGATCGACGGGCCGCAGGCCGGCCCCCAGCCATTCGGCAACGAGCTTGACGCCGGCAGCAGTTCGACGGACAGCGGAGCTAGCCCCCGCAACACCGCTTGCGAGTCGGCGCAGCGAAGTTGAGGGGGACCAAGTTTTTGGGGCGCTGGTGTCTCCCACGAATCGTTCCCAGCCAGGGTGCGAGAGCATCCGGGCGGCGTTGAACTCGTCCAGTTCATCGGCTACCTGCCTTTCGTCGGTGGACAGGTTGTGTTGCTGGGTGATCCATTTGTTTCCTTTCCGGTGGGCGATTATCAGCGCCACGGCGCTGCGGAAGTCAATTCCTTCAGGAACACGCCAATTGGTTTGGGGTTGGTGAAACTGGAATCCTCCGGGGATTCCACGCATTCTATCTTGCAATCTTGCCATGTGAATCAGGTAAACCCAAATCGGTTATTCCGCAAGTCAGGAAATCCGCTCAATGGTGATCGTGGCCCCTTCGTACTCTTTTACGTCCTGAATCACCTTGACGCTGATTTCTGGAATCCATTGCCAGGAGTCGTCCAACGGCAGAAACGAGGCAATCCAGGAGCGTGGAAACGGCTCCGTCTGCATCCCTTCTACGATGGTCGGATACGCGGAGCAAAATTGAGACACGAAACCTTGGATGCACTTCGTCATCCACCGTTTGATTTTGGGCTGCGTCACCAGATTTTTGCCCATGATTCGCTTGGCGTTCTTGAACGACGGGACCGGCCCCATACCGCGAACCACAAGCCTTAGTTCTAGCGAGGTACAGCTCATATTCTTCTGATGTCCAGCGTGGCATGGATGCAAAAACAGTTTATGGCTCGTAAAGCCTTTTGAATTCGATTGCCGCCTCTCCATTGGGCAGGTGACTGTGATGTTCCAGTCTTTCAATTTTCATGGAAAGTTGGCGAACTTTTGCGTTTAGGCTTCCAATCTGTTCTTCCAATGATAGCTGTTTTGGCGCAAGCAGCTTCCCAGTATCCATTGTAATTTGCGGTTCAAGATTTATTGCCATGCCCATAAAATACACCATAGAAAGTATTTGACAAGTAAAATCTTTAGATTATATTTTGGCGCATGAAAAAAGACAAAAAATGTTGCCGCTGTCACCAGTCAATGCCCAATGAATCTCAATTGACTCCACTGGAATCAGCGTTCAAATCGCTGATTAAACAGATACTTCTCAAGCACAATGGCAACCTGACTCGAACTGCCGATGAACTGGGCATCTCCAGGCCCACCACGTATAAACATGCAGTGCGTCATGGGCTGTGGCCGTGGAAGAAGGATTGAATGAAAAATAGCAAAATAGAGTGGTGCGATCACACGCAGAATTTTTGGGTCGGTTGCAGTCCAGTGTCGGAGGGCTGCCAGAACTGCTACGCTCGCCGGCAGGTGAATCGGTTCGGCGGGGACTTCAGCGAACGCCGGAGGACCAGCGCGGCGAACTGGAAGCTGCCGGCACGGTGGAATCGCCAGCGGGAATTATTAGAGGATTCAAAGGACGGCTGCTATGGCTACAGGTTGCCGGCCAACCCCCGCGTTTTCTGCGGCAGCATGATGGACTGGCTGGACGACCAGGTGCCGGTCGCGTGGCTGGCTGATGCGCTGCGGGTAATGCGGGAGACGCGGAACCTCACATGGATGCTGCTGACGAAGCGGCCAGAGAATTTCGCGAGGGGGCTGCGGCGGTGCTTAGACGCGGAGGCTTCCATGATTTGGATGGATGAATGTTCTCCGCCGCGAAACATCTGGGTCGGGGCATCCGTCGAAAACCAGGAAATGGCCGACCTGCGCATTCCGCAGTTGCTGGCCATCCCAGCGGCGAAGCGGTTCTTGAGCATCGAGCCGCTGTTGGGGCCGGTCCAGATGAGGACTTTCTGTGATGGCCAAGGCGGTGTCCCAATCGGACTTGGCGGATCGTCGGTGGTCCAGGGCAAGTTTGACTGGGTGATCGTCGGTGGCGAGAGTGGCCCCGGATTTCGTCCGATGAATCTGGGCTGGCTGGAGTTCCTCGCGGCGCAATGCACGGCGGCGGGTATTCCGCTGTTTGTGAAGCAAGATGCCGGATTGCGTCCAGGCCAGCAGGGGCGAATACCTGACAAGCTGTGGGCGAGAAAGGAGTTTCCGGTATGACCATTGAATTCAAAACTCTCGAATACGCCGATGACTTCTGCGCCGGGTGGAACCTATCTTCGTGCAATGTTAGCATGGAAGAAGTGATTTGCCAACAGGCAAGAAATCATGCCTTTTACAAGCGAACAGGTAAGGAAAAACTGATAACATCCGGCATGGTTGACGGCGCGGAGGCGCGGCAGCAATTCATTGAGAAAGGCAAAGCGTGAAAAGGAAAACGAAAGCCAGACGGCCCAGGAGATTCGTTGCCATTCTCGGTTTCGGCGACAATACCCAATGGGTTGAGCCGGGATTCGTTGTCTCTGATATGCGGGAGAGGATCAGGTGCAAAAACTGGACGCTGGACAAGTGTCTTGAGATGGTTTCAGCAGGATTGTGGAAGGAGATCAAGCCGTGACTCTGCTCGGAACATTCACAGTCACCGCGTATTGCGCCGCGAAATGCTGCACGCCAGGCCACGAGTTGACGGCCAGCGGAACGCATCCGGCTCAGGGTTTTACCATAGCTGCTCCACGTGGGATCAGCCTTGGAACGCACTTGAGAATTGAGGGAGTTGGTTGGCGAATCGTTGAGGACCGCCTTGCGCGGAAATACGATGATCGGTTCGACGTTTACTTTGAGCGCCACGAGGACGCGGTGAAGTTTGGGAAACGGAAACTGAAAGTGTGGAAGTATGACTGACACCGAAATCAGAATCGCCATCGCGCAGGCGTGCGGGTGGAGATTAATTGGAACTGCGCCAGACGGTTCGGATTACGGCTATCCACCAAACGGGCTACCGGTGGAATCATGTAGTGAGGAAACAGTCCCCGACTACCTCAACGACTTGAACGCCTGTTGGCAATTCGAGGAAACATTGAGCATGCAAGAGCGGACTGATTTTGCGGATTACTTGTGGCACATGGTTGATGCGGATTTCGTAGATGAAGACGGACAAGAAGTGGTGGTTCTGCATGAGTCGTTCAACCTGGTCCACGCCACCGCTCGCCAGCGTTGCGAGTCGTTCTTGAAAGTGAAAGGACTGTGGAAATGACTGAAGCTGAAATCATAAGCGCGATAGAACAAGCAACCGGCTGGACCTATGACAAGGAGACCGAACAGATGGTCGCCATAGTCGATGGGAACATCGTAGGTTGGCCGTGGCCGTCTCTGGACGCGATGGACGCAGCCTGGAAATTGTGTTGCAAAACGCAGAAGGACAAAATCATCGCCTGCAACAAACTGGTAAACCATTGCGGTTGGACTGAATCAGCCATCATGGCCGGCGTTGATGAGCGGTGCGAAGTTCTGTTGAAGTTCAAAGGACTGTGGAAATGAAAGCAACAGTTTCAACTTTGTATCGGGTGGGCCGGCGACTGCCACAAAACAATGTCGGCGCAACCGTTGTCGGTGATTTGAACCTGTCCGTTAACAAGAATCCGGTGACTGGACTGTTAACGCATGAAGCCTGTGTTTTGACACCAGACGGATTCTCTATGCTCCCGGACTTGCACGACGTTGTGTGTGTCTGCATCGCTGCTCACGGTCTGCGGTTGCGCGGAGTGGAAATAGTGAATGGCCGGGAAACGGTCCAAGAGTGGTGGTGCCGGCCAGCGACCGGGAATGAAAGCGACAAGAAATGAAACCAAAACGCCCAACCGTTAGAAAGCCCAATGAACATTACCGTTCCAAAAGGTTTCCTGGAAACTGACGAAGAAGAATTCCATCTCCTGTTGGCTAACTTCAATTGGCGGCGAGTCGGGTTCTGCAATGGAGAGAATTACCTGATGAAGTACACGCCTGCCGGAAATGAAATATTCGCTGGATGCAGGGTCGATGGCCGTTTCTACGTCAACCCTGACGTTTTCAAGCGTTCCATTTGACAACCCGCCAAACCCGTGCGAGACTTTGAACCATGCGAAAACGCAAAAGCAAACGCGGCGGCTGCAAACACTGACGATGCCATTCAAAAGCCAAGCGCAACGGGCCTTCATGCACATCCATCACCCGCGCCTCGCGGCCCGGTGGGAACGCGAATACCCCGTCAAACAGAAGCTTCCGGCTCACAAAGGCACCAAAGTACACTCGAACCCAGGAATTCAAATGCCTGTCCGTCAACGGGTTCGGTTTTTGTAACACGATGATTCTTGACGGAATGAACAATTGATGGTTATTTACGCATGTGTGTGACAATGCTTACAACACAAAAAGTTTTGGCCGGGGCGCGGCGAGAGCCGCAGAGCCTTGTAAGCGGCTCTCACACATCCCCGGCCATTTTCTTTTCCTGGGTCGGCTTTGGCTACAAGAGAGCCAGGAAACGAGCGGAATCGTCCGCCTTCATTTGTGCGATTTCGCATGTCCTTCAAGGAGGACAATACCAACCCGGCATCCTTCCGATGTTCCAACTCCAACTGTTTGCACGCTGCCCCACGTCAGCCAGGATGCCGGGTTCCATTTCAGGGCCGAGGCCACGGATGGCCAAAGCCCGCAATTTCTGCTGGCTCCCTGCGCGATCCTCAGCCGGCAGAAACCGCCCCCACGGTGTTGCGTTTCATCCTTTCGTTCGCCTGGGGGCGGACTCCTTTCACTTTCCCGGACGCTGGCATACCGTCATGGGAGTTGTATGCCAACCCCTTTCCCACGGCCTGCCGGCCTCTGGGACTGCCCCGACAGCCGCCACAATCAAAACGGTGCTTCACCGGCAGTTGCCGGGGTAACTATTTGAGGCTATGAACAGAGGCTATCCAATCCAGTGGAAACCGCGACGACAACCTCCGTTGACGAACGCTCAGAAATTACGCAAAAATCTTTATTTCCGGGACATCCAACGCAACTCGATGCCCGGTAACTCGCATTTCATCATTTTCCCAGGGTCAGCATTGAATACCCCTGGCGAGATCAACCGTCCGTGCGCCACAGTAGGGCCTTCATAAAGCCCAAGCCACGGTCCAGACGCTTGCCAAAACTGGGTCAACCCCCAGCCCGGCTTCGAGAGATGCGTCCGGCCCTCGTTAAACCACAGTAAAACCGCCGCCGCCCAGAAGGTTGAGACTATGGGCGTTCACGTCGGTCTGGAGGGGAATGGCTTATCCATGCCTCGCCCCTTAATTGTCCGGCATGTGCCGGAATGCTCGTGTACAGCCCGCCCGCTGATGGCCGGCAACCCTGGGTAAAGAGCGCCAGCAGGGTCAAGTCCACGTCCCGAAAGCTGTCCGTACCGCGGCTCCATACAACCGCCACTACCGCCAGCAGCATCTTCCCT
>Ga0315293_10006411_pt1 | contig 11013 bp, 8 predicted proteins | sample YL17G13_20_MG_FD_203071 | JGI IMG/M metagenome (GOLD analysis project Ga0315293, IMG submission 203071) | Sediment microbial communities from Yellowstone Lake, YNP, Wyoming, USA - YL17G13_20 | ecosystem: Environmental > Aquatic > Freshwater > Lake > Sediment | place: USA: Wyoming | collected... | reverse complement strand
GACCATGCCGCCCCCGATTGGTCCTGGCCGTTTTTTGCGCCTTGCTTGCCTGGCCCGCTGCCGCGCGGGCCGCCGACCAGCCCCAATGGGGCCAGCGCTACTCGCGAAACATGGTCTCGGACGAGACGGGCCTGCCCGATAGCTTCGACCCTAAGACGGGCAGAAACGTCAAATGGTCCGCCCCGCTGGGCACGGAGTGCTACTCCACGCCCGTGGTGGCCGGAGGCAAGGTGCTCATCGGCACGAACAACAACCGGCCGCGCGATCCGCGTCACCAGGGCGACCGCGGCGTCATGCTCTGTCTCAACGAGGCCGATGGCAGCCTGGCCTGGCAGCTCGTGGTGCCCAAGCTCGAAGGCGACATCTATCTCGACTGGCCGCAGGCGGGGATGTGCTCGCCAGCCACCGTGGAAGGGGATCGCGTCTACACGGTCACCAACCGCGACGAGGTAGTCTGCCTGGACCTCCGCGGAATGGCCAACGGCAACGACGGCCCGTTCCGCGACGAAGGCCGCCACGAGGCCCCGCAGGACCAGCCGCCTATGGACCCCGGCCCCTTGGATGCCGACATCATCTGGCTGTTGGACCTGCGCACGGCCGCGGGAGTCCGGCCCCACGACTCGGCCCACTCTTCGATCCTCCTGGACGGGCCGTACCTCTACGTCAACACCAGCAACGGGCTGAACAGCAAGCACCAGGGCGTGGAAAAGCCCGAGGCCCCCAGCCTGGTCGTGGTCGACAAGGCCACGGGCCGGCTGGTGGCCCAGGAGCGCGAGGGGATCAGCCGGCGGATCTTCCACAGCACGTGGTCGTCGCCGGCGCTGGGGGACGTGGGCGGGCGGCGCTTGGTCTTCTTCGGCGGGGGCGACGGGGTGGTCTATGCGTTTAAGGCGCTGGGGGACGAAAGCGGAAAGCGGAAAGCGGAAAGCGGCGCCTTGGACTCGACCTCGGCTTTCCGCTTTCCGCTTTCCGCTTTTCCCCTTCGCTGCGCGTGGCGGTTTGATTGCGACCCGACCGCGCCCAAGGAGAACATCCACTCCTACGTCCGCAACCGCCGCGAGAGCCCCAGCAACATCAAGTCCATGCCGGTCTTCCACAACGGCCGGGTCTACGTGACGGTGGGCGGCGACATCTGGTGGGGCAAGAACCAGTCCTGGCTCCAGTGCATCGACGCGACCAAGACCGGCGACGTCACTCAAAGCGGCCTGCTCTGGTCCTATCCCGTCGGGCGTCACTGCTGTTCGACGCCCTCGATCCACGACGGGCTGGTCTACGTGGCCGATTGCGACGGCAAGGTCCATTGCGTGGACGCCGAGACCGGGCGGCCCTATTGGGTCCACGACGCCGGCGGCGAAATCTGGGCTTCCACGCTCGTGGCCGACGGCAAGGTCTACGTCGGCACGCGCCGGGGCGACTTCTGGGTGCTCGCCACGGGCAAAGAGAAGCGGGTCCTCAGCTCCATCCGGCTCCGCGACCCGGTGATCAGCACGCCCGTCGCGGCGGGCGGCACGCTCTACGTCGGCACCATGACGCGGCTCTACGCGCTCAAGAAGGGATCGCAGACAAGCGGCGCGCAGTGAAGGGTGCCATGCCCACGCGCAGGGTGCCATGCCCACGCGAAGCGTGGACATGTTCGCCGCGATACTGCTTCTGCGACACGCTGGCGCGCCGCGCGCTGACTGGCCACACGTGAGACGCTCCCATGAGACGCTGCGCGCCAGGTGAGCTGCGCGGGCCGTCATCAATTTCAGATTCCGGCAATGGCAGCCGATACTCCACTTGCTATAATTCCGCCCCGCGCGGCTGAGGTGGCTTCGCGGCCGCGGAAACGACCCGACGGATGCCGACGGGTTTCTGGGACCCGCGACGATTGCAGCGGCGTGCCGCGGTCTTCTGCAACGCAGTGGAGGAACGAGAGTGAATTGTCCCACGTGCGGTTCGACCGATCTCAGGAAAAGCAGGAGTGCAAACGCCCGGCTGGCGTTCCCGCTCTCGCTGATCGCGGTCTGGGTCCGCTGTCTCAAGTGCGGACGGAGGTTCCTCCGGTTTGGAGTGCTCCCAGGCAAGAAGATCCCAGGCCCGCTCCATCGCTCCCGGCGCGCAGCCTGACCGCGTCAGCTTGGCTTCTCCTCAAGCAACTGGGCGATCCACTGGTCGATCTCCTCGGGCACGCTCGGGGCGTAGCCGACCCAGACGTTGCGGATCACGCCCGAGCGGTCCATCAGAAAGGTCGTGGGGAATCCCCGGAACTCGCCCAGGTCGGCAAACGCCCGCCGCGTCGTGCCGCCGGGGTCCAGGTACGTGGGCAGGTCCAGGTCTGCATCCCGCAGGAACGCACGAGTCTGCTGGCGGAGCCGGAGGAGGTCCTCGGGCGGCCGCTGCGCGCTGGTGATCGCCAGGAGCTGGAAATCCGTCCGGTCGCGGTACTTCCTTCCCAAGGCCGCGATGTGCGGAAGCTCCTGGCGGCACGGGGGGCACCAAGGGCCCCAAATGTTCACCAGCACCACCTTGCCCGACAGGTCGGCCAGCGTCACCGACCTGGCCGGGTCGTCCAGCGCGGTCAAGCTCAGGTCCGTGAGCTTCTTGCCCACGGCTTCATCGTCGGCCTGCTTCAGGGGCATGCGTTTGGCCGCACGATCCCTGGAAGGACTCTCCGCCTCTTGGCCCCTCGGGCAGCCTGGCAAGACCAGCGCAGCGGCGGCCAGGAGAGACAGCTTGCACGCCAATGCGGCTAGACGTGACTTGCTCATCGGTAAGGTTGCTCCCTCGTTTTCGAGTTTTCGCTCTTTCGCGTTTTCGTGGTTCTCCCCCTCGACCGCTGCAATCTCCGAAAAAGCCGCCACTTTGCCGCGCCCCACCTGGCAACGTCCCGGCCGCGGCTTACTATTATTGTAGCGTAGACCCCAAAACCACGCAGCGTGAGTTGCCGGATCGTGCAGATCGAAGTCGAGCTGAAGTTTCCCGTGCCGGACCTGGCGTCGGTCGAGTCCCAGTTGGTTGCCCTGGGGGCTTCGCTCTCGCCGCCGAGGGTGGAGCGCGACGTTTACTACCGCCACCCGGCCCGGGATTTCGCGGCCACCGACGAGGCCCTGCGGATCCGCCGCGTGGGCAGCCTGGGATTCCTGACCTACAAAGGCCCCAAGTTGGATGCGACTACCAAGACCCGGCAAGAGATCGACCTTGCGCTGCCGGCCGGCCCTTCCGGCCCCGACGCATTCGCCGCGCTCTTGGAGGCCCTTGGTTTCTCGCCGCTGGCCGAGGTCCGAAAGCAGCGTCGCAAGGCGAAGGTCCCTTGGCAGGGCCGGCAGGTCGAGGCATCGCTGGACGAGGTCGCGCAACTCGGCACGTTCGTCGAGATCGAGCTGGTCACCTCGCCGGAGGACATGGAGGCCGCCAAGCAGTGCCTGCTGGCGCTGGCCGACCGGATCGGGCTGGCCGGCAGCCAACGGCGGAGCTACCTGGAGTTGCTGCTGGAGCGTGGGGGCTGAACGGCAGGCAGGGATGCCTGCGCTGCTCCCGCTGCAAGAGGCAGGCAGGGATGCCTGCCCTACGGTTTCTGTAAGCCGAAAAGTCCGCACCCGGCCCGCGATCCCGGCGCGTCCGCCTTGCCGCAATCGCTCACTTCGGCGCAATCGGATCGGCGTGGCGGCTGCCCGTGTGGTATGGTTTCCGGCGGCCACGCCGCTTAAGGATTCCGGGTTGACGAGGTGAGATTGGTGCCGCAGCGGGTAAACGTCATACTGGCCGGGGGGATACTGCTACTGGGACTGGCCGGGGCGAGTCTGTTTCGACGTACACCACACAGTATGGCATCGTTTGGCCCGGACGCAGGGTATTCGGAGTCCTTGCCGCGGGAAATGGCCTTGGGCTCGCGGGGACCTGCGTCGGCCCGAGGGCCGATGCCGGGCCCCGTGCCCCCCACGGCGATTCCCGCCTACTATGCCCGCCAACCGGATCGCCCCAATCCGCCGCTGCCGCGCTCGCCGTGCGTGCCGGCGGTGCTGGACCGGCTGTACGAGCCGCGCGGGCCGCTCGCCGCGCCTCAGGCGGCAGCGCCGGGGATGGGCGGTCCGCGGCGGACAATCGCCGCCGAAGGGTTCCCGAGGGCGCACACCATCGCGGACGGCGACACGCTGCCGGGCCTTGCCGCGCGCTACCTCGGCGATGCCCAGCGATGGGTGGAACTCTTCGAGGCCAATCGCAAGGTGCTAAGCGACCCGGCGATCCTGCCGCTGGGAGCGGTTCTGAAGATCCCGCCGCGGTGATCTCAGGGCTTCTTGATCTGCTGCCAGGGGAATTCCTTGTTCCAGCGGGCCGAGCCAAGGCGCAGATCGATGAAGCGGCCGATGATCTCCGGCACCATCAGTTGGCGCACGCCGAGCAGCTTGCTCCCCTGCAAGCTGGTGTCGAAGCTGCGGAAGAAGAGGTCCTTGGTCTCCTCGTTCCAGCGGGCCAGCTCGTTTTTATCCGCCCCTTTGGGCGGTCCGGGATGGTACTTCGCCAGCGCGGTGTCCAACTGGCTGGCTTGGGCATACGCCTTGGAATCCTGCCTGCCGACGAGGATCATGATCGACAGGCTGCGCACGGCCGGACTGGCCAGCGGGTCCCTGATGTCCAGGCCCCGAAAGTTCTTCTGCGGCGAGAGGAGCACGAGGGCCTTGACGGACGGTCGGCGCTGGCGCGCCGTCATGTCGAACATTCTCCAGTCGTAGAGCGCCCAGTGCATGGCAACCGAAGCCCCCATCTCGGAGCCGACCAGGCAAAGCTTGTTGAGGTTCAATGCCCTCTCGTCGTTCTTTTGAACGAGGAAGCTCCTCCATGCCTCCATGTCCCCATGTTGCTGGACCATCTTGCTGATCTCGGCGTTGCTCATCCTGGCCGGATCGAGCTGGGCCCCGGTGGCCTTGTACGTCGTGCTCTGACCGTGGCCTCGCAGGTTCGGGACAAGCACGGCATAGCCTTGCTCTTGCAGGTACGCAGCCAACCCTTCGTATTCCTTCCAGCCATCGCCTTTCCACGAGTGGAGCAACACCACCGGAACGGCGTTGTCTCCTTTCGTGCTTGGGAAGAAGAACCCTTGGACGGACAGGCCGTCGCCGGTGATCCGGTCGACCACCTCGAACTCCGGCCCTTGCTTGGCAGGCGGGGCCGGTTCCTGGGCATCCTGGGCCGACGCCACGCCGGAAAGGCCCACGGCCAGAAGAACAGCCAATGCCACAACAGAGCCGGGCATACCCCAGCTACAGACAGGATTGTCCACCCGTGGACGGGCCACAAGCGCGGGCCTCTTCATGGAGATCCCCTTGATGCTAGCACCTTCTTGGACCGACCCCCACGATGGCAGTCGTCACTACCATGCTAGACTCGCGACGATGCGCAGTCAACTTGCCGCCGACGGATGAGATGCCCGCTACTCGATCGTCTTGCTGTCCAAGGCGAAGTCGGCGTAAGGATCGTGGTCGTAGAAATGCCGGGCCAACTGGTCGGCCAGGATGCGGAGGAACTCGCGGCGGAACTCGGCCTCCTGTTTGCTCAGGGTGGAGACCTCGCGATTGGGCGGGTAAACGCTCTGCGGGAGCCGCTTCTCGAAGACCAGCTCGCCGGAGCGGCAGTCGTAGACCTTCAGCGTGGTGTTGGCCCTGCCCTGGAAGAGGGTCTGGCCCCGGTAGAGCTCAAACCGCTCCAGATCGATGCCCACCACCATCTCCGCCCCGACGGCCTTGCCCACCTCGACGTATTCCTCCCACGTATTCTCGTCGATCCACTTGGAGACCTTGCGCTGGTCGATGAGCTTGATCTTGGGCACGCTCTTCTTCAGCAGAGCGGCGACCATATCGGCCAGGTCCTGATCGGTCCGCGCGTTGCGATACTGAAGCTCAACGACCGGCCGGCACACCACCGCCACCCGCTTGTCCCGCAGGACCTTGCACTCCGCGGGAACGTCGTTGCCCTTGAGGAGGTAGGCCGCCGTGAACAGGACGTTGGTGCAGCCGGCCATCGAGGCGGTCGCGAGCACGCACGCCAAAAACGCCAGCATAGCGCGCCGGACTGACGGTGGGCGATGGGCCATTTCGATGTCCTCGCAGTGAAACGGAGCGAAAGGGTCTTCCACGACCCCGCATTTCCTGCTCGATGGTCGCTCCAGGCCCCAAGAAAGCGCGATCGGGGCCCGCCGGCCAATGAGTGAGAAGGGTAGGGACAATAGCCAGAAGCGGCTTCCGACGCAAGGCCGGTTCGCCACACCAGGCGACGGCTAGCCGCTCTTATGGGTAGTATGGGATGCGCCCACCCCGGCAGGCCCGTCTACCTAACTCTGGCCCACCATGACGCGGCGGATTGCCGTGGCCCGGCCCGTGGCAGGGTCCACTTCCACGATCGTCCCGCAGAGCCGCGGGTCCCCGCTGGCCACCTCAAAATGGGTTCGCCGGAAGGTCCGGGTCGTCTCCAGGACGCGATCGATGCGCCGGCCGAGGATGCCCTCGAAGGGTCCCGTCATGCCCACGTCGCACTGGAAGGCGGTCCCGCCGGGCAGGATCTGCTCGTCGGCCGTGGCGACGTGGGTGTGGGTCCCCAGGACCGCGGAGACGCGGCCGTCCAGGTGCCGGCCCATGAGCTGCTTGTCGCTGGTCGCCTCGGCGTGAAAATCCAGGACGATGACCTTGACGTCTTCGGGGAGCCCGGCCAGGACGCGGTCGGCCGCCTCAAAGGGGCAATCGACCGGCGGCATGAAGACCCGGCCCAAGAGGCTGAAGACCGCCACGCGCACGTTGCCGGCGGTCCGCACCAGGGCCACGTCGCGGCCCGGGGCGTCCGCCGGATAGTTGGCCGGCTTGACGATCCGATCCTCTTGCTCCAGGACGGAGTAGATCTCCCGCCGGCGGTAGATGTGGTCGCCCATGGTGATGCAGTCGATGCCGCCGGCGATCAGCTCCTGGTAAATCTCGGGCGTCAGCCCGGACCCTCCGGCCGCGTTCTCGGCGTTGGCGATGACCAGGTCCAGGGCCTCCTCGGTCCGCAGTGCCGGGACGGCGCGGAGGGTGATCTGCCGTCCGGGTTTGCCGACGATGTCGCCGATCAGCAGAAGACGCACAGGCTGAGCCTTTCCTTTGCGCGACGTCCCGGTGGCAGGCAGGAGATGAGGGGGTGACGGGGTGAGGGGGTGAATTGAACCACCTCGTCACGTCATCACCCCTTCACCTTGTCAGCCCTTCACCTTGTCACCCCCTCACCTTGTCACCCCGTCACCTTGTCACCCCCTCATCCCTACCGAGCCATCTCCGTGTACCGCGTTTCGCGCAGGACGGTGACCTTGATTTCGCCGGGGTAGGTGAGGCGTTCCTCAAAAGCGCGGACGATGTCGCGGCAGACCTTGGCCGCGGTCTCGTCGGAGGTGTCCTTGGCGCTGACGATCACGCGGAGCTCGCGTCCGGCCTGGATCGCGTAGGCCTGCTCGACGCCGGGGAATTCGCCGGCGATGGTCTCCAGCTCCTCCATGCGCTTGATGTAGCGCTCCAGGGTCTCGCGCCGTGCGCCGGGCCGCGAGGCGCTGCAGGCGTCGGCGGCGGCGACCAGAAGCGTGTAGGGGTTTTCCACGCGGAGGTCGTCGTGGTGTCCGCTGGCGGCGTGGATCGCCTCGCGCCCCTCGCCGTAGCGTTTTAGCAGATCGGCCCCGATCTTGGGATGCCCCCCTTCGGCCTCATGGTCGGCCGCCTTGCCGATGTCGTGCAACAGGCCGCAGCGCCGGGCCAGGACGCCGTCCAGACCGATTTCTTCGGCGAGCATTCCCGCCAGGAACGCCACCTCGATCGAGTGCCGCAGCACGTTCTGGCTGTAACTGGTGCGGAAGTGGAGCCGGCCCAAGAGGTGGACGACCCGCTCGTGCAGGCCGTGGACCGCGACCTCCTGGCAGGCCGCCTCGCCCAGCTTCTGGATGTGGCGCTCCAGCTCCTCCTGGGTCTCGGCGACGATCTCCTCGATGCGCGACGGGTGAATCCGGCCGTCGGCGATCAGCTTGCCCAGCGCGATCCGGGCCACCTCGCGGCGGATCGTGTCGAACGCGCTGACGATGACCACGCCGGGGGTGTCGTCGATGATCACGTCCACTCCGGTGGCCTTCTCGAAGGCGCGGATGTTGCGTCCCTCGCGGCCGATGATCCGCCCCTTCATCTCGTCGTTGGGGATGTCCACCGAGCTGGTGGTCGTTTCGGCGGTGTGGGCGGCCGCAAAGCGCTGCATCGCGGTCAAGAGGACTTCCCGGGACTTCTGCTCGCAGGTCTCGGCGATCCGCTTTTCGTGCTTGAGGACGACCGCGCCGGCCTCCTGCTGCAACTGGGTCTCGAGCATCTCCAGGAGCCGCTTGGTGGCCTCATCGCGGCTCAATCCGCTGAGCTCGTGGAGCGTCTGACGCTGCAGGTCCAGGAGTTTGGAGAGCTCCTCCTTGCGGCGGTTGACGTCCTGGATCCGCTCGCTCAGCTTGCGCTGGGTCGCCTCGACGATCTTCTCCTGTTTGCGGAACTGCTCGGCCTGCTGCTCCAGGGTGTCCTGGCGCTTGTCGAGGATCCGCTCCCGCTGGTGGAGCTCTTCGCGAAGGCTGCGGAACTCCTTCTCCGCCTCCGCCTTCTGCTGAAGGTCCATCTCCTTCAGCTCCAGCTCGACCTCGCGGCGCCGGCTTTCCATCTCCTCCTTGGCGCGCTCGACGATCTCGCTCGCCTGCGACTCGGCATCCCGCCGCCGCAGATGGTCCAAGAGCTTCATCAGGGTGAAGGTCAGGCCGCTGGCGGCGACCACCGACACCACGATGCTAATGATCAGATTCCCGGGCACGGATGGGCCCCCCGCTGCGATCCATCGCGAGTGCCTCGCGGCAGCGGCCGAACCCGCGCTATACGCTGGAAGAGAACCGGAAGCCTGAAGACCCGCAGTAGCCCGGAGGCGGCCACCTCCCTCCGCCCCCATCGCCCCAAGCGCAGGGCAGCGCCTCGTCACTGCGTGGTCCGCTCAACCGTTCCAACATCGGGCAAAACGACATCCAAACGGCGGAAGAGCCCATCCAGCGGCGGCCTGCGCCCCGCACGGAAACGTCCATCCTCCCAAGCGGCGCCGGGAGAGGCAGGGAACGATCCCTCGGGGAACCTCCCGGCATCCAACCCAAAACGCACCGCAAAAGGATCACTATCCAGTGCATCGCGTGACCGGCTCTTCAACCTGGGATAACTCTTGCTCCCAAATCTCTTACAGCCTCAGTGCGGATTCAGTCACCTTCTACTCGCGACCGGCCCCCGGCGCCGGCCTTCTCGGCCCGCCGAAGACTGTCGGGTGCAAGTTGTTACAATAGTGACTACGGGATCAATGACACATATCGACCCCGAGTATTATTACCGTACCTTGGAAGAAACGCAACCGGGGGGAGCCCGGTTTAAGCCCAGATAAACCTTGCCGGTCGCGCAGTTTACGGCAAACGTCGAAAAGGCGGGAAAGGCTCTCCGGACCACCCCGACCCGGCGAGCCAACAGCCCGCCTCAGGCCGCGCAGACCCACTGGGCGAAACCCCCGACCACGACAAAAGGTGGCAACCGAACCCCCCAATATCTGCCGCGACTCCCCTTATGCCCCCCCTCCGCCCACTGGAATCCAAGCTGGCCATCGCCTGGCCCTCGACCGCCTGGCAGGAGGTCTCCGTGTTGGTGGCCGTCTCGGGCGGGGCCGATAGCGTGGCCCTCCTGCGGGCCTTGCAGGCGATGAAGACCGATGGCGAAGGGCGGCTCTTGGCCGTGCACTTCAACCACGGCCTGCGCGGCCAAGCGTCGGACTCGGACGAAGCATTCGTGTCGCAGCTCTGCCGGGAGATTGGGGTGTCCTGTGAAATCGGCCGGGCCTTGCCCGGGCAATTGGCCGCCCGCGCGCAGGACGGCTTGGAGGCGGCCGCACGCCGTTCCCGCTACGCGTTCTTCCAGGAAGCAGCGGCCCGCCTCGGGGCCCGTTACGTCGTCACTGCCCACACTGCCGACGATCAAGCCGAGACGATCCTGCACCGCATCCTCCGCGGGACCGGGATCGCCGGTCTGGCCGGGATGCGGCGGGTGCGCCCCCTTGGGCCCGCAGCCACGCTCGTCCGCCCGCTTCTGGAAGTCCGCCGCGCCGAAGTGCTGGCCTATCTTGCCCAGATCGGTCAGCCGTTTTGCCACGACCGGACCAACGACGACCCGCAGTTCACGCGGAACCGGATCCGCACCGAGCTGCTGCCCCGCCTTGCGGCCCAGTACAACCCGGGCGTGATCGACGCCCTGTTGCGTCTCGGCCGGCTGGCGGGCGAGGTGCAGTCGGTTGTGGTCGGGATCGTCGAGGACCTGGCGGCCCGGACGGTCACGCAGGGGCCGGGCGGCGCCGTGTGTGTCTCTGGGGACGGACTCCAGGGACAGCCGCGCTACGTCGTGCGCGAGCTGCTGATGGCGATTTGGCGGCAGCAGGATTGGCCGCTTCAGGCGATGGGCTTTGAGGAGTGGGAGCTATTGGCCGAGATGGCCTTGCCGGGTTCGGTCGCGCCTCAGGGTGCGTCTCAGAAGCACACGTTCCCCGGCGGCGTGCTCGCCGAAGCCACTCGCGGCCAACTGCGGCTCGACCGCGCCGCGAGGGGCACAGGCCGATAGTGCGAGTCTCGTCGCTTCATGGAGCGGAGATGAGAAGTGGCTCGCGGATGACGTCGTGATCTTCGACCGCCTGACGCGCCAGCTCGCGATTGGCGTCCAACACGAGCGCCACGGCCTCCTGCAAGTTGGCGCGTGCTTCCTCCAAGGTGGCTCCCTGGGTGTTGGCTCCCGGGAGTTCCTCGACAAAGGCGATGTAGCCCTCCGGCACCTGCTGGTACACGGCCGTCAATTGAATGCTCATGCGTGCCTCCTGATCGGGAACACCCGGGACCACCATGCCATTATAGAGCAGAACCCGACCGCCCGCCACGGCGAGTTCCGCCACAAAACGCACCGAGCCGCGGTCGGAAGACCGCGGCTCGGTGTT
>Ga0315293_10006410_pt1 | contig 11014 bp, 9 predicted proteins | sample YL17G13_20_MG_FD_203071 | JGI IMG/M metagenome (GOLD analysis project Ga0315293, IMG submission 203071) | Sediment microbial communities from Yellowstone Lake, YNP, Wyoming, USA - YL17G13_20 | ecosystem: Environmental > Aquatic > Freshwater > Lake > Sediment | place: USA: Wyoming | collected... | reverse complement strand
ATCGCCCACCGTACGCCCATCGGAGAGAAGCGCGAGCTTCCCGCTGTCGCCTTCTGAGCAGAGGAGTGTGATCACGACAGCTGGCTGGTAGGATTCGACTGCGTGGGCCACGGCGGCGTAGACGGCCGCGTCGCGTCCGGGCTCGATTGGCTCAACTAGCACCGCGCACCGTCCGCCGCAGATCATGCCGGTGCGAGCCGCCTCATCTTGGGTCAGCTCGAACTCCAGCGTCTGCGATTCCCCGGTGGCGAGCACGTGGTGCGCCACCTCGATCACTCGGGCCTCGAGCAGGCCGCCGCCGACCGTGCCCAGCATAGTTCCATCGTCGCGCAGCAGGAGCTTGGATTCGGCGACAAGGGGCACGGAGCCCGTGTGCCAGAGAGGTGTCGCGAGCACCGCCCTCTGCCCGGCCCGCTGGAGGCGGACGATCTCGGGGAAGATGCCGCGGCTATCGCTCGGCATTTGCTTTGCAGCGCTCATCTTCGTACTGTTCCTGCGTATCTATGTCGCGCACGAACGCGTCGGAGGTGAACTCGATCTCGGCGATGTCATCAAGGTGGCGGTGAATGACATCTCTTAACGCAGCATCGGTGTCGAGCGCGAGGACCTCGTCGCGATAACGGGCTGTGAACACAACCGGATGGCCGCGCTTCCCTTTGTGGGTCGGCAGCGCGATGCCTTTCCCGCTCCCGCGGTGAGCGTCGAGAAGCTGGCGCACTCCGTCGGCCGTTATCCGCGGCTGGTCGGCGAGAGCGATGAGGAAGCGAGCCACGTCCTGCGGGGCGAGCGTCGCCTGCGGGAGAGCGGCAACCCCAACCTGCACCGAGGAGAGCATGCCGCGGGTCGGATCGGGGTTCGTGATCGTGCGCGCCTGGCTCCCCGACAGCGCGGCTTCGATCTCCGGGCGGTTCCCGCCCGCCACGACGATGATCGGGCTTACGCTTGCGCCTGTCAGCGCCGCGACGACACAGCCGAGCACCGTCGAGCTGCCGAAGGGCATGGTGAGCTTCGGGCCGCCGAAGCGCCTGGCGTCGCCGGCGGCGAGGACGACTCCGGCGACGGGGCCCTCAGCGCCTGGAGACACGGCCCATCTCGCGCAGCAGGCGCTCCGGCGTGATCGGCAACTGCCGACACCGCGCCCCGACCGCATCGTAGATCGCATTCGCAATAGCGGCGGCGGTAGGGATTAGCCCTGGCTCGCCGACGCCCTTCGCGCCGTAGGGTCCACTGTCCTTTCGATCTTCGATCAGGACAACATCGAACTCCGGATGGTCGAGGGCGGTTGGCATGCGGAAGTCCCGGAAGCCGTCATTGAGCAGACAGCCATCGCTGCCGAAGACGTACTCCTCGGACAGCGCGTAACCGATGCCGTGTGACGCGCTTCCCTCGATCTGCCCCTCGACGCTCATGGGGTTGATAGCCAATCCGACGTCCTGCGCGCAGACCAGCCGAAGCACACGCACCTGTCCGGTCTCGCGGTCCACCTCGACTTCCGCCACCTGGGCTGACACGGGGATGCTGGGCGGGTCGAGATCCGAGAGCGCGGCGCGGCCGACGATCGCGCCGCGATAGTCAGTGGCACGGTCGGCGGCCTCAGCAAAGGTCAGCTTCTTCGCGCCCTTGGCGGCGCGGGCGAAGCCGCCGCCGATCTCGATCCGCTCGGGCCGCGCGCCGAACTCCTCGGCAAGCACCTCGGCCATCTGGCGCTTGGCGTCCTCGCAGGCGCGGCGCACCGCTTCACCCACGCCGAAGGTGATGCGGCTGTTCCAGGAGCCGTCGTTGCGCGGCGCAGTGTCCGTGTCACCCTGGTAGACGCTCACCCGCGACACCGGGATGCCGAACGACTCGGCCGCGATCTGGGCGAACGAGGTGTGGCTGCCAGTCAGGTTGATCGCGCCGGTCAGGACGCTCACCGTCCCGTCCTCATTCACGCTAACCGTCGCGCTCGAACCGCCTGCCCAGGTGGCCCAATGCCCTGCCGCAATGCCCCACCCACGAGAGTTTGAAGTGCCCTTGACAGGACCGGACTTGCGAGAAGACCAGTTAGCGCGCTCGGCAGCCGCGCTGACGACTTTCGCCGCGACGGTAAACGGCATGCCCATGCCGCCCAGCACGGGGTCGCCCGCGCGCAGAGCGTTCTTGAGCCGGAGCCGGACCGGGTCAACCTTCAGCTCAGCGGCGATCATGTCGAGCAGGCTTTCGATGGCGAAGTGGACGTGGGGCGCGGCCAGGGCTCGTCGGGCGCCGGCCGACGGCTTGTTCGTGTAGACGGAATAGGACCGGATGTCGAGGTGCGCCCAGCGGTACGGCCCCTGGACGAGGGAGGCGCCGTTGCCATTCTGCGCGCCGGGGTAGGCGCCGGTGTCGAACAGCAGGCGGGCATGGAGCGCGACGAAGGTGCCGTCGCGCTTCACCCCGGCCTTCAGTTCCATCACCGCCGCGCCACAGGGACGGGTGGCCTTGAAGTCGTCCTTGTTGCTCACCACGAGTTTGACCGGGCGCCCGCAGCGGCGCGCAAGCTCGGCCACCATGGGCTCGACACACAGAGCGTTCTTGCCCCCAAACGCGCCTCCTACCGGCAAGCCGATGACGCGAAGCCTGCTCATTGGCAGGCCCAGTATCCGCGCAAGCTCGGAGCGCTGGTTGAACTGGGCCTGAGTGCTCGTCCAGATAGTGATGCGTCCGTTGCCCGGGTCAATGCTGGCGAGGGAGACGTGAGGCTCGAGGAAGCCCTGGTGGACCCAGGGGGTTTCGAAGGTTGATTCGAACACACGGTAAGAGGCGGCGAGGCCCTTGGCGACGCTGCCGCGCTTGATGGTGGCAACGTCAGCGATGTTGGGCATCGTCTTGTCTTCGCTCTCGGCATGAACACGAGGGGCGCCGCGCTTGATCGCGTCGCGGACATCGGCGACCACGGGGAGAGGGGCGTACTCGACCTCGATAGCTTCGGCCGCCGCAACCGCCTGTGAGATTCGCTCGGCGGCAACGGCCGCCACCGCCTCGCCGCAGTAGCGCACTTTCTCCTGCGCGAGCGGTGGTACGCCCTCGCCACCGGCGGGTGCGAAATCCTTGCCGGTGATGACCGCAAGCACGCCCGGCATTTTCTCCGCCCGGTCGGTGCGCACGCGGACGATGCGCGCATGGGCATGAGGGGAGCGGAGCACCGCCGCGAAGACCATGTTCGGGAGCTTGATGTCAGCCCCGAACTGGGTGCTGCCCGTGACCTTGCCAGGGGCGTCGAGGAGCGGAATGCGCTTGCCAACCGCGGTGAATGTCATCGCTTGCCTCCCCGCTTTCGCCGCCCGCCTGATGATCTGGCATAGGCCTTGATCGCGTCGTGGATCTTGCGGTAGCCGGTGCACCGGCAGAGGTTGCCGGCGAGCGCGTGGCGGATCTGCTCATCGGTCGGGCTCGGGTGCTCGTCGAGGAGCGCCTTCGCGGTCAGGATCATTCCCGGAGTGCAGAAGCCGCACTGGACCGCGCCGTGGTCCACGAAGGCCTGCTGAAGCGGATGGAGCTTGCCGGGCGGGGCGAGTCCCTCGATGGTGGTGATCTTCCGCCCAACCGCGTCGCCCGCGAAGACCATGCACGATGTCACCGGCCGGCCGTCGAGCAAGACCGTGCAGGCTCCGCATTGTCCGGTGCCGCATCCTTCCTTGGTGCCGGTCAGGTTGAGATGGTTACGCAGCACGTCAACAAGGCGCGCGGTGGGCGAGGCGGCCAGTTCGTGTAGCTGTCCGTTGACGTCAAACTGGAGCGTTTCCGGCATCAGCGTCCCTCCTGCCGAGCGCGGCGGATTGCCTCGCGAAGAACACGGCGGGCCAGCACCTCGACCATCTCCCGCCGATACTGCTTCGAGGCGCGCAGATCGCTGATCGGACGACTCTCGGCCGCGGCGACGGCTGCGGCATGGGCGATCAGCTCGTCCGTGATGATCGCTCCCTCGAGGACCGCCTCGGCCTTTCGAGCGCGTACGGGCACGGGTGCGACTGCGCCCAGCGCGATGCGGGCGGCCTTGCATTTGCCGGTGGGGGTGAGCTGCACCGCGGCCGCGACCCCGACGAAGGCGAGGTCCATCGCCTGCCTGACGCCGAGCTTGGCGTGGGCGGCGCCGGTGCGGGTGCGGGGCCTGGGCACAGTGATGGCGGTGAGGATCTCCCCGCGCCGAAGGGCGGTCTTGTTCACGCCGAGGAAGAAGTCGGCGATGGCAATCTCCCGTGAGCGCCCCGCGCCCCTTATCACAAGCCGTGCGTCGAGCGCGAGCAGAGGCAGGGCGAGATCGGCCGAGGGCGCGGCGTTGCACAGATTGCCGCCAACTGTCGCGAGGTTGCGAATCTGCACCGAGGCGAAATGGTGCGCGACTTCGGCGAGCAGGGGGAGATCGTGCTGGATGATCTCGCTGCGCAGCAGCTCGCCCACGGTGGTGAGCGCGCCGATGCGGATCTTGCCCCGTTGGCGTTTGATCCCCGAAAGGCCCGGGATTCCCTTGAGATTCACGAGCAGCTTGGGGGCGATCTCGCGCTTGCGGATCGAGGGGATGAGGTCGGTCGCGCCGGCAAGAGGAAGCGCACCGCGCTTGGCGAGGGCCGCCACCGCGTCACGGACCGTCGTCGGGTGCAGCATTTCCATTGCTACTCTGCGAAGTGGCGAGGCCACTTCGCTACGAAGCACGAGCTGTGCCATAGTGCTTGCTCCGCAGAAAGGTGGAGGGTTCTTCGTTACAGCGCCGGTGATTCCTGTTCCGAGCTGTCCAAGATGGGCTCGAGGGGTATACACGGAAGGACACGCTCCCCACTTCCGCCGAAGTGGGGAGCGCTTATGGACAGAGGGCTACGCCGGAGATTCGCCAGCTTCTACTTCCTCGTCTTCCTGCCCATCGGGATGCAGGCGCCATACCTGTTTCTGTTCTTCAAGCGCCAGGGCTTCACCGACACGCAGCTCGGCACGCTGGCGGCGGTGACGCCGATTCTGAACATGTTCGCGCCGCCTCTGCTCGGGGCGCTGGCAGACATGTTGGGCGACCGCCGGAGAACGCTCGCCCTGCTGCTTGGGCTGTCGGCAATCGTCTTCCCGGGTCTGATGTACGCGAAGAGCTTCGCCGCGACCCTTGCGCTGATGGCGGCTTTCTCCGCGGTTTCGGCCGCGCCAATGGCGATCGCCGACGCGATCACGCTGGAGAACGTGGAGAGGACCCGGGCCGACTACGGCCGGCTGCGGCTGTGGGGTTCGCTCGGGTTCGCGGTGCCACTGATCGCGTTCGGGGCGATCCTGGGAAAGGGGACGGACGCCCCTGCCTCCAGCCTGTACCCGATCTTCATCGGCTACGCGATCTCGCGCCTTGTGTCGGCCGGGTGGGTGGCGGCGCTGCCGCGCTCCCATGGAGAGCGCCGGGGGCTGCTCGATCTGGGAGCGATACGCGCGTTCGCGAATAGACGTTTCCTCGCCCTCGCCGGTCCCGCGGTAGTGGCGGGCGGCGCGATGTCCGCCTACTACCTCTACTTCACCATCTACCTCGACCAGGTGGGCATTGCGGACAACCTCAAGGGGTACTTCTGGGTGGTGGCGGTGGCCGCCGAAACCGGCATGATGCTCGTTGTCGGCCGGGTCATCGGGCGCATCGGGCTAAAGTGGACCTTCGTGTTGAGTCTCGCGGGCATCAGCCTTCGGCTCCTGTCGTTTTCCTTGCCACTCGCGCCGCCCGCCATCGCCATGGTGCAGCTCCTGCACGCCCTCACCTTCACCACTTTCACGGTTTCGACGATCACATTCGTCAGCCGCGTCATCCCGCCGGAGCTGCGGGCGAGCGGCCAAACGCTCTGGCTGGCGCTCACGCACGGGGTCGGCTCGGCCGCCGGCGCGAAGCTGTCGGGAATCGCGGCCGGGGCCTTTGGGTTGATGGGGATGTTCCGGCTCTTCGCAGTCGTCGCCGCGCTGGCGATGGTTGCGGCGATGGTGCTGGTGAGGGAGCCGGAGGATCGGTCTACCGCTACGCCCTAGGTCCCGCCCTCACGCCGGATCAGGTCGGCGACGACGATCCGATGATCTGAGATACGTGAGCGCACGGACTTCACCCGCACCGCCTGAAGCTCACTTGAGCACCACACCTGGTCGAAACGCATCACCGGGGACTCATTCAGGACAGTGTTGCCCCACCCAACCCCGCCGTCGCGGAACGCGTCCCTGAGAAGCGGCAGTAGGGGTCTAAGCGATGCATCTCGTTGCGGGCAGTTAAGATCGCCTGCGAGAATGACCGGGCCGCTGTCCGCGAGTTCGGCCGCAAGCTGCGCTATCTCCTGCGCCTGTTCCCGGCGGATTCTCCTGTTTCGTTCCTGGGTTCGCCAATGGTCGGGTGAGAGAAAGTCAAGCTCAAACACAGGCGGGGTCAGATGAGCGCCGATGACGCTCACACTGGCGCCCGAGGCCAACCTCACCCGAGCCGCCGTCAGATACCACGCGCCTTTGCGGGGGATGTGCTCGACCTCGCCGCGGGCTATGATAGCGACGTCCGGCCCTTGCGCGACCCGGGCAGCCGCGCCGAAGAGCTTGCTTGCCAGATCCGCAATGGCCCGGGCAGGAGGCGATTCCTCAAGGACCAGGATATCAGGGCCCAGACCGGCAGCCTCCGATGCCACGCTGGCCTGCCCCCCAGCGCAGTTGGCCGACACGACGCGGATGCCCTTGCCCTGGGAGCGCGCCTCATCGAACGCCTGAGCTGAGAGGGCCGGTCGGCGGAGTAGTGACCCTGGCTCCTCCTGGAAGACCCCGAGGTAGATCACCCAAAGCAGCGCCGCCAGGATCGCGGCGCGCCTCGGCGGCCGGCGCAGTTGCGGCAGGACCAGAACCAGACCTGGAAAGGCCCACACCCAAGGGGGCCAGTACGTGAATGCAGCGAAAGGGTCGGGCTGGACAGCATAGCAGGTCGAAACCATGAGGCACAGCGCGGCAGAGGCAATCGCCGCGATCAGGCGAGCCCTGTACCGTGTCGATCCTGTGGGAGCCGTCGCGGACATGGCTCAGTGGATCCCTCAGAACGCCGACTAGCCGAGCAACTCCCCCGCCTCCCCGAGCGCCTCTCTCACCTCAATGGCTCGCCCCTGCTCCGCCGACATCAGCGCGGCGAGGACGACGCCCAGCGCGCGCAGGCCTTCCCTGCCGCCCGTCTCCGGGGGCGTGCCGGTGCGGACGGCGCGGGCGAACTCGGCCATCTCGGCGGCGTGGGCGTTGATCTCAGGAACCGGAAGGCTCTCGCTCTGAAGCGTCCACGGGTTCTCCGGAGTTGTCACGAGCCTCAGCGGCTCCGTGCCGCCGTTGCCCCGGCCCTCCCAGTAGACGTTGCCGCTCATCCCGTAGATGCGCAGGTAGCTGCAGGACGGCGAGACATAGTTCGTGCCGACGTAGGCGAGCAAGCCGGACTCGAACTCGAGCAGCGCGAGGAAAACGTCCTCAATCTCGGAGGCGGTGAGCGACACGCGGGAGAGCGCGGTCACCCGGCGCGTCGGGCCGAAGAAGCAGTGCATGGTGTCAACGGTGTGCACCGCGAGCTGCATGAGCGGCCCGCCTGGCGCCTCGCTTCGATGCCAGCGCCACTGGTCTTGGGACAGCCGCGCTCCGCCCGAGTGCGAGGTATGCCCCTCGGCCATCGCGATCGCGCCGAGCCGGCCCGAGTCAACAAGCGACTTGATGGCGCGCTGGGGGCCGTGGTAGCGGTCGCTGTGGCCCACCATCAGAGTGACGCCGGCCGTCTGGCAGGCGCGGATCATCGCGGCAGCATCCTCCGCGGTGTTGGCGATGGGCTTCTCGGTGAACACGTGCTTGCCCGCTGCCGCGGCTGCTTCGGCCGGCTGACGATGGTAGTTGTTCGGGGTGAAGATGGCGACGGCTTCGACGGCGGGATCGTCGAGCAAGCTGTCGAGGCCATCAACCGGCTGGCAGCCAAACTGCTCGGCAAACGCTCTTGCCGCCTCCGGGCGCATGTCGCAACAAGAGATGAGCTGGACGTCGGGACAGGAGATCGCTCTTTCCCAGAAGCCGGTCGCCCAGCCGCCGCTGCCCACGACACCGATGCCAAGCCGCTTGCCCATGGTGCTCTCGCGCATGTCGGGTTCGGCGGCGCCTCGCCTGCGGCGAGTGGCCGCCCCACAAACTACCGGTGGCGGCGCGGCCCAACGAGTCCCAGCCGCACGACGAGGGTGGTTAGACGGGCCGGGCAGGTCTTCCTCCCTGCGCAGAGGAAGGCAGCCTCTCAGAGCGTGTGGATGTCTGTTCGATCCGGGAGATCGAAGACGTTCGCGGCAGCTCCGGTCGCGACAGAAGCAAGGCGCAGCGGCGACTCTGTGGGGTGCGACGGTGCAACCTGGGGCAGGATGACGCGGAACGTGGTCCCAACACCGACCGCGCTGCGCACGCCGATGTCGCCGCCGTGGTTCTCGATGATATTGCGGCTCACCGCGAGGCCCAGCCCGGTGCCCTTGCCCTCTTCCTTGGTGGTGAAGAACGGATCGAAGATGCGGTTTATGCTTTCGGGGGGTATGCCGCAGCCGGTGTCGGTGATCTCGATGAAGATGCGGTCCTCGGGGATGGTGCCAGTGCGCACCGTGATCTCGCCGCCCTCCGGCATCGCATGGCCGGCGTTGATGATCAGGTTCATGGACACCTGCTGAAGCTGTCCCGCGTTCGCATCTATCTGCGGCAGGTTCGGGTCCAGCTCCTTGTTCACCTTGACATTCGCGACGGTGAGCTGGTGCTCGCTGAGCATGAGGGTCCGCTCGATCGCCTCGTTCACGTCAACCTTCTCGATCTTCTCCTGGCGGCTCCTCCGGGAGAAGGCCAGCAGGTTCTCGACGATCCGGGCGATGCGCTCGGTCTCGTTGCAGATGGTCTGGAGGTTGGGCTTCATCTCCTCGCTCACGTCCTGGTCCATGAGCATCAGCTCGGTGCGGCCGAGGATCACCATGAGCGGGTTGTTGATCTCGTGCGCGACGCCGCCGGCGAGCACGCCCAGGGAGGCGAGCTTCTCCGAGTGGATGAGCTGGGCCTGGGTCCGGCTGAGCTCGTCCAGCACGGAGAGGAGCTTCTCGAGCTGCCTTTGCGAGTCGCGGTAGAGCTGTGCCTTCTCGAGGGCGATCGCGGCCTGATCGGCGAAGAGGGTCAATGCCCGCAAGTCTTCTTCGCTGAACTGGTTCGCCCGTGATGTCTCGCTGACGTTCAGCGTGCCGACGATGCGATCCTCGATGCGCAGGGGAACAGAGATGGCCGAGTTGATCTCATCGTCGCGCTTGCGCACCGAGCGAAGCTGCTTTTCCGGTTCGTCCCGGGTCAGGAGCAGCGGCTTGCCGGTGAAGGCGACCCGGCCGGCGATACCCTCGCCGAGGCGGAGCCGGGTCTTTTTGACGACCTCTTCGCCCATGCCCTTTGCTGCTTTGATCGTAAGCACGCTCTCCTCGGCATCGAGGAGCATGACGGAGCCGCGCTCGGCATCGGTCACCTCCATTGCAGTGGTGACGATCAGGTCGAGCAGGCGGGGCAGGTCGAAGTTGGCGATGAGCGCGTGACTGAGCTCGCCCCAGGTGGTGAGCTGGGCGTCCTTCTTCTTCAGCGACCTTTCCTTGAGGGTGAGCTCCTCGATGAGGTGCCGGTTCTCCAGCCAGTGGGTGTGAAGCCTCTCCCGGATGTAGGCGGTCACCAACAGCACCATCACCAAGAGGAAGCAGGTAGTGACGTCGCTGCCGAGCACGGAGAGGAGCGGAACCGCGATGTCGGGAACGGACCCGATCGCCTCGTCGGTTGCGGTGATGAGGAATAGGCTGACGGCGAGCAGGAAGATGATGAGCAGCGCGAGGAGCCAGAGGCGCTCTTCCTTGACGTGGGCCTGGTAGAAGGGGTCGCTGGCGCGCAGCTCCTGGCGCTCGCGGTGACGGGCCACGATGAGACGCACACCGGGAAGACGGGAAGCGAGTTGCCCAAGTCTACGCATCAGATCAGCCGCGGTCTCTCAGTTTGGCGCGACGGCGGGCAATGGGGAGGCCGAGCGCTGCCCTTTCCACCTGGCTCAGGGCAGGCCGTGGCTCCGCCGCCTCCTGCGCACTGATTGCTTATTCCACAAGAGAGGCGGGGGCTGAGGGGGGCGTGAGAGCGCCTGTGGGGCAGCCAGCGGGGCTAGCCGCCGGCGGCCATCGGAAGTGATGCCTACCCCTCAAGCTCATTCCAGCGCGATCACGTCTATCTCGACGCCGATGTCGAGGGGCAGCTTGGCGGCCTGGATGGTGGTGCGGGCCGGCGGATCGGACGGGAAGAAGCCGGCGTAGACCTCGTTCATGGCGGCGAAGTCGCCGATGTCGCCGAGGTAGACGTTGCTCTTCACCACCTTGGCCATGGAGCAGCCGGCGGCATCGAGAATGGCGCGGATATTCTCCAACACCATCCGCGTTTGCTGATTGATGTCGCCGCGAAACACCTCGCCCGTCTTCGGGTCAACCGGCCCCTGGCCCGAGACGAAGACGAAACCGTTCGCGCGAATGGCAGGGGAGTACGGTCCCTTCGGCGCGGGGAGGTTGGGGGAGGTGATGGTTTCTTTTGGCATCGTGTGTCCTTCCGGGTGAACGGCGTGATCCTTCGCTTCGCTCAGGATGACAGGGGTGCGCTCAGCATGACGGGCTATTGCAGCTTGCCGCGGGCGGCAATGCGCCAAGTGTCAGCGACCTCCGCGCCAGTCACGGCTAGCATCTCATCGTACAGGTTCGTAGTGGTGCAGCAGTGGTTCGGGATGACCTCGACCTTGTCTCCCACGCGGAGGTTGAGCTGGGACTGGGAGAGGTCGAGGAAGCCGTGCTCTTCGTTGAGCCTCACCACCACCGCGGCGTTGTCCTCCCTCAGCATTCCGTGCCCCGGGGAGGACAGCGCCAGGTCGGAAGCAAGCGCCTTGCTGCCCGCGTCGAGCACTGCCCGGCCGGGCTCGGGCGTGCTGACGACGGTAGCGAGGACAGTCAGCGCGCAGTCGTTCGCCTTGGCCGACCAG
>Ga0315293_10006409_pt1 | contig 11014 bp, 12 predicted proteins | sample YL17G13_20_MG_FD_203071 | JGI IMG/M metagenome (GOLD analysis project Ga0315293, IMG submission 203071) | Sediment microbial communities from Yellowstone Lake, YNP, Wyoming, USA - YL17G13_20 | ecosystem: Environmental > Aquatic > Freshwater > Lake > Sediment | place: USA: Wyoming | collected... | reverse complement strand
CAAGGCTTATCTCTCCTTTAACGACTTCCTCTTCCTCGGGGATTTCCCAGAATGGGTTTTCCTGCTTCGCAATGATAGAGGGCACGGCAGACAGCGTTAATATCTTGGCCACTTTCTCGGCTTTATCCGGCCTCAAAGCAGAGAGAAGTATCGCGTTTCGAGTGCCCCTGTCCTTTTTCTTGGCTATCTCGGCCAAGCGTATCAGATCATCGATGCTCGTTCTCATTGGAGGAACCTCAAAACTAGATAAATCAATATGCCGACGGCTCCCGCGGTCAAGATGAAAGAAATGATCTTCTTCCAGAATAACTCTTTATGGCATAGCGAGCAGACCATCCCAACGTCTTCTACGTTCTTCTGGTCCTGTTTGCAGACAGCCCGGCCACATATCGGGCAGACATTGCTTGCCGAGCAGGCACTACACATTGCCTGGCCACAGATTACGCAGACAGCTCCGAGCTCGGCTTCCGTATGAATCAAATGATGACAGGCTGGCGCATACGATAGCGCTGCAACGGACAGCTCTTTCAGGCCTTCTTCATCGATGATCGACCCTTCGCTTTGCTCGAGGATCGGAGTGCCGTCCTGAAGAGGGCCTCTCAAAATGATTATTCTTCTTGATGTGAGTCCCTTCTTGGACAACTCCTGGAGCTCCTCCTGAATGCTTCTTTCAGCCATGATTTCCTCCTGGTTCTTTAGCTGCGATTACTTTCTATGAAGAAATACTCTCCATGAATCGGCTTTTCGCAGTAAAAAAAATAAAGAAAAAAAACCATATTTCTTATTCATAGTCTTCATTTTTTTCGTGATTGCCGTTGCCGTTTCTAAGGAGATAAATCTTTCTTGCCATGTAGCTCTCGAACATATGCTGAGCGTGAATTCGGTTGCTGTCGTAGATGCTGCAAGCGACTCGGGCTAGAGATTCCAAGTTTCCGCTAAATGGTGCCGTGTATTTGGCGACGATCTTCTCCGCCATTTCAAAGCATCGTTTCATGATGCCCTCGTTTTTCTTTTCGATGATTTCCTGCAAAGACGTTTCTTCCTCTTCGCTCATGCCCGTCTGCTCCCAATCTCCTCCGTTCCTGAAGTTTTTCACGAAATTTAGCGTTTCCATTTTCTCGTCCTCCTGGGCTTTCGATTCGCCCAATATTTTCTTTTCAGTGAGTACGAGAAACGGCCGACCCGAAGGGGAAAGGGAGAATTATGCCGATGAGCGACCGTGAATCGGCTTAATCTGACTTTAGGCTGTTTCGACCAAGCAAGGCACGGGCGTGTTCCTGCCTTGCGAAGAGAACGCAAGTATCTCGGCCATCTTAATCGTTCCTCTTTTATATATTCGTCGTATTTCTTCCTGCCATCCTCGCCCCTTTCGACCGTGACTCCACCGCACGGCTTGGTGAGGTGCGAACCATGAATCGTCTTGGGGTATCTTGAATAGAAGCGTCTTGATCTCATTCGAGCCCTCCAAAGAAAGCGATAATCGTCAAGCCAACTGTCGTAAGCTTTCTTACGAGATTCCACGACCAGCCCAAATATCCGACTTGAGTGCCGATAATGTTTCCAAGGAATCGCCAAAACAGAGTCATGAGAACGAAAGCCACGGCTCCGAAAATAATGGCTTTAACGAAATTTGGTTTTTTGTTCATCTTTTACTTCCTTTCATCATTTTCTTTGACAACATGTTTTTATCTCAGATATTCCGGCCAAATATTTCTTTGGTCATTCTGGGGAGAAAACGACATTCAATCAATCCGCTTTTTTGGCAATCTTTTCCAAAGCTCAGACACTTATGACAATTGAAGTAGACGTTCCTCACATACTCATCACAATCTTCTGAACCATCCTTAAGTGCGTTTTGGCAGTTTACTAATTCCTTACAGCCAGAACAGTGATACAATTCTTTTTTCATTTTATCGTCTCCCAGAAATCTTTCGGGCAATCGGAGACGTCGCGCAGGCCGTATTTTTTGAGGAGCTCCTTTGCCTCGGATATTTCCTCTTCAGAAACCATGCGATTTATTTTGGAATCGCTCAGGGCTTTCCAATCCGGGATGTAGTTATCGATGACGCTGACCCATATTCGCTGCTTATAATTACTAAGCCATTCCATGACTTTTCTATGGCAGCAATTGATATGACCAGGCAATAAGAGTATGCGAATTACAGCCTTTGAATCCTGGCCGATGATCTGCTCTATTCCTTCGGTCGCATGACTCCAGTAATCCCTGACTCCGGAAAGCGCTAAGCCGCATTCGTCATTCCCATATTTGAAATCCGTCAAATACAAATCCACGACTTTGTTCAGCAGTTTATAGACATTCTCATTCCCGTACCCATGATTGTTCCATACGATGGGAAGTCTGAATGATTCAGGAGCTCCGTTAATGACCTTAAGGATTGAATAAATCGATTCGTCCGGATTGCCCCCCACGAACTCCAAGGTGACGGCCTTGCCATAGTTTGGATCCTTTTCGAGCTCTTTCCAAACGCCAGAATCGAGCCTTTTGCCTTTGTCTATATTGAAAGCTTCATGGGCCTGGCAAAAGATGCATCTTAAAGCGCAGCCCGAGAGCTTGATCACGGCAGTCGGCGTAATCACCGGCTCTTCTGCCACGTGGATGTAAAGTGAATTGTAGTAAGCCTCGTCCATTAGGCCGCACCTGCCGGGTTGTTTGAACCGATCAACCCCACACCCCCAGCCCGTCAGCGTACAGTGTCCAATCTCCCTTCTTGCTAATTCAATTTTCAAATCCAAGAGCGTCGGATTCATAGGATTCGTCGAAGGTTCAAAATCGCCTTTAATAATCCTGTCGTGCAATTCCCACAGTCTTTCAGTTCCGATCCGTGAGATGTCTTCGAGCGCAAAACCAGAAATGCGAAGATTTCTAATCTTCTGGAAAGACGGAACGAATCCTGGCTGCGGAGGGACAGACCTGATCTCAAAATTCGGATTAATTTTCTTTATGAAAGGCAGGCAATCATACCCAGGATCCACGATGGTCACGCCCTTTTCGGTCAGATAAGCCTTGATTTCTCTTTGGAGCATCTTTTTCTTCCTTAATTCCTTCTTTTCACGGCTACTAAATCCGTTTCGTCCCAATGGAAACCAAAAAACTTTTCGAACTCCAAAGAGGGCTCAGTCAGGGCTTTTTGCTCTTCAAATCTGCGGCCAACCATTTCATGAAATTTCTCTGCTGGCTTGATCAGGGCAAGTATCACGGGTTCTTTCCGATCAAGAAAAATGAGCTTCTTCATTTCTATGTCATAGCCCGCCAGTCGTGCTGCCTGGTTCATTAAATCGAAAAACATCAGCCGTTCGGCAGATAACCCCTTGCCTTGCTCTTCGCATTCATTCAATCGAAGATTGGCCGGGACCTTCGCATACGCTTCGCTTTCAGGATTAAAAAATAAATTACCAAACGGCAACCGTAGGTATTCGCGCCCTTCCGGGAGTGCCTTGAATTCGATTCCTTCGAGTGCCTTTGCTTCTACCCGTATTTTCTGAAGCTTTTCCCAGCGTCTTGTTGCCTGTCCAATCTCGCTTATCGCCTCCTTGATCTTGCCGATCAGATTAAAGGAAATTGATCTAGTCATTTTAAACTCCTTAAAATGGAATAAACTTTTAGATTGCCCTGGCTTTTCGAAAAAAAACCCTGCCAGAAGTGGGAAAGGCTCTGCCAGTAGGCGTAAGATTTGCCTTCGCCGTGAACTCCCAGGCAAAAAATCTCAATGCCTTTCAAAGAGGGAATCAGTCCCTGAGCCTCAACTTCCTTCAATATTTTTTCAGAGTCAAGCTTGGAAGGGCTCTCCAAATCAATACCCCCTGCATAGTGTCGGAGATCACTGAATATGATGAGCTCTCCGTGCGTCGCGCCATTAATGATGTGCGCTGCCAGCTCCAACGCCCCGAACACGTCGCTCTGGATGGATTCAACTTTGAATGTTTTTGCTTTTTCCTTCCACTCCGCTACCAGCTTTTCCCTTGCCTCTTTGATCTTCTCCTTGAAATATCCCGGCTCTTTTGGAACTACTCTGTCTAGAAGGATGAGAGGACTCGTGAAGCTTTTATCCGTAATTGCGATTATTGCAATCCGGCTGGCAGGCTCGACTGTCGCTAAAACGCTTTCGATTCCCTTTACGTTCTTCTCGAACTCCGTCAACCCTTCCTTGTCTTTGCTCAGGGACGATTTCGTCAAGTCCGCTACAATGACAATCGACCTTTCCTGTTCATTTCCAAAAGCCTTCGCAGTAAACAGAGCCAAGATGATGATGATTAGGATCGTAATGGGAATGATCCAGGCCAATTTTTTCTCTACGTTTTTCTTCTCTTTCGGATGCAATACCTCGTTAGCCCCTCCGAGCGCTCCTGAGATGAAATCGATTTCTTCCTTCTCGGGCAGGTTTTTCAGGCGCTCAATCTCAGCATCAGCAGCGATCATTCTCTCTCGATACTTCTCCATATTCCTGTAATCGTGAACATCCGCAGACCAGAGTTTCTCGATGCCCAGGAACATCCCGAGCGCAGCGCCAATCTCGACAGCCAGGGACAGAAAGGGCAGGGCGATGCTGAGATAATTCGTGGCTGAGGAATAAAAACCAGAGGTGCTCGACCGAAAAAGCTCCTTGAAGAGCTGCCCTCGTATAAGTGAAATCATCACGTGGCCAAACACGGCAAAAGAAACACAAAGGCTCGAAATGCCAAGGATGAGCCACCGGGTTTCGTAGTAGCTTTTGAGAGCAATATGAAGTGAGAAAATCGTCACCGCGACGAATCCTACTGACAAAACGACGGATATCCATCCAGCCTGAAAAGGTGCAAAGACGAAAAGGAGGAACGCGAAACCGACAAGCGCCAGAAGTTCACCAAAATTCAGCTCGAATAAACCCCTTTTAATCATGAGTTGAACCAAGGAAGAGTCTTTCGTGCCGCCAGACTTGTTTTGGCGATCGACGATCTCGGCTTCTTTCATTTTCGAAAGCGTTCCGACGTGTTTTTCTTCTCTGATGCGAGGAGCTAGCTCCAATTCCCTTTTCCTTCTACGGGGCTGGCAATGCTCCCTCCAGTCATTGGGGAAAACTCTCCCCACTTCTCGGCCTTCCAACCAAACCGTATTTTTCATTGAAACCTCCTTAAAAATTGAACGATTCGGGAATGAGATGAGAATCTTCTTCATAAGGTTCTCTGAGTTTTTCTATGAGCTCCGTTAGGATCTCGACAACGTCTTCATTTTTCCAGCCAACTTCCGGAAATTGGATTGTCAAATCCATGATCGCGTTTCCAATAGTTGTTTTTACGGCCTTATCCGAGAGGCGAAAGATTCTGGGATTGAATTCTTTTCCTTTGTTCCTCTGTTTGTTCGTCAGTTCCCGTATTTCTCTTACTGATGCCTTTCTATCTATCAGCTCAATTCTCTTAGCCTTATCATCAATTTTGGCGAGCTCCATGATCTGCGATCTCGTCAATCCCGACGTCAGAATTCGATCGATTTCTTCTTCAGAGAGCGTCTTTAAAGGGCCAAGAATCTCCGAAAGATAGGTCTCGGATCTGTGAATCTTCTCGGCCAGCTCCTTCTGGCTCAACCCGCTCTCTTTCATCCAACTCCGAAATAACAAAGCGAGCTCAATTGGCTTCATGTCCTCTCGATGGATATTGTCCGAAAGGATTAGATCGTATATTTCCTGCGGAACGATTTTCTTGTTAATGAATATCCGGCAGGGTGCGTAATCTTCTTTATTAATTTTTAAGCACGTCATTCGGCCGAAACCAACGGCCAAAACGATCTCATCAGTATCCATTGAATAGACGGCAGTAGGGACGTTCAACAAACCCTTCTCATTGATGTCTTTTCCCAGCGATTTCAGGAGCGTAGAATTTCTTGACTTCCTGAAACAGTACTTCTGATCAATTCTCAATGCGGCTATTGGAACTTCCCACAAATCGCCAACCTTTCTCTTGCACCCTTTCTCTAACAGCCGCTTTTCGGCTTTCTCTAAATCTGAGGTGATTAATTTGGTGTTCATTTTTAATTCTCGACAACATGATCATCTAAGATGCATTTGTCTGCGTTAGGCGGATATCCGCCGGATTCACTATTTTTTTAGCCTTATAAATGTAGGCCGGTACCTATAGCTACTTAAAGGTAATGATTCAAATACTTTTTGATATTATGAGTTACAAAAGGAAAATTGATTTAATTAGTATGCAGGAGCAATTTAGGGATTATCTTATTTCTAAAAATCCAAGAAGCCGAAGAATATTAGAAACTTACGATCATTCTACAAAGGGGCGTGATATACACTTCGGCATTAATGATCATTATGTATATATTTTTGAAGATGAAACGCGTTTCGAACAGTTTTTCCCAGGCTCGACAGGACGACAATTTACACTTAGCGCCTCAAAAGATAAGGGCGATTTCGCTAAAGTTGTGTTAGATACTGGTAGCTTCCTTATTTCCGAAAAAGGAGAAATTAATCCCTGCGCAGTTTTTTTTGATCCACATAATCGTGGTCGAAGTAGATATAATCTATTTGACGATTTAGATAAGGGAATCGAAGGCTTAGGAATTATTAAAACTGAGGCCGAGATTGCAATCGATATTTATAAGAAAATATTTCCTCCAAGAGGAAAACGCAAGAAACAAATTATTTAAGAATATTTTCTTTTATATTTGCATTTATCTAATATTTCATCACAACGCGACCATAAGCTTTCCCATCGTTTGTCATTAAGTTCCCAACCCAGCTTTTCAACGCCTTCTTGAACGAGTTTCATTTGTTTTCGCATTATTTCGCTCTCTCGTTCCAGCTGTTCGAATTCTGCTTTATTTAAAAGTTTTTTGCGGATTCCTTTTTCCCACATAAGCGTTCTCTTATTTGCTTCGTTAACCAAGTTCTCTACACGCTTTTCTGATTTCGTTCGAAATCCGCATATAGATTTATCGATTTTTATATTTTGGGGGTAAATTGCTTCAATTCTAATCCTTCCCTCTACTTCCGTATCTGCTTTTATTACATCTTTTGGCGAAATATCATTTATTAACGAAGGAGATATCCATCCTCTAATTTCGGCAAGCGCTTGATCATTCTGTCCTAAATCTAGTTTTTCTTTGTCTATCCAACCATTCTCCTTCATTCTCGCAATAGCTATTAAGACTAAATTAGCAAATTGTTTGATTTTCGTACGAAATTGCTTTACCTCTCTTCCGTTTATCCGGACAAAAGGTTTCCCCTCAGAAAATCCTATCTCTAAGGTATCCTCATCACTTATCGCTTTTGGCTCTGATTCTTTGACTTTCCCTTCTTCTTGTCTATCTCCTGCATTCCAAATATTCTCTTTTTTTAATATAGACAATAATTCTGAATTGCTCAAAGACGCCTTTAGTATATTTTCCGTTTTTCCCGTAGCACCGAATCTTCCACAATATTTTTCGATTATATTTTCAACGTCTTCTCTTTTCGGCATGTCTCTTAATGTCCCTATATGCCAAATTGACGCAGCAAGTACGCCAATAATGATGGGGGTTGTTAGGTCTGGTATTCTTGAAGGATCAGCAAATCCCAAACTAGTCATAAGCTTATTTTGGGATTTATCAAGGCCCCACTTTTCGAAACCTATTTGCTTCAGTTCCGAAATAATTCCATTCATAATTTTCCATATTGGATTAAAATAACTTAACTCTTCGGGGTAATATATTTGGACAATTTGTTTACTGACAGAATGAATGAATTCGTCCATAGGAGATGAAGTCATTTTATCCATGCTGCATAGACCTTCTCTAAGCTTTTTCTATCTGAGCTAATCTTTCAAGAATTTCCGGATGTGAATATCCTATCAAGGCTTCTCCAAAAAAGAATTCGTCAAGAACATGTATTTTATTCAAGATATTCATACCTTTGTGTTTTATGTTCTTCCTTTTATTAGAGTCCTTCCCAACAAACATGCTTAGAGTTGATATTTTTATTAGAGCGTTTTTGAGGTCGTTTTTTGTTTTAGTAACCTCGACTACAAATTTATCAGCCCTTTCTTCCATCTTCCTATAATTAAGAAATATCGTGAGAAAGAAATTAGGAAATAATGCAAGCTTCGACACAAGTTTCAATATTTCCATTTTTCTCATATCGTATTTTATGTGGGCCATTTCATGGGCAATTATGGCAATTATTTCTCCCTCGTTTAGGAATTTAATAATTTCCTTGTTTATTGTGATGATCGCCCTGGTGGAAAATATCCCCATTTTACTGCTTATAAGCGCTCTTTTTTGATCTTTAAGAATAATTTGGGGAACCTTTAAATCATATCTCCGAGAAATCTCATAAATTGCTTTCTGCGTTTCCATTGAAAGAGCTTTTTTCATCCGGGCATTACTAATAATATAATAAAATCCTTTCATTGTTCTCTTAAAAGCATTGGCAATCCATCTCACTAGAACACATAAAAAGGCAGAAGCAAAGAATAAAAGAAATATATTCGAAATCCATAAGAACAACGCTTCACTTGCCGGACTATAAAGTTTACTGAATATAATGGATATTGTTGGAATCCAGGAAAACAGAGATACCAATTCTTTTATAATAAGCGTGTCGTTTACGATAACATAAGAAATTATATCGATACATAAGATAGTGAAAATAATATTAATAAAAACGGCGAACAATATCCAGATAATCAGAATTATATTAGATAAATGCATCAGCATATTAGATCCTATTGAAATAGAGGGAGGCTTAATCGGCGTAGGAAAGCTTTCCCCAACAAATAAAGGCCATTCTTCGGGAATTTGAAATAGACTTCGCAAAGCTAACAAATAAGCGATGACGGCAATTCCAATAATCAATACGCCCTGGCGTACTATATGATCATACTGGACTTTATTTAGTTTCTCTCTATCACTATTACTAATTTCTTTATAGAGTTCACTTAATTTCTTTTCAGTAATTTCATTTATTATCTGAATATTGTATTTAACCTTATCCTTCGGCTGATGCTTAAAAGACTCCATTGAATGCCTAAAATACTCCGTTGATATAGCTTCTTTATAAGAAATATTTTTATTGTTAATTATGTTTTCGTACGAAATGAGAAAGTAAGAATTGAAAATGTATAATATGAAAAAGAATAAAATGATGCTGCCGGTCATTAAAATCCATCTAAATACATTCCATATTAAAATCGTTCTCCATATTAGATATTTTTCTTTTATTGCCAAATGAGACAATAAGATCTGCATGAGACTGAGACCCATTGGCAGCAACAATAAATAAAACATTATCGGGATAATTTCATATGTTATGAACAAAAGACTAAACCATAAAAATATATTAATAACTAGATCTAGCCCTATAGGGAATATGCGATTATTAGGCGGGGATTCAATTTTAATTATTATGTTTTCTTTTACAAATATCCTAAATTCTGCCTCTATCTTATTAAAAACATTTTTAATTTTATTACCATTAATCCATGCTAACCCTGAATAAAGAAATACTAATGTTGAAATTATGAGAATTGGCGGCGATTGTGCAGTGCCTAACCAGTATTTTTTAAATATAATCGGAAGTATAAACAGCATCGCAATAAAGAATAAGGTTCTCATCAATACTTCTGTTTGAAGTGAACTCTTGGGGCACACTTCCATTTTTACAGAATTTGAGTTTCCATAGGACTCAATTTCCCAAATCAAGCTAATGAAATGTTTTGATATATGCCCTTCTGCAATTATCGTATTTTTATTCTGGCCATCTTCTTTTTCGCTGAATAATTCAATATTTTTATTTATTAAATATTTATAGATTTCTTTTTTTATTTCATCATTTTTAGAATACGTTAAAAAAATTCCCATCTCGCTTATATAGTAATAATTTTTGGCTAAATTTCATAGTCCTTTTTCCTCATCTGCCCAAAAAGACCATCGATTTCCGGCTTCGAATCCAGGCGATGTTGCTCAGCCAATCAGTTCCCCCCTTATATAGCCTGACAGGATTTATTCATGATATAATATTTTTGTACTAAGAGGAGGACTGGGTGGATACAAGAGACGTTTTCATCTGTCATGCAAGAAAAGACAAAAGTAATTATGTTCATCCTTTCGTAGCAGCCTTGAAATCTCATGGAATTACCTTTTGGGTAGATGAAGCCGAGATAAATTGGGGCGAAAGAATCACGAGAAAAATAAATGAGGGGCTTTCATTATCGAGATTTGTTATTGTCTTCTTAACTCAATCCTTCCTTGACAGAAATTGGCCACAAGCAGAGCTCGAAAGTGCACTAAATCTTGAAACATCCACAGGAGAGGTTGTAGTGCTTCCTATATTAATCGCAGCAGAGGAAGTTGTTTTCAATCAGTATCCATTGCTTCGAGATAAGCTTTTCTTAAGATGGGAAGATGATCTCGATGTAATCGTAACAAAATTAGTTGAATTGCTGGGGCGTGAGTTTAAGCATCAGTGGATTTATTGTCATCCTGCTGCATACGCAGGAAAAGTATGGATTCGAGTATTAACAAAACCTGAGAATAATAAAGCGTTTCATGAATATGCAATAAGATGGGGGCCTTGGGAGAAGAAAGGGAAGTTTTCATTTGGCCGTCGCAAGTGCTTATCACTTGAGCATACAAAGGGAGATGATAAGTTATCTATGCCTATATTTTTCACCATTTCACCTGAGTGTTATGTAACATTTGGTCAAGGTGAACCCCTTGACGATTATACTATAGATATCAATTTTGGCTGGCTTCGTGTCGAATAAGCAACTTTCAATTTTAAACTTTTAAACAGAGCAATTTATATCCCCGCCCGAGGCCGACGTGACTGTCACAGATCATCAATAATTGACTTCTTTTACGGTAATTGAAAGTATACCTCTTCCCCTCTTCATGCCGCTTCCACCCCGGGCTCCCTCCCGAGCTCCTGCTTTTGTCTTTTCCTTAAGCCGATACGAGTTGCCCTTAATGTTGATTGTTAAGAAGTGCGAGAGAATGGCTGTAGCGATGACCATGTCGCCGAAAATCTTGTTT
>Ga0315293_10006408_pt1 | contig 11015 bp, 8 predicted proteins | sample YL17G13_20_MG_FD_203071 | JGI IMG/M metagenome (GOLD analysis project Ga0315293, IMG submission 203071) | Sediment microbial communities from Yellowstone Lake, YNP, Wyoming, USA - YL17G13_20 | ecosystem: Environmental > Aquatic > Freshwater > Lake > Sediment | place: USA: Wyoming | collected... | reverse complement strand
GTGCCGTACGCCGCGGCGCCGCTGAGCCAGCTGCAGCGCGCCCACGGTAGCGCCAACGTGGCGTACGCCGCGGCGCCCCTGAGCCAGCTGCAACGCGCCCATGCCGGCGCCGCCGTGACGTATGCGGCGGCCGGACCGGCCGGCAGCACCATCAGCGCCGGCAGGAGTGGGGCCTTCGTGAGGACCACGCCTGTGGCGGCACGCACGGCCGGCATCATCGGCGGGATCGCAGTGACGGCGCTGGTCATCGCGCTCGTCGCCTTCTTGGCGCTGGGCAACCGCGCGAGCAGGCGTGGCGAGCTGGCGCCGGTCACGAGCCTGGTCCAAGCGCCGAGCGCGAGTCCGGCAGCACAGTACGAGGACCGCGAGCGCAAGGCGGCCTGATAGCAGTGGGCCATGGCGCCGTCCCCCGGGGCGGTGAAGAGGGCGGCGGCGCCGAAAGGCGCCGCCGCCCTCGCTTTGTGAGACCTCAGGCGCTCTCCGCGACGCCGGGCCGCGCTCTGCGCCCGGCGCTCAGCGCCAGGTCAGCCAGCGCGCCGGGTTCGCGGTCATAAGCCGGCGCAGCTCGTCTGCGTCGACGCCGTACTCCGCGAACAACGGCGGCAGGTCGCGCGCCAAGCGCGCGTAGCCACTGCCGCCGTACTCTACGAGCTGCACGCGAGTGACCACGTCCTGGGAGAGCAGCACCCGGTCGCGGTGGCCGGCGTGGAGCAACGCCGCGACCCCGGCGACGCGCTCGCGGTCGCTGTGGACGAAGTGCTCGGCCGTGGCCGCGACCTCACCCCAGCCGAAGAAGTCGTACTCCACGAAGGCGCCGCGCGCGGCGATGGCCGTCTGATAGGCCGGGTCGATCTCGGCGTCGACGTGGGCGATGGCCACGCGCTGCGGGTCGACGCCGCCGGCCTCGAGCAGATCGAGGGCTTTGATCCCCTGAGCGTCCGGCGCCTGGGTGTGGATAGAGACCGGGGCGCCGGTCTCGCGCTGGGCGATGGCTACGGCGCGCATGACCTTGCGTTCGGCCGCCGTCATGGGGCTGGTGAGGCCGATCTCGCCGAGGACGCCGCAAGGGATGCCGCCCGCCGCCGCGTCCGCGGTGAGCTCCGCCACCAGCCCCCGGGCCAGCTCCTCGACCGTGCACTGCGCGACGTCGGGAGCATGCGTCTCCTCGAGGTAGTAGCCGCAGCTCGCCACGATGTGCAGGCCGGTGCGGCGCGCGATGCGCGCGAGACCGGCCAGGTCGCGGCCGATGTCCGGCAGGGTCTGGTCCACGACCGTGGATCCGCCGGCGACGCGGAACAGGAGGAGTTCGCGCACCGCGAGGTCCTCGTCGTCGAAGCGCGCGTTCTGGCGGTTGCGATAGGGCTCGGCGCGGACCGCCGCCAGGTTGGCCGCCGTGAGAGGCTCCTCGAGGAGCCGCGCTTCCGCTTCGCTGCGCGGCTCCTCGAGGTACACCTCGAGCGTGCTTAGGATGTGCTCGTGGGGGAGCGTCACGCCAAGCGCCTGCGGCGCGACGGGGCCGAGCACGGTCTGCACGATGCCTGTCAGGGAACCCGCCATCTGGTGTCGTCGCGGTTCGTCATGCAGGGACCTCCTGGGGCTGGAGAAACCCTATCATCGCCCTCTGCCGCCCGGCCGCTGACCTTCTACGCCGCCCGCTCCTCGGCCGGCTCCATACCGACGGCCGGATCGCTCGGCGGCGGCCCTGCCGGCCCGCCGCCGGGACCCGGCGCCGGTCCCACCTGTGGCGCACCCTCGATGCTCAGATGCGGCAGCCACTGCAGCCAGCTCGGCAGGTACCAGTTCCAGGCGCCCAGCAGCTTCATGGCCGCGGGGACCATGATCGTGCGGATGAGCGTCGCATCCAGCAGCACAGCGACGGCGAGGCCGAAGCCCATCTGCTGGAACATCACGAGGTCGCCGGCGGCGAAGCCCGCGAACACGGCCACCATGATCAGCGCCGCGCCGGTGATGATGCCGGCGGTCGCGCCCACGCCCTCGGTGACGGCCTGAGTGTTGTCGCCGGTCCGGTCCCAGGCTTCCTTGATGCGGCTGAGCAGGAACACCTGATAGTCCATCGACAGTCCGAAGAGCACCGCGAACAGGAAGAGCGGCACCCACTGCTCGACCACGTCGACCTGCTGGAAGCCCAAGAGGCTCGCGCCGACGCCCTGCAGCGACACCAGCGTGATGAGCCCGTAGGCGGCGCCCACGCTGAGGAGGTTCATGACGATCGCCTTGGCCGGGATCACGATGGAACGGAAAGCGATCATGAGAAGTATGAAGCTCAGGCTGAGGACGAGGGCCACGACCCAGGGGAAGTAGCGGCTCACGATGTCGATGTAGTCCACATTGCCGGCCGTCTGACCGGTGACGTAGACGCGCGCGCCGCTACCGTCGAAGGCTTGTGGGATGTACGTGCTGCGCAGCTGGCTCACCTTATCGAGCGCCAGCTGGCCGACCGAGTCGCCGTTCACGGGCACCGACAGCAACGCCAGGGTGCCCGACTCGGCCACTTGGGTCTGCACGGGGCCGAACGCCTTGTCCGTGCCAAGCTCGCTCTTGAGGCGCGCGATGCCTGAGCGGACGGCCGACGAGGTCACCGGGCCGTCCACGACGATCAGCAGTGGGCTGACGCGCCCCGCGGAGAACTGGCGGTCGAGCACGCCGAAGGCTGCCTTGCTCTCGAAGCCGTCGGGGAAGCTGCTCACGCCGGACACGCCGGTCTTCATGAACACGGCTGGCGCAGCGGCGAGCAGCAGTACTGCGGCGCCGATCGTCAGGGCGAGAGCCGGCCGGCGCATCGCGCGTTGCGCGAGGCGCGCCCAGGCAGAGGTGCGGCCGTCAGACTTCGCCGACAGCAGCCGCCGGCCCAGATACGGCACCTTGAGGCTGTTCACGCGGTCGCCCAGCAGGCTCAGCACCGCGGGCAGCAGGGTCAGCGCCGCGACCACGGACATGCTGACGACCAGGATGGCCCCGATGGCGAGGCTGCCGAAGATGCTGGTCGGGACGATGAGGAGGCCGAAGAGGGCCAGCACCACCGTGAGCCCGCTGAACAGCACGGCGCGGCTGGCCGTGCCGCCGGTGACCGTGATAGCGTCGATCTTGCCGCGCCCCAGGGCGCGCTCCTCGCGGAACCGCGAGATGATGAACAGCGAGTAGTCGATGCCCGTCGCCAGCCCCATCATGCTGATCATGTTGATGGCGAACACGGAGACGTCGAAGGTCTTGCCGACCAGGGCCGTGAGTGCCACCGCGGCGGTGATCGCGATCAGGCTGAGCACGATGGGCAGGCCTGCGGCGACCAGCGCCCCGAACACGACCAGAAGGATGATGAGCGCGATGGGCACGCCGATGCCTTCGCCCTGCGTCAGGTCGCGCTCGGCCGTCTGGCTGAAGTCGCTCTGGATACTGGCCGTCCCGGTGATGAGCGCATCGAACCCGCCCTTGCCGTCGGCGGCGTGTACGATGGCGTGCACCTTGTCGATGTTCTTCTCCGCCTGCGCCAGGTCGCCGGCCATCACGATGGGGAGGATGGTGCTGTGTCCGTCGGCCGCGGCCAGCGCCTTGCCGCCGCCCCGGTAGTAGCTGGCGACGCCGTCGACGACGCCGGGGCCGAGAGCGGCCAGCTTGGCCTGCAGGGCGACCACGGCGGCGCGGAAGGCAGGGTCGTTCACCGTGGCGGTCTGCGAGCGCACGATGACCACCTCGTTGGCCTTCTGCGGCATGTCCATGTTCTGGGCCAGGAGCTCCTGGCCGGTCTTGGAGTCCGGCTGCCCGAGAAAGCTGTATTGCGCCGTCAGGCTGCCGGGGAGCACGAGCGCGATGATGGCGCCGGCCCCAAGGAGCGCGAGGACCCAGATGCCCACCGTCAGCCACGGCCTCCTCGCGGAGCCTCGTGCCAATGTCGTCGAAGAGAGTCTCATGAGCACCCCTCACAGATACGGCCCCGCGCGCACGCGCGAAACCGGAGTCTTATTGTCCCGATAAGGAGATGAGTGCCCGGGAAGCGTGACGCGGAAACGTCGCGCCCGTCCCCCAGCCACCGCCGGCGGGCGCTCCGGCGCGTCCGGCAACAGCAAACGGGCCGGGGAGGCGGCTTCGCCTCCCCGGCCCGTGTGCGGACCGACTAGTGCTGACTGGCCATCACGACACCGGCGGCGGCGGAGGAGTGGGGCTCTCCGGCGGGGCTTCCTCGGCCGGTGCGGCTTCGACCTCGGCAGTCTCGACCTCGGCGGGCGCAGCTTCGGCGGCCTCGGCCATGGCCTCGGCCGGCGGCGGCGTAGGCGGCGCCATCTGGGCCGGCGGCGGCGTAGGCGGCGCCATCTGGGCCGGAGGCGGGGTCAGCGGCCGCGGCTGCAGCGGCTGCGCGAGAGGCGGAGGCGGCGTCATCTGCTGCGCGGCAGGTCCGGGAACCGGAGGTACGGACTGCCACGGGACGTGCGCCGGAGCCATCGGCTGATCCATCGCCTGACCCATCGGCTGACCGGGGGGCGGAGCCATCGGCTGCGCGTATCCCGGGGCTACGTTGGCCACCTGCTTGTACTGGTAGTCCCCGAAACCGAGCACGAGGTACATGATCCCCGAGAACAGCCAGAGCAGGATGCCGAAGCCCGTGCCTTGGCCGAAGTTCTTGGCCACGTCGAGGGCGAGGAACAGCGACATCACCCAGATAGCGATGATGAGGATCCAGCCGATGATCGGGATCCAGCCGAGTAGCGCGCCCACCAGGATGACCCAGAACCACCAGGTCGGCCGCCCGGCGATCTGCACCCAGATGTAGATGTTGTAGAACGGGATGATCGCCGCCCAACCAGGGTGACCGGCCTTCTCGAAAGTCTTCCACAGGCCGACGACGATCAGGACGTAGAAGGCGATCATCAGCAGGAACATGACGGCTGCCCCTGCTCCGCCTATCGAGTAGTTGTAACTGGTGTTCATTGCCTCTTCCTCCTTGACGTGGCCCAGTCGGGTCGTTCACGTGAGTCTTCTGCGCACTTCGTGCACATGATTCATGACTGCGTGTTCCCTGCCCGCAGCGCGCCTCCTGCAATGCCGTTCTTATCGGGTTCATACGCATCGATCTCGAGTCCGGCGACGGGCCTGTGCTCTGACCGGCGCGGATGCGCATGCTCGCCTCAGGAAGCGGCGTGCCCGACCTGCCGAGCGCCGCCTCCGGATCGTCGCGCCGCGCGGGTCGCCGCTGCGGTCTCCGCGCAGAACCCGGACGACGTTCGGAGCCTGCCCGGGCCCCGATGGCCCAGTGTGCACGTCGACTGGCCATTGCAACGGCACCTCGAAATCGGGCATGCTGGTCGCGGCAGCTCGCACGCTGTCGGCTCGAGCCGAGGAGGAGCCATCATGCACCTTGCCACGCCTGCTCGAACGCGCGTCCTGGCCCTTGGGGCCGCGGCGCTCACGCTGCTTGCCGCCGCGGCCCTCGCCGCCTGTGGTTCGAGCTCGTCATCGTCGTCGCCCTCGCCGGCCGCCACGCCGCTGCAGCTTAAGGTGATGGAGTTCAACATCGAGTACGGCGGCACCCAGGTGAGCTTCGCCAAGGTGGCGGAGGCGGTGAAGAAGGCCGACCCAGACGTGGTGGGGCTGGAGGAAGCCGAGACCAACACGCCGCGGCTCGCCAAGCTGGCCGGCTACCCGTATTCCAGCAGCGGCATGCAGATCGTCTCCAGGTACCCCATTCTCGAGCCGTCCGGCGCCGAGGGTGCGTACGTGCTCATCGAGGTGCAGCCCGGCTACGTAGTGGCCATCTCCAACGTCCACCTGCCGTCCGCGCCGTACGGGCCGAACTGGATCCGCGCCGGCAGGACCGCAGAACAGGTGGTCGCCCTCGAGAACAAGGTGCGGATGCCGGCCATCCGGCAGCAGGTCGAGGTGTTGCCGCAGCTGGCAACGCAGGGGATCCCGGTGTTCGTGACCGGTGACTTCAATGCGCCGTCGCATCTCGACTACACGGCGGCGGCGGTCGGGACGCGCAAAGAGGTCAAGTACGTCGTGGATTGGCCCGTGAGCCAGGCCATGGCCGACGCCGGCTTTCGCGACACCTACCGTGACGCGCGCCCCGACCCGGTCGCCGATCCGGGCCTGACCTGGTGGGCGGCGCGCCCCAAGGTGGCGGACTGGAACCCCACGGCCAGGGATCCGCAGGACCGCATCGACTACGTGTACGCCGCCGGCCCGTCGAAGACGCTGTCCAGCGAGATCGTCGGCGAGGTCGGCGACCCCGCCGTGAGCATCAGTCTGTCGCCGTGGCCGTCCGATCATCGCGCCGTGCTGTCGACCTTCACCGTCACCCCGGGGCCGATGCCGGTGCTGGTGGCCCCTGAGAAGCTTCTGGTCACGGCCGGCGAGCCACTCGTGGTCACGTACCACTCGCCCGGCAAGGGTGGGGAGACGGTCGTGATCCCCAACGCCGACCCGCAGAGCTCCTCGAGCGTCTCGGCGACGAGCCAGGCGGTCGGCGCGGTCGATGGCAGGCTCACCTTCGCCACCGACTCCCTGCTGCCCGGCGCGTACTCTGTAGCGCTGCTCGGCGGGGACGGCCAGGAGCTGGCGACCGCGCCCTTCTGGCTGAAAGCCAAGGGCGCGAAGGTCCAGCTCACAACCGACAAGCGCACGTACGCGCCCGGGGAGCCCATCGTCGTGAGCTGGCAGAACGCGCCGGCCAACCGGTGGGACTGGCTGGGCGTCTACGAGGCGCCCGCCGACCCCGCCAACGACTACTACCTGATCTGGCAGTACACCGGCGGGGCGAGCGCGGGCACGGTGCACGGCATGCCCGCCGGCACGCTGGCGATGGACGGCAAGACCACCGAAGGCTCTCCATGGCCGCTCCCGCCGGGCAGGTACCAGGTGCTGTATCTGCTCGCCGACGCCTACGAGTCCGTAGCCCAGGCGAGCTTCACGGTCGAGAAGTAGGGGGGGGGACGTGATGAGACGACTGCCACGGAGTATCGCCTCGGGCGTGTACGAGATCGGGCTGGGAGGCGTCAACGCCTTTCTGATCGATCTGGATGATGGCGGCCTGGCGCTCATCGACGCGGGCTTCGCGCGCAGCGGGCCGCGCATCGGCCAGGCCATCCGCGACCTCGGCCGGGCGCCGTCCGACCTGCGCGCCGTCGTGATGACCCACCTGCACCGCGACCACACGGGCGCGCTGGCGGAAGTGACGAGCCGGACCGGCGCGGAGGTGTGGATGCACCCGGCCGACGCGGCGCTGGTGCGCGAGGGCGTGTTCGCACGCCCCCTCGAGCCGGGGCCGGGTCTGCTGCGCAGTGGGATAGTCCGGCTCAGCTCTCTGCGGCCGGCGCCGCGCGGCGAGCCCATCGCCGTCGAGCACGAAGTGGACGACGGCGAGACGCTGCCGTTCGCCGGTCTGCGGGCCGTGCACACGCCGGGGCACACGGCCGGCCACCTGGCCCTCCTGCTGCCGCGGGACGGAGGTGTGCTCTTCGTCGGGGACGCCGCCACCAACTTCGTGCGCCTCAGTTGGGGGCCCATCTACGAGGACGTGAACGAAGGCCGCGCGAGCCTCGCGAGACTCGCGGCCCTCGACTTCGAGGTGGCCGCGTTCGCGCACGGTCGCGCGATCCGCGCGCACGCCGGCGAGCGCTTCCGCGCGCGCTGGCCGGAGGCGCGCAATCTGACCACAGAGAGCGGGGGGGTGCATCCATGAAGGTCCTGATCGTCGGTAGCGGAGGCGTAGGGGAGTCCACGGCGGCCATCTTCAAGGGACGCGATCCAAAGGGTGAGCTCATCGAGAAGGTGATCCTCGCCGACTACGACCTGGCCCGCGCGCAGGCGGCGTCGGCCCGGCTCGGCGACGCGCAGCGATTCCCCGCCGAGCAGGTGGACGCCGCCGACGTCGACGCCGTGGCGGCGCTCTGCAAGAAGCACGGCGCCGACGTGCTCTGCAGCTTCCTCCCGGTCAAGTACAACCCGTTCACTCTCCAAGCGGCCCTCAAGGCGCAGGTCCACCATCTGGACGCCTCCACGACCCTCTCGGTGCCGCATCCCACCGACCCACTCCACAAGTCGGGCAAGGTGCTGGGCGAGGATGAGTTCGCGCTCACTCCGGAGTTCGAGAAGATCGGCAAGCTGGCACTCGCCGGCTGGGGCGTGGAGCCCGGCATGGCCGACTGGTTCTGCCGCTACGCCGCCGACCACTACTTCGACGAGATCGACGAGATCGGCGTGCGCGACGGCGCCAACCTCGAGATCCCCGGGGCCACCGGCATCAGCTTCGGCTTCTCGATCTGGATGACCGTGGAGGAGTGCACGAACCCCGCCGTCTGCTGGGAGAGGGACAGGGGGTTCTACACGGTGCCGCCGCTCAGCGAGCCGGAGCCGTTCTACCTGCCCGAGGGCATCGGCTGGGTGGAGTGCGCCCACGTGGAGCACGAGGAGGTCATCGCCATCGGGCGCACGCACGAGCTGCTCAAGGGGGTCAAGAAGGCGACCTTCAAGTACGCGCTCGGTGATGAGTTCATCGCTGCGATGGAGGTCTTCACATCGGTGAACATGCACAAGACCGACAAGATCAGGGTCGGCGGCTGCGAGGTCTCTCCGCGCGACGTGCTGGCGGCGGCGGCGCCCGATCCGAACGAGATCGGCAAGCGGTACGTCGGGCAGACCTGCGCCGGCACCTGGGTCAAGGGCCGTAAGGACGGCATGAAGCGTGAGGTGTATCTGTACCAGGTCGCCGACAACCAGGAGTGCGTCGCCAAGTACGGCACGCAGGGCGTGGTGGCGCAGACCGCGTTCACCGGCAACATCGCGCTCGAGCTGCTGGCGACCGGCAAGCTGCAGGGCTACAAGGGCAACCCGGAGGCCGGTGTGCGCGTGCCGCAGGAGTTCGGCGCCGACGACTACGTCCAGCTGATGAGCGAGTACGGCTTCCCCGGCGGCGCCCTCGAGATGGACTCGAAGTACAAGCGCGCCCTGGACCACGGGGCGCTGCTGGCGCCGGTGCGGAGGCAGGGGGCGTGACTGCAGCAAGGTTCGAAGGCAAGGTGGCGCTGGTCACCGGCGGGGCGTCGGGCATCGGCCTGGCGACGGCGACGCGGCTGCTCGAAGAGGGAGCCGCGGTCGTGATCGCCGATCTGGACGGCGAAGCCGCCGAGGCCGCGGCGGCCGCGCTGCGCGGCCGCGGCCTCCAAGCCGTCGAGGCTGCGCGCTGCGACGTGACGCGCGGCGACCAGGTGAAGGCGCTGGTGGGCGACCTCGTCGCCCGCCACGAGCGCCTCGACGTGCTCTTCAACAACGCCGGCATCTTCGAGCCCGGCGAGGTGCACGAGATCGACGAGGAGGCGTGGGACCGCCAGCTCGGCGTGAACCTGCGCTCCGTGTACCTGGTCTCGCACCACGTGGTGCCGGTCATGCTCGCGCAGGGCGCCGGCGCCATCGTCAACAACGCCTCGGTGGCCGGGCTCGTCGGCGATCACGCTGCGGCCGCGTATTGCGCGAGCAAGGGCGGCGTGGCGCTGCTCACCAAGCAGATGGCGCTCGACTACGCCGCGCGCGGCATCCGCGTCAACGCCATCTGCTGCGGCGAGATCGACACGCCGCTGTTCGTGCGCGAATCGGGGCAGCTCGGCATGACGCCCGACGAGTACCGGGCGATCCTCAACGAAGCCCACCCGATCGGCCGCATCGGTCTGCCCTCCGAGGCGGCCGCGGCGGTCGCGTTCCTGGCCAGCGACGACGCGAGCTTCGTCACCGGCGTGCTCCTGCCGGTCGACGGCGGCTACGTGGCGCAGTAGGAGGAGTCATGCGCGGATTGGACGGCAAGGTGGCGTTGGTCACGGGCGGCTCGTCCGGGCTCGGCGAGGCCATCGTCTGCCGGCTCGCCGAGGAGGGCGTGAGCGTGGCCGTCGGCGGCCGCGACGCGGCGAAGACGCAGTCTGTCGCCGCGCGGGCGGCCGCCGTCTCGCGCGAAGTGGGCCACGCCGCCGAGTTCTCGACGGCCCTCGGCGACGTCAGCGTCGTCGCCGACTGCGACCGCTTGGTCGCCGAGGCGGTCGCGCGCTTCGGCCGCCTCGACATCCTCGTGAGCTCGGCGGGCGTGTGGCTCGAGAAGTCGATCCTGGACACGAGCGAGGCAGACTGGGAGTGGTGCATCGGCGTCTGCCTCAAGGGCACGTACTTCATGTGCAAGGCGGCGCTGGCGCATATGGTCCCGCGGCGCTCCGGCGTCATCGTCAACCTGGCGAGCGACTCAGGGATCCACGGCGAGCCCGGCGCGGCCGTGTACTCGGCCGCCAAGGCGGGAGTGGTCATGATGACCCGGGCCCTGGCCATCGACCATGGCCCCGACGGCATCCGCGTGTGCAGCGTGTGCCCGGCGATCTTCGACACGCCGATGTTGGCCAACGCCATCGCCGCGGCGCCCGATCCCATCGCTTACACGGAGGGCATGGAAGACGCCTACCCGCTCAAGCGCATCGGCCGGCCGGAGGAGCTCGCCGCCACGGTCGCCTTTCTGGCGTCCGACGAGGGGAGCTTCGTGACCGGCCGCACCTTTGTCGTGGACGGCGGCGTGACCGCCTAACTCGCCGCGGCGACGAACGCGTCGATCTCCGCCAGCAGCTGGGTCTGGCGGGCGGCGGGCAGCCACGAGGCCGTGATCGAGTTGCGCGCCAGCGCGGCGATGTCGCCCCGGTCGAGGCCGAGCGCGCGCTGCACGGCGGCGTAGTTGGCCGCCAGGTAGCCGTCGAAGTACGCCGGGTCGTCGGAGTTCACGGTGACGCGCAGGCCGGCGTCGAGCAGGCGCTTGAGCGGGTGCTGCGCGAGGTCCGGCGTGACCTGCAGCTCGAGGTTGCTGAGCGGGCACATGGTCAGCGGGGTCTGCTCACGGGCCAGGCGCCGCTGCAGGGCCGGGTCGTCGATGGCGCGCACGCCGTGGTCGATGCGCGCCACCTTCAGCAGGTCGAGCGCCTCGGTGATGTACTCCGCCGGGCCCTCCTCGCCGGCGTGGGCGACGGTGAGAAAGCCGGCCTCGC
>Ga0315293_10006406_pt1 | contig 11016 bp, 8 predicted proteins | sample YL17G13_20_MG_FD_203071 | JGI IMG/M metagenome (GOLD analysis project Ga0315293, IMG submission 203071) | Sediment microbial communities from Yellowstone Lake, YNP, Wyoming, USA - YL17G13_20 | ecosystem: Environmental > Aquatic > Freshwater > Lake > Sediment | place: USA: Wyoming | collected... | reverse complement strand
TCTTCCAGGTCCCGATCATACCGCTCCGACCAGATATGGTAGCCGTCCTCGACTTTGATGAGCTGGGCGGTCACCCGCAGACGATTTCCGGCCGCTCGTACGCTACCCTCCAAGAGCATCTTCACCTTGAGCGCATCGCCGACCAGCCGGGCGTCCTGCAATCCCCCCTTGAACTGAAACGCCGACATCCGGGCCGCAACACGAAGACCCTCGATCTTGGTCAGCGCGTTGATGATCTCTTCGGCCATACCCTCGCAGAAATATTCCTGTTCCGGGTCGGGGCTCATGTTGGCGAAAGGAAGGACGGCAATAGAAGGTTTTTCCGGCTCTTCCGAAATATGTGCGGCTCGAGCAGCGCCAGAGTCCCTTTTCTCTGCACAAATCGACTGTAGGGCAAATCCGAGGTCCCGTGCAGACTGGAAGCGCTCCCCGGGATTCTTTTCCAGACAGCGCCGGACCAAGGCGTCCAGAATCGGAGAAACGCCCGAGTTGATCTCGGAAAGCTCCTGGGGATCCTCCTTGAGGATGGCGCTCATCGTGTCGGCGGCGGTATCGCCCTTGAACGCCCTCCGGCCGGAGAGCATCTCATAGAGGATGGCTCCGAGAGAGAAGATGTCCGTTCTGTGGTCGACGCTCGTTGCGCGCACTTGCTCCGGCGACATATAGCCTACCGTTCCCATGACGGCGCCAGGCTCCGTTTGCAGAGTCCGGGTTGGGCCCTCGTCGCTTGCCGATGCCGGCACAGACTTGGCCAGGCCGAAGTCAAGAATCTTCACGTGGCCATCACAAGTCAAGAAGATGTTCTCCGGCTTGACGTCACGGTGAATGATGCCCTTTTCGTGCGCAGCCGCCAGCCCGCCAGATATCTCCAGCGTATATTCGATGGCCTTCCGAACCGGAAGGCAACCGCTCCCCAGTCGGGACCGAAGCGTTTCGCCCTTGAGGAGCTCGGTCACAGCAAAGGTGATCCCTTGATCCTTACCGAAATCATGGATGGCGAGGATGCTAGGATGGGAGAGGTGGGCGATGGCTTGCGCCTCCCGCTCGAACCGGGCCAGTGCCTGAGGATTTCCTGCAAAATGCTCCGGAAGCACTTTTACGGCAACTTCACGCTTCAGCTTGTGATCCCGAGCGCGATAGACTTCGCCCATTCCTCCCGCACCGAGGGGAGCGAGGATCTCATAAGAGCCGAGTCTCGTGCCGGGTGTTAGAGACATCGTTGTCCTGATCTTTGAGAGCTAGGGAATTCCTTTTTTAGCGCGGCTCGGAATCGCCCGCTTCCGACTCAGGATTGGCCCTCCCCATCAAGGCTCATGATATCCCCGGCCAGGGACGGGTGTCAAGAACTCGACATGCGGAGGGCCGGAACTCCATTAGGCAGATTGTCGGTTAGGTCGTTGATCTTTTCGGATCAACAAGGGGGGAATTGAATGGCGTGCCTGAGAGGACTCGAACCTCTGACCTTTGGATCCGGGAAGTCCAGAACGCCTTATGTGCGGGGAATCGATGGAGCCAGCGAGAGGGATCGAACCTCCGACCTGCTGATTACGAATCAGCTGCTCGGTCATGGCTTACATGTCACGTCAAAAATGCTCATGGCCCTGACTGTGACCAAATTGTGACTATGCAGGGTAGTTTTCCACATATTTTGGCATACTTCGACATACCTAGAAATCCTTTCTAAATTGCTGAGAGGACTGACTATTACTTTGTTTTATAGAGGTTAAGAGAAACGGGTCTTTCGCGTCCGGAGTGCAACGCCCTATCCTCTGAGCAACCGGCGCGTATCGCCGTCAACAGTTCCACAAAGGGAAAAAGCAGAGGTCCTGTTCGAAGGGCCCCTTTAGTGAAAAAATCTGGTAAATTTCTGTAGAGATTTATCATCGCATGCCCCCGCTCGAGCCAGGCCGGCGTCCCATACCCCCCCCGGGCGCTCAGGGCCGCTGAGGCCGAGGGGGGTCTCCTAACTCGAACAGGCGACAAACGGATTGGCGATCCAGAGGAGATTAGCCGACGCCCGTCCGGATTATCCGTTGGCGCCAAGGGAACTAACGGACGCAGACAAGCCCGGCGTATCCATCGCTCTGGAGGTAATGGCGCTTCCTGACCCGGAAGGTCTCCGCGTTGAAGAGGTTCACCCCGTGATATATCACTTGATGGCCACGGCGTTCGGCCATCTCGAGGGCCAGGCGCTCCGCGTCCTCGCTGCAACCGCAGACATTATCGAAGGGCAGATTGAAATCGAAGTGCACCGTGGCAATGACGTAGCGGCCCCAAGGCGCCTCGGCTTCGAAATAGCCGGCGGGAGGGGCGAAGGCCCTCACGTGGAGCAGGTCTCGGTCGGGCCCGTCCGGCCCGTCAAACGGGACACGGATCTTGGCACCTCGGTCGGAGTCCCAGACAGGGCCGGCGCCTTCGTCAAAGAGACCGTGCTTGTTGGTGGCCAGCCCCCGACGATGCGTATAGATGTCCTTGACCTTCTCCGCTGTGGCGTTGCCGTAGAAGATGATCGAGATGGGCCAATCGGGCTTCAGCGCGGACGTGTTCTTGTTGAAGAAGCTGTAATTGAGCCATTTCTGTCGGCCCAACATGATCCATCTGAGGTTCCGCCGGGTTTCGGCAAAATAGTCGGACTGTGGCATGGACGCGAGGAGCTCGTCGGCGGGAAGGACCTGGACCACCTGCGGAGGGAGGGCTGTCGCCTGAGGCGGCGCGGCGTTTTCACGGCCCCCGGTTTGAGGCCCGGCCGTGTATGACGCGGTGAGGACGACCAGTCCGATCGCACCAGAGACCCACGGACCAAGCCGCCGAGAACCTCTCATTCCCAGATTCCTCACCGCGCAAACGCGCTACGCGCAAGACCAGACTAGTCCTGGCGGGGACAGCTGTCAACGGGAATAGAGAAATGCCCCTAGCCTGACTCGAACAGGCGACACACCGCCTTCGGCAGTGCTAGCAAAGCCGGCATGGATTAGGAATGCGATTCGAGAATTGGCATCCTTCAGGGGAAGAACGGGTTTTCCCCATATGAATTGCGATTTTCTTTTACGCACCTTTAGTCAGAATTAAGCGGGTTTACGCATTATTTGTGACACGGCGGAAAAATCGAGTCCGGCAGGAAACCAGGAAAAGCTTGTAACTTCAGGATTATCAGTGAATTAGTGATGGCGTGCCTGATAGAATTCGAACCTCCGACCTTTGGATCCGGAGTCCAATGCTCTACCCTTCTGGACATATGGGGAAAACCCGATTTCCAGGGGGAAACTTCTTATTTTCCTTTACGCACCTTTAATCAGAATTAGGCGGGTTTACGCACTTTTTGTGACACGGCTGTGACATCGGGAGGTGGTCTGCTATTTCTTGCCCGCCGGCACCAATCGCTTGAGTTCCTCGAACCAGTTCTGGATGAGGATCATTTCGGTAACGGGCGTGGGCGTCCTTTGCTCGAGCTTCATCATGAGGAATCGCTGCGAATCAAGGGACAAGTCATAGCTTCGTATGGGACCGCTGATATAATATCCCGGATGCTCAACAACGAGACGCGGCTTGCTCGTCGCAAAAGCGCCGTCCGTCCTGACATCGACAACCCAGACCTGATCCTCCCACCGATAGAATAGCTGTCTGCCGTCTCGTGCCCACAGCGGCTGGACGCCCCCTTCGCTCGATACCGGGTATTTCGTTCCCGGGCCGGGGAAGGGCTGCACATAGACCTCGGGGCGCTTTGACTCGTCAGATGTATAAGCTAGCCAGCGGCCGTCGGGCGAGATCTCCGGGTACCGTTCTCTGAACGGCGAATTCAGGAAAGGCGTCACCCGCCCCGAACCGACGTCCAGCACTGCGATGTCGTCGCCGGTGCCCGGGTGCATCTCCACCAGAGCGACCTTTTTCGCATCCGGAGACCATGATCCGGGGAATTGGTTGAAATCGCTTGTCGTCAGGCGCTCCATCGGTGAGCTTCCATCGTAAGGCTGCCAGAAGAGGTTCGTCACCAAGGATTTTTGCCATGTGAAAAGAAGCCGTTTGCTATCGGGACTCCAGATCGGGACTTCTGCGGCTCCCTCGTCAGTTAGCCGACTATTCGTGCCCGTGCTCAGGTCATACACCCAAATCTGCCATTCCCATCCATCAGTCCCATAGGCGATCTTCCGGCCGTCAGGAGAAAGCCGCGGGTCCAAAAAGGGATGCTGCAAGTCCATGACGGGTTGCTCGATCCCTTTATGATCCACCCATACCAATGAATTTTTTAGGTCCGGGATGACGCCTCCCGCCGCATAGAGGAGGCAACCCGTTTCAGAGACGTCGAACTGACCGGCGCCAGTGTTTCTGCTGATACTCAACCTGAAGGCCTGCATGACATTTTCCACAAGCGCGACCGGTTGCCCGATAACCTCCATCCGGACCGGATCGAAACGAACGGCCATGAGCGTCCCCTGTCTCAGGAAAACAAGGTGTCCCGTGGGAACGTACTTGGCGTCTGCGGCGTTTTCCAGCAGAATACGATGCTCGCGAGTATCCAGCCGGAGAACGGCGACCCGGGGCTGCCGATCAAAGTAGGCCCTCATCACCGTGAACAAAACGGCTTTCCCATCGGGAAGCCAGCACGGCAGCCGGTGGCTTGATTCCTCTCGCTCAGGGTCGGGCTTGGTCAAGGTCTCGGGCTTCCCGCCCTCGGCCGACACTCTCGAGAGCCCGACATCATATCTATCCGCGAACACGATGCTGTTATCGCGACCCCAGCTCGCCCCGTATATTCCAACAGCGTCACAGATCTCTGTGGCTACGCCGCCGTCGACTGGGATCTTTTTCAGCTTGCCGTCAGCCCAGAAACCCACAGACCGGCTGTCGGGCGAGAGAAAAGGATTGACGCCGCCTTCTGTCCCGACGATTGGCTTGGCGTCGGACTGGTCCATTCTTCTCAAGTACAAACGCGCCTTTGCCTGGAGGTCAGGGTCCTTCGAGGTCGCGCTATAAACGATGAATTTCCCGTCATGGGAGATGGCCATAGCAATCCGGCTCGGATGCAGCATCTCGCGAGCCCCGCTAAAGCCTTCCAGCCGGAGCCCCGGCTCGACCTTGATGGTCGCCGTGACAACTGAGGGGGAAGGAGCGGACTGGGGATGCCGGATCAGCAATCGGTCGATCAGGATGCCCGCCAGAAGCATGACAGCCGCACAAGTCCCCAGCCACACGAGTGAGACTCTCCGGAGAGCGGATTCCGCTTCGGAGGGATAAGCTACAGGTGCTTCGATCTCGAGCCGGGCGTCGGCGATGTCATGCAGGCGTTTTTTGGGGTCTTTCTCGAGGCAGCGGCGGAGGAGAACCTTGATGAGCGTCGGCGTTTCCGCGGGCAGCCTGCTCCAATCTGGCTCGCCCTTCAGGATGTGCGCGAGGGTGTCCGACACCGTTTCCCCATGAAACGCCCGGCTTCCCGTCAGGCACTCATAGAGCACGCAACCGAACGCCCAGATGTCGGACCGCCTGTCCACGGCCCGTCCCCGCGCCTGCTCAGGACTCATATAGGCGGCGGTCCCGAGGATGACACCCGGCTCGGTCATCTTGGCCGTGATCGTAGGCGACTTCTCGATATCGACAGCGGTCGTCTCTCCTGCGTATACCTTGGCCAGCCCGAAATCCAGGATCTTGACCTTGCCTTCCGGGGTGATCATGATGTTTCCGGGCTTCAGGTCGCGATGGATGATCCCCTTCTCGTGGGCAGCCTCGAGCCCTTCGGCAAGCTCGCGGCAGGTTTCAAGGGCCTCGTCGACGGGGAGGGCCCCTCGATTCAACCGCGCCTGGAGCGTTTCCCCCTCCACGAGCTCAAGAACGAGGAAACGCCGCCCTTCAGATTGCTCGAGTCCGTGTATTGCGGCGATATTGGGATGGTTCAAGACAGCAAGGAGCTTAGCCTCCCGCTCGAACCGGGCCATTCGCTCCTTGTCCTCGGCGAAGGCCGAAGGAAGAACCTTTATGGCGATGTGGCGACCGAGATTCTTATCAATGGCCCGATAAACCTCGCCCATCCCGCCTGCGCCGATTGGCCCTAGAATCTCGTACCGGCCGGCGAATACGGTTCCCGGGGCGACAACGCGGGCAGGCGACTCGAGGGTTTTCGTGAGGGAAGGCAGGACGGCTTTAACCGGAGTCAGCGAGGTTGCACAATTGCTGCAGAATCGTGCCGTGTCGGCGTTTTCAGAATGGCAGGTCGGGCACTTATTGGCCAAGCGAGATCCCCTTCTATAGCTTGGCTTCAGGTTAACAGAGGGATGGGCGGAAAGTCAAACGTGGCGTGCCTGATAGAATTCGAACCTCCGACCTTTGGATCCGGAGTCCAATGGTCCATATGCCCGAAAAGACATTGCGCGCACGAGAGCAGGCAGTCAGCACGGCAAAATCGGATCGGGGGATGATGCCTAAAAGGCGGATTTCTCGAGGAATAAGGGAGCGTGCCTGGAGAGACTCGAACTCCCGACCCGCTGCTTAGAAGGCAGATGGGCCTCCTGTTTAATTCATGCAAGATGAATGACTTAGAGGTTCGCCACCGGATGATGTGCTCAGAATTGTGCACAGGGACGACCCTGAGTGGGCCTTCATCCCCGGAGTGCAGCTATCAACTGCCCGTCATCAGCTCGGCCAGCCGCCTTGGGCATCCTGGACTTCAGGCAAGCCCGGATTGGCATCCTTCCAGAGGTCCAGTAACTTGCTCTACTTCTTCGCCGGCCCCCTGAGCGCTTCGAGTTTCTTCTGTGTGGCCGGTTTGTTCTGGGTGTCGGCGAACTCGACTGCCTTCTCCGCGGCCTTGATAGCCTCGGGCCTATTTCCCATCTTCGCGTAAACGTCGCTCAGCGTCGTCCACATATAGTAGGTCCAGGGCTCGAGCTCGACGGTCCTTTTTGCCGCCGCCAAGGCGCTGTCGAGATTCTTCCCCTGCCGCAGCCAGAACGTCGCATAGCTCCTGATATCCTGGGCTGTCGAGCCGGCGCCGCTCTTTTCGAGCCATGCCGGCCCGTAGACCTCCAGGGCTTTGGTCTCCTGGCCGGCCACGCAATAAACATAGGCGACCCTCCGGATAAAATACGGGTCGCCCGGCTTGATCCTGGCGGCCGTCTCGGCCATGGCCGCCGCGCTCTCCAGATTCTCTTTTTTCTCGGCCCAGTAATCCGCGTAGGCGGCGAGGCTGGACGCCAGGCTGTCGACCCGGTCCTGCATGAACGTTCTGCCGAAGGCGGCCTCGGCCTTGTCCTTATCTCCCGCGAGGTCGTAGGCCTGGGCGATCATCTGGCTGATCCTCGGGTCGGGAATGGCAGCCGACAGCTCCATCAGACGGTCGGCCAGTTCGACGGCCTTCTCGGCCGGGCCATTGTCCCGGATCACCCGCAGCAGCCACATCGACGCCGGCACCCGGTCGTCGGGAAAACGGGTCGTGTATTCGGAGAAGAACTTGTCGGCTTCCTCCTTCGATGCGCCGCTGGCGTAATAGTTGCCCATCTTCATGTACGCGACCTTGACGAGTCGGCTCTTCGGATTCTGCGCGATAAAGGCCTTGACAGGAGCCACGTCCGGATTGTGGGCTCTGAGGTTCACCATCGCCAGAAAGAGCCGGGCGAACTCCGTAAATGGCGCTGTTACCCACGAATCTTCATCGGTATACGAACCGGCTTTGCCCTCAGGGTCAAGGGCGATGACCTCTTTGTATTTTTCCTGGGCCTTGGACGCATCGCGGTCTTTCCATTTTTGGCCGAGGCCGAAAACCACGGCCACGTCCTTGGGGTTTGCGGCATAGGCCGCCTGAAGGGTCTTGAACGTGCCCTCGCCTTTTAAGATATTCTCAAGTTTAGCCTGGTAATTCTCGGGCGGCGGCTTATAGCCGACGACCCAGTCGACCTCGTCGCCTTCGCCGCCTAGAACGAGCGTCGTGGGCGTACTGGGGTTCGCGAACCGCTTGAAGATCGCGTCTCCCGCCGGCTCCCCGCTGTCGGCCAGAACGAGGACGAAATTCTTGTCGAGGAAGGGATGAAACTTGGCGTTGTGGTAAAACTGCTGACCCAGCAGTCTACAGCTGCTTCAGCCACCGCTGTAGAAATCAACGAGGACGAGCTTGTTCTCACTCCTGGCCTTGGCCACGGCCTGCTCCAGTGTACCGTTGAACCAGTTTTGGGCCGAAGCGGCGGAAGCGAGAACGAGCAGGAACGAAAGAGCAAAAGTCTTCTTCATGTCCGCCTCCCGGTTTCACTATAGCATCGCCCCGGGAGGGTCGTCAAGCACGGGGGCCTACCCCTCTTCTAATCGGCCCAGGAATGGTGTTAAAAGGATAGTGACCCGCCCCCCTATACTCTTCGCTATGACTACACTGCATCCCATCTTCCCCGGGTGAACGATTGGGAAAGGCAATGGATGTTAAATAACGGTTTTTTGGAATAACATGATAATTAACGAAATTATGTAACACAGAGAAATAATCATAAAGACTGAAAGCATTCCGTATTGGAGACCTGGATACAGTGAACCTTGTGGGTAAATAACCTGAAAAAATAACCTCGTCAGCCACAAAACACATGTTGCCGCGAGTATGACGATTATTGAATATCTATTTGATTTGTCTCCATAAATCAATAGGATGTTGACTATTCCAAACAATACTAAGGACAAGGAGAAGAACGCATTTATGGCCCGGACAGCTAGGACCAACTCTGTCGCATTGATATCAATATATGAATACCACTTCCATGCTTTGGGTACAAAAAAGTGCCATATACCAAAACCAATAGAAGCGCTGCTACCAATCATCACTAAAATCTTAACTCGTAGATTCAAAGCCATCCCTCCTGGCAATTCTTGAGTACGCCCAGATCTGACACCAGCGTTACGCCGACTGCCAATAAAAAGCCCTCTCGAGAACCAATCAACAGTAATGGGTTATAAATCATAAGTCCTGCTTGCGCTTTTCATAGCATCCGAAAGCGATTTTACCATAACTAATGAGAAAGCTGACTCATAGAGGCTCCCCATGTTTCTTATATAATAGCTTGATCTTGTTATTGGAAACCATAGCTTAAGAGAGATCAATCCCTGTCCGAATTTCGCTGACGTCAAGCAGAAGACTATCCCAATGATTTACGAGCATTAATTGGGAGCTCTGTAGCCAAAAAGTATTTTAAGGGCGGCAGCGTGGTTATCACTACGCCAATGCGGCTTAAGTTTGAAAAATATAAAGTATTTCAGACGGCGACTGAATTCTTAAGTCACTTTCTCGATCTTCTGTCGTATCGCAGGAGCCAGTCGTAGATCTCCTGGCCCGGATAGACCTGCCAGTGGATCCCGTGGCCGAGATCCGGTTCGGCAGAGAATCTCAGGTTCCGGTTCTTCCCCTCCAGCCTCCTGACGATTCGCTCCGTTTCTTCGAAAGGCACGACAGTGTCCAGCTTCCCGTGGAAGGCCCAGACAGGCATGTCGAGCAGCTTGTCGATGTTCTTGTCGATGTAATCGAGATGGCTCGTGAATCCGCTGGTCGGCGCGATGGCCGCGAACGTCTCGGGATACCGGGCGGCGATGTACCAGGTGCCCGAACCGCCCAAGCTCGGCCCGGTCAGATAGACCCTGTCGGCGTCAATTCTGTACCGGGCGGTCACTTCCTTGTAGAAGTTCTCGAACCAGTCATCGGTCGACCACCTGAGATGCTCGGGACATTGCGGGGCGAGCATGATGAACGGAAACTCCCGTCCCCTGTATACCTGATCGGGGATCCCGGATGAGTACAGCTTCTTCAGATTGATCCCTCTATCCGAACCTCCGTGCAGGTAGATGACGAGCGGCCACTTCCTGACGGCGTCCGCCTCGTAGTCCTTCGGGAGGTACGACAGGTATCGATAGCTGACGTTCCTGCGATGCTGGTTCATGCCGTGCTCGAACGTCGAATCGAACTGCAGGTCTCCTTTCTCGGACCAGTATCTGACCCGGCCGTGCAACTGTCCGTTGAGCCAGTTCAGCTCCGCTTCCTTCTGCCCGCTCTCGTACCAGTCGGTGCTCGCGCCGTTCAGCCTGCCCCGCGTGAAATGGCCCTCGAATCTCATGCGCCCGTTCCGGTGCCATTCCGTGTACGGCCCTTCCTTGGTGTTCGAGCGGTAGTTGCACTGATAATCCTCCTTCACCCGTTTGTCGAAGGAGGCGTAGAAGGCGTCCATTTGGATTCGTCCGTCCTCGTAGTAGTCCTGGACGTGGAACAGGTGCTTCTGGTCGTCGAAGCGGATGACGCGCGTGTAGACGATCGTCTCGCGATTCGAGACAGCCTGGTGCAATACGTAGGTTTCGGTTTCCTGGGCTTGCACCGGCCCCAGGCAGAACAGGATCGAGAGTACGGCGGCAGTTCGTTTCATGTCGAGCCTGTGAACCCCATGAGGCCAGTCCGTCTTGCGTATGGCCTTCTCGACGTCCGCGCAGGCCCGTTTCCACTCAGCCGATAAGGAAAAAGGACCCTTGGTAAGAATGTCGAAGTGCTCGGTAATCTTCATCTTGCTCAGCCGTGCCCCAGATTATGCAACAAGAGGACGGGACAAGCAACTTATTGAGCATATACATTTAGTTCCAATCGACAGAAGCCAAAAAACTCCATTTTTGGCTGGATCAGTTTTCGGGTGAGACCCAATTGGCTGGAAAATTCACCCAAGGGCTGGTACATTGATCGGGAGCGGGTCAGCGGTCGGCCGGCTCCCTGGAAAGTTAGGCTGGAATTTGGGATAATGAATGGCCGGATGATGGACGGCCCGAGGGACTATTTCAAGCTCCTTGAGAGAGCGGCGCGCCGCGCCACCGGTGAACCGGAGCGGCGGGCGCGATGCGTCCAAATGAAGCTCGGGGATGCCGTGTTTTCGAGAAAGAAGTGATTAAAGTCCCCATTGAAAGATAGACTGAGAATGAATAGGAACGGAATGGAACGCACTTTATCAGGAGAGTGACATGAAACGAAATGACTTCATGAAAACGTGCGCCGCCGGCGTTTGCAGCTGCGGCGTGCTGGGTTTG
>Ga0315293_10006401_pt1 | contig 11021 bp, 8 predicted proteins | sample YL17G13_20_MG_FD_203071 | JGI IMG/M metagenome (GOLD analysis project Ga0315293, IMG submission 203071) | Sediment microbial communities from Yellowstone Lake, YNP, Wyoming, USA - YL17G13_20 | ecosystem: Environmental > Aquatic > Freshwater > Lake > Sediment | place: USA: Wyoming | collected... | reverse complement strand
GCCGGCACGAACCAGCTCCAGAATCTGCCGTCGATACTCCGACGGGTACGGTGGATGGCTTCTCGGCATCGTGAACTCCTTTCCCACAAGCATAAGGGTGTCCACGTTACCGGGTCAACTCCAGAACCGCTCCCTGCTCTTGGATGCGCAAACGCTCCAGGAACTGCAAGCCCTCGTGGCAGAAAGGATGGACTACTACAACCGCCAACGCAGACACTCATCGATCGGCTATCGAGCACCTATGACCTACATCGCGAGCCTGCAGCCATGGACGTAGCTACACAATTCCGAAGCCCCACACCTGTCCAAGAAATGGGGTGCACCGCCGAAGCCCACACCTTCACATGTGCCGATTCATCTCCTTCAGGGTTGGCGTTTTCATCACGGTCCTAGGCCTTCACACCGCAGCGCTGGATCCACCCCCCGAGCGCTGCTAGGTCGATAGGCTTGTGCATGCAGCCGTTGGCGCCAGCCGCGGCCGCTCGCTCCTCGACGTCTCGTTCGGCGCTGGCAGTGACCACCAGCACGGGCAGTCCGTCGAGACCCGGCATGCTCCGCAGTTGCCGCAACGTCTCAAAGCCGTCGATACCCGGCATCATCAGGTCAAGCAGGATGAGGTCTGGCTTCTGGGCGGAGACAACCCGGAGCGCGTCCTCGCCGGAGTAGGCCTTTAGGCCCTCGTGGCCGAAGATGCTTATTGCCGTGACGAACATTTCCACCGTCAGCGGGTCATCATCGACTATGAGAATGCGCCCCATTCTCGCTGTGCCCCCTTCGCTCTCGAGGCTCCGGGTCCTAGGGAGCCCTCCGGCCGGCTGGCTGACGACCTCATTGTAGACGAATGCGGCTCGACTCCACCTTGCAGCCGCCTTTCAAACCTCGGGACGCCGTTCACGTCTTGCGCCCCCGACTGCAGCCTACGTCCCCTCCTCCACCCCCTCGTCTCTTGCTAACGCCGTGTATTCTAACCCATCGCGGACCCGCTCCACCCGGATGGTCTCGCCCCGATGGAACTCCCCGGCCAGTAATCTCAGCGCCAGTGCGTCCTCGAGCTCACGCTGGATGGCCCGCTTGAGCGGCCGCGCGCCGTAGATCGGGTCGTAGCCCGCGTCGGCCAGGTAGGCCCTCGCCTCCTCGGTCACGTCCAGCCCGTAGCCCGCCTCGGCCAGCCGCCGTGCCACGCGCCGGAGCTGAATGCCCACGATCTCGGCCAGCTGCTCACGGTTCAGCCGATGGAAGATCACGATCTCATCCACGCGGTTGAGGAACTCCGGTCGGAAGTGGAGGGTGAGCAACTCCCTCACCCGCGCCGTGACGGCCTCCGTCTCGTCAACTCCCTCGGTCCACAGATCGCTGCCCAGGTTCGAGGTCATGATCACGACCGCGTTCTTGAAGTCGACGGTGCGGCCCTGGCCATCGGTCAGGCGGCCGTCATCCAGGAGCTGGAGCAGCACGTTGAAGACCTCGGCATGGGCTTTCTCGATCTCGTCAAAGAGGATCACACCGTAAGGGCGTCGGCGGACGGCCTCGGTCAGCTGGCCGCCCTCCTCGAAACCGACATACCCCGGAGGCGCGCCGATCAACCGGGAGACGGTGTGCTTCTCCTGGTACTCGCCCATGTCGATACGGATCATGGCCGTCTCATCGTCAAAGAGGAACTCGGCCAGGGCCCGGGCGAGCTCGGTCTTGCCGACGCCGGTCGGCCCCAGGAAGATGAACGAGCCGATGGGCCGGTTTGGGTCCTGCAGGCCGGATCGCGAGCGGCGAACGGCATTCGAGCTCGCCCGGACGGCCTCGTCCTGGCCGACGACACGCTGGTGCAACCGCTCCTCCATATGGAGCAGCTTCTCCACCTCGCCTTCGAGCAGCTTCGAGACAGGGATACCGGTCCAACGCGAGACGACGGCAGCCACATCCTCGGCGTCCACCTCTTCTTTGAGCAGTGCCCCTTCGGCCTGGAACTGCTTCAGACGCTTCTCTGACTCTGTCAATCGGGCCTCGAGCTCCCTGAGCGTACCGTAGCGCAGGCGGGCAGCCTGCTCCAGGTCGGCCCGGCGCTCGGCCTGCTCGATCTGCAATCGGGTGTGCTCGATCTGCTCCTTGACCGCCCTCAGCGCCGAAATGGCCTCCTTCTCGGTCTGCCACCGGACGTGAAGCTGGGCCGACTGCTCGTTGAGATCGGCCAGTTCGTGCTCGAGCTTCTCCAGCCGTTCGCGCGAGGCCTGGTCTTTCTCCTTCTTGAGCGCCTGGCGCTCGATCTCCAGTTGCATGATGTGCCGGTCGACCTCATCGAGGGCCTGTGGCTTGGAGTCGATCTCCGTCCGCAGCCTGGCGCCGGCCTCGTCGATCAAGTCGATGGCCTTGTCGGGCAGGAACCGGTCGCTGATGTAGCGCTGGGAGAGCGTGACCGCCGCGATCACGGCGCTATCCTGGATACGGACGCCGTGGTGAACTTCGTAGCGCTCCTTGAGGCCGCGCAGGATGCTGATGGTGTCCTCGATGTTCGGCTGGTCGACGAGGACCGGCTGGAAGCGGCGCTCCAGAGCCGCATCCCTCTCGACGTGCTTCCGGTATTCATCGATCGTGGTGGCGCCGATCATGTGGAGCTCGCCGCGAGCCAGCATCGGCTTGAGCATGTTGCCGGCGTCCATCGCGCCCTCGGCCGCCCCGGCGCCGACGACCGTGTGCATCTCGTCGACAAACAGGACGACATCGCCGGCGGCGTCCGTCACCTCCTTGAGCACCGCCTTCAGTCGCTCTTCAAACTCACCGCGGTACTTGGCCCCCGCGACCAGGGCACCCAGGTCAAGTTGCACCAGCCGCTTCCGTTTCAGCCCCTCCGGCACGTCACCGTTGACGATGCGCTGGGCGAGCCCCTCGACGATGGCCGTCTTGCCCACCCCCGGGTCGCCGATCAGGGCCGGGTTGTTCTTGGTGCGCCGCGACAGAATCTGGATCACGCGCCGGATCTCCTCATCGCGCCCGATCACCGGATCGAGCTTGCCCTGCCGGGCCAGCTGGGTCAGGTCACGCCCATACTTCTCCAGCGCCTGGTAGGTGTCCTCGGGGTTGGCGGTGTTGACGCGCTGCGATCCGCGGATACCGGTCAGCGCCTGGAGCACTGCCTCCGGGGTGATGCCGTAGGCCTTGAGCCGCGCGGCCTCAGGCCCGGCAGCCAGGGCCAGCAGGACGTGCTCCGTCGAGACGTAGTCATCCTTCATCGTCCCGGCCTGGCGCTCGGCCGCTGCCAGGACGTCCGCCGAGGCCCGAGAAAGCCCGGGACGCTCCCCGCCCCCAACCATCTTCGGCCGTCCCACCAGCTCCTTCTGCACCTCTTCGACCAGCATTGCCGGGCTGCCTGCAATGCGCGTTGCGATCGCCGGAACCACGCCTTCCGGCTGGCGAAGCAGCGCCAGAAGCAGATGCGCCGGCTCCACCGAGGCGTGGCCATGCTCCTCGGCGAGCCGCTGGGCCTCGATCACGGCCTGCTGGGCCTTCTGCGTGTAACGTTCCAGGTTCATGACAATGCTCCCAAGATCAACTGGGATCGGGCATCAGTCCCAGGCTGGAATGGGATGGCGATGAGACCCCCGACTGCGCCGATTCTCGAGCCGCCAACACCGACCCCCTGCTCCCTCTCTTCAGGGGTCCAGCCTGATTCTAGCCTCCCCGCGTATGACCGGCGTCTGTGCGCCGTTAGAGCCCAGTCAGCAGCCGGGGTTAATGGAGTTTTTATATCCCATTTACGCCCGTCTGATGGCCGGGGACTACCCTGTAGATCGAAAGTTCGGACACCGAAAGAGATTCTCAGAGGAGCACACCATGACCACCATGTATCTGTCCCAGTACCGCACGCCCCGTGCCATTCGCTGGTATCAGCCCGTCGGCTTCAATGGCGGCAGCCGCCTGCCGGTCGACGTGCACGCCGATCCCGAGTCCTTCATCATCACCGCCGCCGTCCCCGGTCTGAAGGCCGAGGATCTGAAGATCGAGATCTTGGACGACGTCGTGACCTTGAGCGGCAAGGTCGAGCAGGAAGAGCCCGAGGCCGAAAGCTACCTGCTGCGCGAGCTCTGCCTGGGCGAGTTCAGCCGCAGCCTGCGCCTGCCCGATCCGGTCGACGCCGGCAAGGCCGAGGCCAAGGTGGAGAACGGCCTTCTGACCCTGCGCCTCCCGAAGACCGAAGAGGCCCGGCCGAAGACCATCAAGGTCAAGGCTCACTAGGAGCGTGATGAAAGTCATTAGTTCCTGATTGGGATCCGTATATGCGGTGGTTGGGGCTTTGCCCCAACCACCGCATATACGGTCTTCTTCTCCGGGCAAGGGGCTCCTTTATCAGCCTGCTAGCCCTCGGACCATCTGGAGTACAATGGGCGGCTGTTGCCGCCCATTTCGTTTCCGTTTGGAAGCCGATGTTCCCCCTGCGCGATACCGTCCGCTCTCGATCCTTTCCCCTGGTCAACCTGGGGCTGATCGCGCTCAACATCCTCGTCTTCCTCTACGAGCTGGCCGTCGGGCCGAAGGGGCTCAATGCCCTTCTTGGCACCTTCGCCCTGATCCCCGACCGGCTCTCCCTGGCCCACCCGGTCAGCGCCGTCACGCTGCTCACCTCTGCCTTCCTTCATGGAAGCTGGTTCCACCTGATCAGCAACCTGTGGACCCTCTACATCTTCGGCGACAATGTCGAAGACCGGATGGGACCCCTGCGCTACCTTGCCTTCTACCTGCTGGCGGGCGTCACCGCCGGCGTGGCCCAGGCCGCGCTCAACCCTGCCTCTCAAATGCCGACCATCGGCGCCAGCGGCGCGATCGCTGGCGTTCTGGGCGCCTACTTCATCCTGTTCCCCTACGGCCGGGTGCTTACCTTCGTCCCCTTGTTCTTCCTGCCGTGGTTCGTCGAGATCCCGGCCTACGTATTCCTGGGCATCTGGTTCCTCACCCAACTCTCATCGGGACTGCTCTACCTGGGCGCGGCCACCGATCCCGGCTCCTTCGGCGGGATTGCCTGGGGGGCGCACATCGGGGGCTTCATCGTCGGCCTGGTCCTGGCGCGCCTGCTGGCCCGCCGCCGCTGGACCGATCGCCCAGGGACCTTTGACACCTTCGGAAACCTATGAGCATCTCAGCGCAGGCGCCGGGGACGGTCCATCCCCGAGCCGAACCTAGCCCGGTCCGGCCTGCCCCTGAGGAGGATGACACCGAGATGACTGAGCCCGAACCGATCATCGTCGACCCCAACACGGCCGACCTGGAAACGCTCCAGCGGCTTCCCGGGGTGGGCCCTGCGCTGGCACAGCGCATCCTCGACACCCGGCCGTTCACGGACCCCGAGGACATGCGCCGCGTCCCCGGCCTGGGTGAGGTCGCCCTTGCCCGCCTGGCGCCGCACCTCACGCTTGCCTTCATCGCCGGCGAAGCTGCCGCGACCTCGCCCGAGCCGCCTCCCCAAGCTTCGCCACCGACCTCCGAGACCCCCTCGCCGCAGGCGGAGCTTGAGGCCGCTGAGGCCGTGCCCACACAGGCGCACGCTCCCACCCCATCCTCTATGAGTCCGCGGCAATCACCTCCTGTTCGTCCCCCTTTCAGCCGAACGGAGACGCTGTGGCTGGCGCTGGGTTCGGCGCTCGGCAGCCTGTTGCTGGCGATCCTCTTGACCCTGGTCATCCTGGCGGGCATCAATGGGACCTTGAGCATCGGCCGCAACCGGGCCGTGCGTCAGCTGGGCACCGATCTGGCGGACGCCCAGCGCAGCCTCCAGGAGGTCGCCTCAAGCCTGGATGCCGTCGACGGCCGCCTGCAAGCGTTGGAAGGTCTCAGCGGCCGGATGACCACGGTCGAAGGCCAGGTCTCCGGCCTGCAAGGGGAGATGGATCGGGCGCTCGCCCAGGTGGACGCGATGCAGTCGTCCCTGGACGGCCTGGCGCGGGAGACCCAGGCGCTCTCTGCCCGGGTCGACCGCTTTGACGCCTTCCTCGACGGCCTGGCCCAGCTGCTGGGAACCGTTCAGCCCACGCCCGTTCCGTCAACCACGCCCTGAGGGAGGACCCGATGACCGTAGAGCCTGAGACCCCCAAGCCCGCCTCCGGCGACCGCCTGGCGACATTCGCCGTTCGCCTGATCCGAGTCCTCGTCCGGGTCCTGTTCGTCCTGCTCGTTGGCGCCGGCCTCGGCTTGGCCGCCTATTTTGGCGGGCCAGCGCTGTACCGACAGTATATCGAACCCGTGCAGGTGAACACTCAGCGGATCGCCGATCTCGAGCAAGCCCTGGCCCGAGTTGAGGCCAATGCTGCCCAGGACCGAGAGCAGTGGACCGGCCGCCTGGCAGACGGCGAAGCCCGCCAGGCTGTGCAGGCTGAGTCGCTGGCCGCGTTGCAGGCCGACCTGGCACACCAGCAGAGCGGCCTCGAGGCCCTCTCCGACCTCCCAGACCGCGTCGATAGGTTGGCCGCTAGCCTGGACGAGACCTCAACGCAGGTGGCGTCCCTCGAGGCCGCCCTGACCTCCGCCGATGCTCCGACCCAGCGCCTTGGCCGGGTGCTGCAGATGGTCCGGGCCATGGAGCTCCTCACCCGTGCACGCCTCTGGCTGATCCAGAACAACCTCGGCCTGGCCGCCGACGATGTCCGCTCCGCCCGCACTCTGCTGAGCGACACGGCCGCTGCCGCACCGGAGGCGGAAGCAGCCACTCTCACCCCGATCATCGAGCGCCTGGACCTGGCGCTCCAGGACCTGCAGACGGCGCCCGTCGTGGCCGCCAATGACATCGAGATCGCCTGGCAGCTGCTGGTCGAGGCCAGCAGCCCTTCCTAGGAGCGTGATGAAAAAGCCTTGGGTACCTGAGAGGAACGGTTCTCTTCTCCGAGCAAGGGCCTTTTCCATCACCCTGCTAGACGCCAGGGAAGACTGCCGCTTGATTGCCGAGGAGGCATCCGATGACAGAGAATCAGAACGCCGCCGGCATTCCCCAGACCCCCGCCGCCGAGCCTGCCCCGCCAGTCCAGCCGTCGGCGCCCAAGCCACCCAGCCGCCTGGGCCGCACCCTGCGCCGGGTGCTGGTCTGGGCCATTGGCCTCGAGGCGATCTTCGCCCTGGGCGTGGCCGCAGCCTGGTTCGCCCAGATCTTGCCCAAGGCGAGTGAGATCCAGCAACTGCGCACCGACCTGGCTGCCGCCCAGACCGAGCTTCAGAGTCTCCGCCCGCTGGTGGCCGAGAATCAGACTCTGACCGTCGATCTCGCCCAGGCCCAGCGGCAGCAGGCCGTCGTCGAGGTTCTCGTCGACGTGACCTCGGCCCAGGCTGCGATCGCACTTGAGAATCCCTCCGGCGCTCGGCTCGCCCTCGGCGGCACCGATAACCGGCTCCAGGCCCTCAGCACCCTGCTCGACGCTCCCGACGCCCAGGAGAGGGTGAGCGCCATGCGCGCGCGGCTGACTCAGATTCTCGCAGAGCTGGACCGGGACGCCTTCGCCGCGCAGAACGACCTGGAGGTCCTGGCCAACGACCTCGCCGTACTCCGCCAGGAAGCGGGAGGCCAGTAGACCGCGAGGACTCCTTCCTGAGCCTCCAAGCCCAATCCGCGCAATCCGTGGCAAGCCAGCGACTTCCAGCTGCAGATTGCGCGGATGCCATTTGTCGTTCATCGACCTCCCTATGGTCTTTGGGTACCACCCGTCCCGCAACCCGATTCCTGTATAATCTCCTCACCAGCCGGAGATCGGCTCCAGAATTCGTCCGAGGGGCAGGAGTCGTCCCCAAGATCATCGCGTCTTCTCCCCGGCCGAAAGGGCAACCTCGTTGCTGCACCCCTTTCGGCCGTGGTACGTCAAGCCGCTCGACCCGGGCCAACCGGTCACCAGACACGGTGGTGCAAGGAGGCTTCCGATGAGATGCTCAAAGGTAGTATGGATCGCGCTGGTCATCCTGGCACTCTGCCTGGTCTGCGCCGTCGTCCTCGTCGCAGGAATCGTGGTTTTCAGCACCCAGGGCCTGTCCCTGTTCGGCGGCAGCAGCCGCATCGTCCTTGAGGTCCCAGGGCGCGCGAATGAGTCCGACTACTACCTCGTCCGATTAGGTCAGGAGGTCGAACGAGGCGTGCTCCTGGCGGAGGATGTGCTTCCTGCTCCCGGCTTTCTCATCAGGCAGCAGGGCAGCCAGTCCCGGGTCATCGGCAGTCATCCCTTCGGTGGATTCGTTGCCGGCACCAACTTCCTGCTCTACAAGACCTCGCTCGATGGCCAAACCACGGTCTACCGCCTGGCGCTTAACCAGGCCGAGCCAAGCACCATTCTGGAGACCGATTCCACGAGCCTAGACGTCCGGACTGCCGACGGCGCCCAGACGATCTTCGCCGTGGAGGGCCTCTCCGGCGGCCAGGTTCGCTGCTACGTCTCTCACGGCGGGGCCGAGGCGGACCGCACGGCGAGAGGGAACACCTGTGGGCTCTCCCGGGACGGCTCCACCATCCTATTCTCGGAAACCTCACCAGATGGGCTGAGCCTGACCGCCGTAGGCATCGACGGAACCGGCGAGGTCCTGCTGCTGGACGAGGCGGAGGACGTCAGCAGCTTCCTGCTCTCGAGCGACGGCTCTCGCGTCGCCTATGTCCAGTCGGTTGGTGGCCAGGACCAGATGGTCGTGGTCAGCCGCCAGGACGGGACCGTGATTGCCGAGAGCCAGGAGCTCTTCAGCATTCTCGACTACGACTTTGCCCCTCGGGGCGACGGCCTGTATCTGATCGGCGAGAACGACGAGGGCACGTTGTCAATTCTCACGCTGGTCAACGCGAGCGTGCCCGTCGCCTCGGCCTTCAGCCTGGCCGCCGGCTTCAGCTCGAGTGGGGACTATCTTGCCTACTTATCCGGCGATGAAGACGGTTCCCAGACGGTTTTCGCTCACCCGATGGCGGGCGGCGAGGATGTCGAGGTGGTGAGGGGCGAGAACCTAGCACTGGCCCTCGTCCCCTCTCCCGAGCGGATTCTGGTCACCCAACAGCTGGAGGATGAGCTGACGGTGTACAGTGCAGAGGCCAGCGGGTCAAATCGGTTGGAGCTCTACAGCGAGGGGAATGTTGCAGCCTTCAGTCTCCAAGTTGTCCCGGACGAAGCCGCGCTCTATCTCCAACTGACCGACAGCTTCGGCGAGCGCTCGCTCTTTGTCTCACCTCTCGACGGAGAAGAGGGCGTTCTGATCCTGGATGCTTGGACCGATTTCTGGATTCTAAACACCTTCCCCGCAGGCAACCGCCTGATTCTGGCCGGCAGAGAAGACGCCCGCGACGATTCAACACTCTTCACCGTCGAGGTCGCGGATGGGGCTGACCCGATCGCCCTGGACGAAGACAACGAGGGCGTCATCAATGCCGTCGCCACCTCTGGCGGGAACGACATCCTCTACACGGTATCCACTGGATCCGCCGCCGACGAGGTCGAGGTCCGCCGCGTCAGGTCCGATGGGCGAGAGCCCTACGAGGTTGTCTACGAGGAGTCCCGGCTGGTCGACGTGCAGTGGGATGATCTGCAGCGGTTCAACGGCGGGCCGCTGCAACTGCTGACAGGATTGAGCGGGACGAGCTTCTGTCCCGGAGCTCAGTCGCTTGCCCTCGGAGAATCGTTCCAGGATGAGCTAGTCGCCGGCGGTCAGAACTGCTACCGCTTCCAGGTGCAGGAGCCGGGAACCTACACGATCTCGGTCAGCGCTGCGAGCAATATTGACACGAGAATGGACCTGTACGACCGAGAGGGAACCAGCCTAGCCAGCGACGACGACAGCGGCTGCGGTTTGAGCCCCAGGATCCAGCAAACCTTCGACCAGGCAGGGTTCTACTTCATCACCCTCCAGGGCTACAACCCCTCCGTCGAGGGTGCCTACACCATCCTGGCCATGGAAGGCGCTCCCGAGTCCACAACAACGGGCGCGGAGCCTCTGCCCTTCGACGAGACTCTGCGGGGAGCCATCACTGCCGAAGATTACCTCTGCCTTGAGGCCTTCGACGCCTCCTTCTATGGGACGTTGTACTCCTTCGAAGGCGAGGCTGAAGACTGGATCATCGTCGATCTCGCCACCAGCTCGATCGGCTCCTCGCTCGAACCTGCCCTGGGCCTGTTCGACTCATCGATGGACCTCCAGGCGGACGCCATGTCCTCCCCGGGGCAGGACGCTCAGCTGATGTACTCCTTGCCCACCTCCGGCGAATACTTTGTCCTGGTTGTCAGCCTGGACAATGCCTATGGCTCCGCCGAGGAGTACTTCTACGAGATCAGCCTGACGCAGGGCACACCTCCCGAACCCGGAGGCGGGCCGATCGCCCTGGGTGAGACTCTTGACGGGTACCTCTACCCACAGGTCCAAGACGAGTGGACTTTCTCGGGCACCAGTGGCGACTACGTCACCATCTCGATGAACGCCCAAAACGACTCCTTCGACACCTACCTCGAGATCAATGATCCCGGCGGCCGGCAACTGACGTACAACGACGATGGCGGAGAAGGCCTCAACTCACTCATCAGCAACTTCCGACTGCCTGCCACGGGCACCTACACCATCCTCGCCCACGGCTACAGCGACTCGGCATCGGGAGCCTATGCCATCTCTCTCCAAAGGGGCGTCGCGATCGCAACGGAGGTTCCCCCCACGGAGGCTCCCGCCGAAGCCACCGGCTCCATCGCCATCGGGTCGACTGTCACCGGTTATCTCTCCAGCGGGGAGGAGGGCCGGTGGAGCTTCTCCGCCAGCGCCGGAACCACCGTCACCATCAACATGTCCAGCAGCGAGCTCGACTCCTATCTTGAGCTCTACGACCCCGGAGGCGTTCTTCTCATCGAGAACGACGACGGCGCCGGATACCCCAACGCCCGTATCTCTAACTACTCCCTGCCGGTCTCGGGAGTCTACCGGATCGTTGCCCGCAGCTTCGGGCACTCTAGCTCGGGCAGCTACACTCTCACCCTGCAGTAGGAGCATGATGCAAGGACCTTAGTTGCCGGGAGGAATCAGCACAGGTGGTGGTTGGGGCGGGGCCCCAA
>Ga0315293_10006400_pt1 | contig 11022 bp, 11 predicted proteins | sample YL17G13_20_MG_FD_203071 | JGI IMG/M metagenome (GOLD analysis project Ga0315293, IMG submission 203071) | Sediment microbial communities from Yellowstone Lake, YNP, Wyoming, USA - YL17G13_20 | ecosystem: Environmental > Aquatic > Freshwater > Lake > Sediment | place: USA: Wyoming | collected... | reverse complement strand
GCCAGCGGCGGGTACATATTGTAAGCTGTGTAGAAGTATCCTGACCATGTAGCTCCCAGCCCTAAGACAGGGGCATAGAGCTCGACATAACTGAGGGCAAGCGCCGTGTCCTCAACTCCAAAGGGCCAGGTCTGGTCCACATGGGCGATGATCAGATGCGGCGCGTTTCGGAGCAGCTTGATACGCCCCTCCTCCCAAAGCCTCACCGTGCGAGGAAGTTTGAGGGACTCCGCCACTTCCGGGTTTGCCTGGATCACACTCCTCATCCAGTCCACAAGCATGACATCCAGTTCGACTAGCTTTAAAGGGTCCTCAATGATCACCCACGACCAAGGCTGGGCGTTTTTGGCCGAGGGTGCATGACAGGCGATTTGGATGAGTCTTTCGATCTGGCTCCGTTCAACGGGCTCGCTCTCGAAGACTCGAATGGAACGTCGGGAGCGAAGGAATTGCTCGGCCTTTTTAGGAGAAAGGGCAAAGTCCTTCCGAATCGGCAGGCATTCATCCGCCCTAAGCCAGTCCAGGCTGAAGGCACCGGTCGGACACACAGCCACGCAATGGCCGCATCGGAGACACACCTCCCCAAAGTCGGAGATAGGCAAAGGGCAGAGATCTCCTTGCTCAAGCCTCAGAACCTGAGTGGGACATTCGGCAACACAAATCCCATCGCGGTTGCATTTCTCTTTATCCACAACAATTTGAATGATGTTTCCTCCCTGAAGAAACGTCCGTGATCAGGCATCGGACTTCGTCACGAATTGTGGTGTTCATGCGTTTGAACCCCTGTCTCCCCCAAAAGCCCACCGAGGTGGCACCGTCCGCCATTGCCTGTCCATCAAGGGACACGACCATGTTGACCGTATGGGTGAGGCGGACACCTCAGCATGCTTTCTGTCAAGGGGTTCTTCTCGGTTGCTTCACTATCTTCTCTTTTGCCTTTTGTTCCTGTTTGTTTATCTTCTGTTTCCGACCCTTGTCCTTATCCTTCTTGCCTTTGTCTCCCATTGCATACCTCCTTTTCCCGTTGTCCCTCATATTCTCGCCGCGATTCAGCACATGCGTATAGATCATGGTTGAAGTTGGATGAATTAACAATATAAAGGAGGGAGTTGTATGTCAAGAAAAAGTAGCACCGATGATTACCGATTCAAATCATGCATGTTTTACCAAAATGTCCGGTTGTGGATTTCAGGAAGAAATCAACACCAAATTTGACAGTCTCCAAAAGGTCAAATCTTAACTTTCGCAAGTGACCTTCTTCAAAGATTTCAATAGGCTGTGTGGGAAGGATTAGAACTTCCCCTTCCATTCGGTTGGGATGAAGCAAAGAGAGGAGCATATGTGCTGTCCACTCCCACCCTCACCCTTCCCTATCGGAGAAATGGAGTGGCGAGGGTGAAGTTACGTCATTTTATTTTTTTCGTTTTATCATTTTTTAGGGCCTGCTCCGTACATCTCCTTAACTTTTACCCGGTCAATGGAACCATCTTCTTTTTTAGGTAGCGAGTCAACAAATACGACATAGCCCGGTTTTTTATAGCGGGCGATTCTGCCTCCTACAAAATCGATCAATTCCTGCTCTGTTAATTTGGCTTTTGGTTTCAGGGTGCAGACCGCCTTGACCCCTTCTCCAAATTTTGGATCAGGGACTCCAATGACTGAAACCTCCTGTACGCTTGGATGTTCAAGAATGACTTTTTCGACTTCCACAGGATAGACATTCTCTCCACCAGGTTTGATTAGTTCTTTTTCAGCCTTTCTTCCTGCAAACCAGAGGTAACCCTCTTCATCGACACGGCCTAAATCACCCGTATGGTGCCATTCTTCTCGAAAGGTATGCTTGGATAAATCCTCTTCCCCCCAGTACCCTTGAAAAACCAATGGACCACGGACCAAAATCTCGCCCACTTTCCCTGCTTCCACCTCATGGTCAAATTCATCTATAATCTTTATATACACAAGCGGACCCGGCTTTCCTGCACATCCAGCTTTTTCCCGATTTGAACAAACGCTGGTCAATCCCATCGTTTCTGTCTGGCCATAGACCAACCAGAACTGACCATGGCCAAGGTTTTCAAATCTCTTGATGGTCTCTTGCATATCGATACCCAAGATATGTTTCAGAGTGGAGAGGGTGAACTCCCCTTTGGCCTGCTCATCGAGCAACTGGAGGAGGATGGGTGGAAAATCACCGATAAGGGTAATCTTCTCTTGATCAATCATCTTTCCTGCCGCTTTCGGATCAAATTTCGAAATCATCACATTTCTCCCGCCGACATGCATCATCACCAGGGATCCGAACGTCCCTGCGATGTGAAAGAGAGGAAGAATATTCAGGTAGGAGTCTTCACGGGTGAGACCCATAATGGCGATATTCTGAATGGTACAGAAAATAAGATTGTGATGGCTGATCACAGCTCCACGAGGTTTTCCCTGAACGGCAGCGGTGTGCATGATGATAAAAGGATCGTCGCCGCTGAGTTCCACCGGTTGAGCAGGTTGACTTTTCAATAGCGAATCGAATGAAATATAAATGCCACTGGATGGGCCAAACGTCACGAATTCTCTCAGCGAGGGACAAATCGATCGAAGATCGGAAATCGTCTTCTCAAAATCAGGATCCACGACGATCATGACCGGTTCCGTATTCGTAAGATTGTAGCCAATCTCTTCTGTCGAGAGCCGAAAATTAATGGGAACCATAATGGCTCCTGTGGCAGCGATTCCACCCATCAGAGGAAAAAATTGAGGATAGTTTTTGGCTAAGATGGCAACTCGATCCCCTTTCCGAACCCCCTTCCCTTTCAGCCAGCCGGCCACCCTGTTAGCCTGGTCAAAGAGTTCTCCATAAGTCACTTTCTCATTTTCTGATTTGATAGCAATCTGGTTTTTAAAGAGTGTCGCATTCCTTTTGTAGATGTCATAAACTGTAAAACTTCTTATTTTCATTTTCCTCCCCCCTCTGTTTTTTGTTTGAAGTCGTTATGTCAGCCAGCGTTTTCGGCGTTTATAGTGCTTGACATCCCGATAACTCTTCTTCTTCCCCACCTCGGTCAGGCCGAGGTAAAACTCTTTAATATCAGCATTTTCCACCAGTTTGTCTGACTGATCATCCAGAACAATCCGCCCATTCTCCATCACATAGCCATGGTCAGCAATGGAGAGGGCCAGGCGTGCATTTTGTTCAACCAGCAAGATGGTCACTCCCTCTTCTCTGTTGATCCGTTTTATAATCTCGAAGATTTCAGAAACCAAAAGGGGAGAAAGCCCCATCGAGGGTTCATCCAGGAGCATCAATTTAGGAGAGGCCATCAGTCCCCTCCCAATGACTAACATCTGCTGTTCCCCTCCACTGATATAGCCCGCCAGGGTATTTCGACGCTGAACCAGACGAGGGAAAAAATGAAATACCATATCCATATCTTGTTTCATTTTCCTGGCGTTTTTATTGGTATGCCCGCCGACAATAAGGTTTTCTTCCACCGTCAAATCGCCAAAGACACGCCGTCCTTCCATCACCTGGAAGATGCCCATGCAAACGATTTTTTCTGGAGAGGTTTTGTCAATTCTTTGCCCCTTAAAATTGATAAAGCCATCTGTTACTTCGCCATCCTCAGAATCAAGAAGCCCGGAAATCGCCTTAAGAGTGGTCGATTTCCCCGCCCCATTGTTTCCAAGAATCGTCACGATCTGTCCGTCGTTGACCTGAAGGGACATTCCCTTCAAAACCAGAATCACGTTATGATAGATAACCTCGATGTTATTGACCAATAATAACGGTTCCACTAAACTATGCTCCCAACCTTGAATAGGTTAAATCCACCTCACCCAGATAGGCTTTGATCACATGTTCATTTTGACGAACTTCCGCTGGCCTTCCTTCAGCGATCTTCTCGCCGAAGTCGAGCACGCAGACACGGTTTGAAATGTCCATGACCACGCCCATGTCATGTTCAATCAGGATGATCGTCACACCCCGCTCCTCATTAATGTCCAGAATAAAACGGGCGATATCCTCTGTCTCCTCTAAATTCATGCCCGTCGCCGGCTCGTCGAGGAGAAGGATTTTGGGTTTCATGGCTAAGGCACGGGCCAATTCCACCCTCTTCTGAAGACCAAAAGGAAGCGTATGGACAACGCTTTTCCGGATGTGCTCGATTTCGAGGAAGTCGATGATCTTCTCCTCAATTTCTTTTCGCAAGTCAATTTCCTCACGGCGGGTCTTGCCATAATAGATGCCGCCGGAAAGGAATCCTGACTTGAGATGGATATGATGTCCAAGTTTGATGTTGTCGATGACGGTCATGTGCTTGAACAATTCTACATTTTGAAAAGTCCTTGCAATCCCTAAAGAAGCCACCTTATGGGGCCTCATATTTAAAATATTCTGGCCCTCAAAAATGATTTTCCCTTTATGGGGGGTATAAAAACGGTTAATACAGTTGAGGAGACTGGTCTTGCCTGCTCCATTCGGCCCGATGATCGCAAAGATCTCCCCTTTTTTGATACTCGTGCTCACCCCGGCCAGGGCACTCAAACCACCAAAGCTCAAATGGATATCTTCGATTTGAAGTTGAATCTCTTCTGTCATAAAATGTTATAGTTAATTTGGTTGCTTTTGTTTTTCTGGCTTATTGGGTTAACCAAACAGACTAAATAAACTAAAGAAACCAGACAGACTGATGAAATCTGCAATTTGCAATGTTAGCCCTGTTGTTGCATTAAATTCGGCGCTTAGATTTACCCCGTTAGAAATAATGCCCCGCTCAGTTTCCAGTCCCGCTATAGCGGGACTGGAATTTCTAACGGGGTGAATCAAACCCTTACCCAGAGAGGGATGGCTGTCAAATCAATGTCGTCACCTGGATCAAATAAATGGTGACCCTGTGGAATAGGTCTTACATCTTCTCTGGAAAGATAAAACTCCCAATAGTGGAGCAAATAATATGTGATGCTATGGAATATGATTCTTATTCCACAGGGGAAGTTATCCTCCCTCCGGGCCATGAGGCCCTCCCTCCGGGGCGGAGCCTGGGCCGGCGGCAAAAAGGTAGAAACAGCCTTTTGATGGGGGCATACAGTTGATTCAACCACATCTTTATGCAACAACGGGGTTAACCTAAGCTCCCACATGCTTCACTTTGACCTTCGTCTTCATTAGAAACTCTTTGCCGTCCCGGTAACGGATATGCGATTCCACTTCCAATTCTTTCTCATCACTGTAGAGCGCATCAATAAGATGTTTATACTTTTCCGCCACAAATTTTCTTCTTACCTTTCTCGTCCGGGTCAACTCCTCATCGTCGGCATCGAGCTCCTTGTATAAAAGGACAAACCTCTTGACCTGGGCCACTTTGGGAAGGGTCTGATTGATTTTTACCACCTCTTTTTCAATGAGGTCATAGACTCTATCTTTTTGGGAAAGGTCTGTAAAGGTGGTGTAGGGAACCTGGTTGTTTTCAGCCCACTTACCCACATTGTTCATGTCAATGTTGATCATGGCTGTGATGAATGGTTCATCTTGACCGATGACCAGGGCATCGATAATATACGGGCTGAATTTGAGTTTGTTCTCAATCAATTGGGGAGAAAATTTGCCTCCATCTACCAACTTCATCACATCTGACATACGGTCAATGATAATGACCTGGCCATCTTCGTCGATGATCGCTGCGTCACCGGTATGAAACCAACCATCCCTTAGGGCCTTTTCTGTTGCCCCGGGTTCCTTATAATATCCTTTAAAGATGGTATCTCCTCTAAACAACAGTTCCCCTTCATCGGAGACCTTGATCTCGATTCCGGGAAGGGGTTTACCCACTGTGTCCAAACGGATATCCTCTGTCCGGTGAATCATCGTTCCACCGGATTGTTCGGTCATGCCGTAGGCCTGTTTAATGTTAACGTCTAAAGCTTGAAACATATGGAATATCTCTGGCCCGAGGGGTGCACCCCCTGTATAAACATGGCGGACCTTCGCCAATCCGAGGTAATTTTTTAGAGATCGAAAGAGAAGCCAAAAACCAATCCATTTTAAAAATCTCAAATAAATCGGGGGAACTTTCTTTTTCAGTTTAAAATCGGTGATTCGATAACCGATTTTTAAAAAAATGTGATAGACATATCTCTTGATCCATGCGGCATCTTGTATCTTTACCTGTATGTCAGAACACATCTTTTCCCAGATCCTCGGCGGAGCCAGCATGATATCGGGACCAATCTCCCGGATATTCTGCTGAGCGGTCTCCACCTTTTCTGGGAAATTAACCGTAAAGGCCTTCGTCAAGCTCCAATATATTGCAAAGTGTTGTTCACCGATCCAGGAAAGAGGCAGAAAGGAGACATAATTGTCTGTTCCTTTCGCTTCATCCACTTCATCTATAAACCGGCCGATGCTGGTCATATTCTTGTGGGTGATCATGCTCCCTTTGGGCAGACCCGTTGTTCCCGAAGTATAGATGATCGTCCCCACATCTTCCGGGGAGACCTGATCGACCATTTCGTCAAACAGGTTAGGATGTTTATGGGCCAGTTCCTGACCTGATTTTTGCACATCTTTAAGGAAAACCAGAATGGGGTCATCATAGCTTCTCATCCCCTTCGGGTCATCCACAATCGCCTTTTTTATTTTCGGACATTTCTCTTTGATGCTCAGGATTTTATCGGCTTGCTCCTGATCTCCCACCATGACAATAGTAGAATCGGAGTGGTTGATAATATATTCCACCTGCTCCAGGTGACTATCTGGGTAGATCCCCACCACAACTCCCCCAAGGGACTGGACAGCGAGCTCTGAATAAAACCATTCAGGTCGGTTGTCGCCGATGACAGAGAGCTTGTCCCCTTTTTGAAACCCGAGCTGGTGAAGACCCAGGGCAAAGTCTCTCACATTCTCGTAATACTCCTTCCAGGTGATCGTCTGCCAAATCCCGAACTCCTTTTCACGCAGAGCAACCTTGTTGTCCCCATACTGGAGGGCGTTTCTTCTCAATAATGCCGGTAGGGTTTGTAATTCCACTGTCATGACATCGTGCTGGGCTTGCCCTGTGGAGTAGGCTTGTAACCTTCTCCACAGGGAGTAAGTTTGTTCCTATTCTGCAATGGAGTACATTCGCGTGCTACTCCACAGGGTTAATCCAAACGGATCCAATCCGAAATGGGATCAAATCTCATTGTCTTTGAATTACCCCGGTAAACTCTTCCAACCGGGATGCTGTTGTTCTTAATAGTAACCGGCGGCATAAGTCCACCGACATCAAAATTTTTGATCAATTGCAATGCCTTGACCAGGTTGTCTCCTGTAATCCCTCCCTTCATCTTGTCGGCACGCTTAAAGGATTCGATAAAGAGAAGTGTGGTCATATAATTCTGCATATAGGATTGGGAGCGATACTCGACCTTGGGATATTTCTTCTTGGTCCATTCCCTGATCTTTTTGATCATGGGATTCTCTTCCATGTAATAAAAAGAATAGGCGGAAACCCCGATATACTCATCGGCCAGGGGGCCCAATTCATTCAAAAGTTGTTGTTCAGTGGACCAGAATGTCCCCATAAACTTGGCATTCAGGCCATAATCCTTGCTCTGTTTGATCACCGCTGCAATGGGATTGCTCACAAATCCCTGGAAGATGCAATAATCTGCTTTTTTGGCCTTCATATCAAGGACCTGTGTCGTGATATCCACCCCTCCCACTTGAGAGACCTCTTCAGCCACCAAGTTCAGGCCCATTTTTTTGCACATCTCCCGGCCAGCCGGGACGGGTTCTCGGCCAAATTCGGTGTCACTGTAAAAAAAGGCAATATTGGCACCGGGTTTTTCTTTGGCAATGTATTTTAGGAGAACGCCAAACTGCTCAGCATAAGTGGGGGCAGCAATAAAGAGGTACGGGTTCTCTTTCGGATTGGCAGCCTCGCTGGTCATGGTGTAAGCAGAATAAAGAACTTTATAACGGTCTTTGATCTCCGGTCCTAAGGCCTTGGTCATCCCTGTGCTTTGGCCAAACATAATCTGAGGGGTGTATTGAGCATAAAGCCGTTTAAAGGCAGCGATCCCTACATCGTCTTTATACTCGCCGTCTGCCCAATAATATTGAATCTTTTTTCCGTTAATGCCTCCTGCTTCATTGGCCATGTCAACCACATCCTGCATGGCAGCGCTCCCTTCAATTCCAGCGAAGGCAAATCGCCCGGTAAAAGGATGAACTGCACAGATCGTGGGTTGTTGAGCCATGGCAATGCTCAAGGGCCCAAGACATAAAATGAAACTGAGAATAAAAAGTCCTATTTTCTTCATAATGGGTTCCTCCTTAAAATAAAAGTTCTAAACGGGTTGATATTCCATAATGTCATCGTGAGCCCTTTGCTCCGTCATTCTGAGCGAAGCGAAGAATCTCATCATTTTAATCAAGGTGAGCTCGATGACCACCTCCTTTCGAATATTTTTCCTTAATAGGAAAAAGGCCACAGGGTGAAAAACTTTTTGATGCGGTTCCAAATCTCAGCCAGACCACGGGGTTCAAAAATGAGGAAACTGACAATTAAAAATCCAAAGACAACCTGCTTGAAGGGAATGATCAATTTCCCCATGCCCGGCGCATAGGATTTGACCATATCTGACAACACATTCAGAAGTTCAGGAACTAACGTCATGAAAACGGCGCCAAAAATGGAACCAATCACGCTTCCCAATCCTCCTACGATAACCATGGCGAGATACTGGATACAAAGCATAAAAGGGAAGTGTTCCGGAATCACAACTTTTAAAAAGCTGACCCATAACGCCCCTGAGACACCCGCATAAAAAGAACTAATGGCAAAGGCAGTCAGTTTGTATCGAAAGAGATTAATTCCCATAATCTCCGCAGCGAGGTCACGGTCACGGATCGCCACAAAGGCTCGTCCCATCTTCGAACGAACCAGGTTCCGAGCATAGCCCACTCCAAGCACCACGAAAACAATGGTAATCCAGTAAAAATCCTTTTCTGTAACAAATTGAAGGCTGCCTATCCGGGGCGGGGGAATATGGATTCCTGTGATGCCCTTGGTCATCGATTCCCAGTGGACAAAGACGAATCCAAAGATAAACTGAGCGGCCAGGGTGGCGATACAGAGATAAAGGCCCTTGACTCGCAAAGAAGGGATGCCGATCACCAAACCAGCTAGTGCCGAGACCAAACCGGCCAGAGGAATGGACAACCAGAAAGAGACCCCATATTTAGTGATGAGGATGGCTGACGTATAGGCCCCGACACCGATGAAGGCGGCATGTCCCAGAGAAATCTGTCCTGTAAATCCGGTCAAAAGGTTGAGCCCGATCGCCCCGATCACCGCAAAACCAATCATGTTGGCAATGTAAAGCATGTAGGCATTGGCAATGAAGGGAAAGACGATGAGAAAAATGAAGAAGAGGGCTAACCAGAATTTGACAAAACGGGACTGGAAGATCTCTTCGTCTTTGATGTAATTCTCTTTGAAATCGCCGCAGCGCATAATGCATTAACTCATTTTATTTTTAAATTCCGCAATCCGCATTCCGAATTTGACTAAACCCTTTCTATAATGACCTTACCGAATAGTCCATAAGGCCGAATCATGAGGATGATTAAAACAATAAAGAAAGGAGCCACTTCCTTGGCGCCACCTCCCACCAGTGGGTCAATATAAAGGCCGGCTAAATTTTGTAAAATTCCAACAATAAACCCGCCCAGGATCGCCCCTTCGATGCTATCCAAGCCCCCCAAGATGATAACAGATAACACGGCAAGGCCGATATCTCCCATATAGATGTTGATGCCGCTGATATTTCCAATTACAATCCCTCCGATGACGGCAGCAATGGCGCCAAAACTCCAGGACAAGGCAAAGACCCTTTTCACGCTGACGCCCATGGAAAGGGCAGCCTGCTGGTCATTGGCGGTAGCCCGCATGGCCACACCGGTACGGGAAAATTTGAAGATCAAGATGAAAACAATCGTCGTAATCACAGCGAAGATGAAGCCCCAGAGGAGCCCCGAGGGGACCACGGCGAAACCGAGTCTCAAGGGCTTGGGTGAAAAAATTTGTGGGAAAGCCCGGTAAGTGGGATCCCAGATCATATACATGAGGCCTCTGAGGATGGCGCCCAATCCGATGGTCACCATGATGACTGAAATGATCGGCTCTCCGATCATCGGTCTTAAAATGAGAGGTTCGATGACGATCCCGAGAAGGATGGCAAAGACAATGGTGATGGCAAAAGCGATATAAAAAGGGACATGGATCATGGTTAGGGCGGTGAAGCAGATGAATGCCCCCAGGGTCATGAACTCACCCATGGCCAAATTGAGAACGCTGGTGGCCTTATAAATGAGAACAAAGCCGAGGGCAATCAGCCCATAGATACCGCCGGTAGCCAGTCCGGCGACGATGACTTGAATTAAAATAGAAAAATCCATAGATTAGTTTCGTTGAGATGGAATAATGGTCCGCTCACTAAGACCAACAGGGTGCTTTTAAAAGGGACCTAATTTATACTGACCCATGAAAATCCTACCCACCCCCGAGTGGATAGAAAAATTTATGGGAGGGATCGATCTTTTACCAAATCCCTTAAGGGAATTTTATTTAGCAGAACGAGTCTCAGATGTCAATAACATTTATTGAGATTTCTGAAAAAGTCCAGAAATCTAAAGAGAGCATAAAGTAGTTTTCCAGAGCTCTCTCACTTGGAATAATCGTAGAATCCTTTTCCGGTTTTCCTTCCCAATTGACCCGCCCGAACCATCTTTCGCAACAAGGGACAGGGTCGATATTTGGAGTCGCCCAGTTCTTTGTAAAGATTGTCCTGAACCATCAGGAGGGTGTCTAAACCGACGAGATCCGCTAAGGCCAACGGACCAATGGGATGATTGGCTCCAAGGACCATTCCTTTATCAATATCCTCTGCTGAAGCGATCCCTTCTTGAAGGACAAAAATGGCTTCATTGATCATGGGAACCAGAATGCGATTCACGGCAAATCCTGGTGCTTCGTTCACGGTGAT
>Ga0315293_10006399_pt1 | contig 11024 bp, 8 predicted proteins | sample YL17G13_20_MG_FD_203071 | JGI IMG/M metagenome (GOLD analysis project Ga0315293, IMG submission 203071) | Sediment microbial communities from Yellowstone Lake, YNP, Wyoming, USA - YL17G13_20 | ecosystem: Environmental > Aquatic > Freshwater > Lake > Sediment | place: USA: Wyoming | collected... | reverse complement strand
GTTCCCGGCTATGGCGATCGACTTAACCGGATGGACCTTCTCCCCTTTTTCAATCCATTGCCCTGAACATCCCAGTGAGAAATCGCCTGAGATGGGGTCTACGGTATGGGAGCCCATCACTTCCTGGATCATAACCCCCCGCTCAAGGTTTTTGATCAACGATGTGAAGGAAACCTTCCCTGGTTCGATAAAGAAATTTGAAGTCCCTAATCCTGGGGGGAATTTGATGCTATGTCGCAGGCTGTTACCTGTTGACCCAGCCCCCGATGCTCCGGAACGGAGGTTTTCCCGGTTGGCCCAGAACCTGTCATAAAGGTATCCTTTTATCTCTCCTTTGATCACGACAGGTGTCCGTTGACTCGGCGTCCCTTCCCCATCGACAGGAAAAGCGGCCGCACCTTCCGTAATGAGACCATCATCCACGATCGAAAGGAAGGGAGAGAAAAAAATCGCGCCCATTTTCTCCTTAAGGACAGACTTGCCCTTTTGCACCTGTTCTGACAGGAATGAATGGGCCAGCAGGGATAAAAATTCCGAGGCAATATGGTTCTCCAGAAGGACCGGATAGACTCCGGAGGAAATTCTCTTCCCCCCAAGCCTCTCCAATGCCTTTCTTCCTGCTTCCCTTCCCACTTTCTTCACGTCGATCTTATCGATAAAATGGCTGAAATCGAAATCCCAGCCCATCTCTGACTCTCCTGACTCCTCGGCAATAGCCATCACGCTGACTGAGGCAAACGTCACATCATAAGAAAAACGGAGTCCGTTAGAGTTGATCAGGGTCGCTCTTGAGATTGACTCTTGGTAGGACGCTTTCCTCACCTTCGTAATTCTTCCCGTGTCCACAGATCGGGCCGCCTCTTCCAGTGTCCTCGCATTTTCGATCTTCCTCCTCTCTGAAACCCCGTCGAGGGTTTCGTCGAAAATTGGAAGGGAGGGAGGTAATTTCATCAGGGCAGGGGCAAAATCAAAACAGGGGTCCGGAGAAGTGACTTCGGCGCTCGCCATCGCATCCCCGATGACCCGATCCAGCCCTTCCCTGACACTTCCCGAAGAGGACACGGAAGGAGAGGTGGTGTAAGAGAAACCCGTTCTCCCTCGATTTAAAATTCGGAGGGCCATCCCCCAAGGCCGGGAGGCCTGAAGGGTATCTACTTTCCCCTCTTTAGACTCCACCTCAAAATGGGAAGATTCTTCGAGGAAAATTTCATAGCCATCGATAGACTTCCTCCTTAGAATATCCAAGGCTTGGGCAATCATTTCGTCGGTTGTTTTCATGTTAATCATAGAAGGAATATCCAATAACCAAATTCCAATATCCAAATAATCACCAATAATCAAATAACCAATAGTCCAAGAGATTACATATGATTAAAAAACAAGTTTGGTTATTGGTCATTGAAATTTTGGTTATTATTTGGTTATTGGTATTTGGAAATTGGTTATTATTGAATTGCCAAATTTAACTACAGTGTTGCCAAAAACACCACCATCAAGAACCATAATTACCATCTAATTAAGCTGCTGGCCCAGGTGAGACCTCCGCCAAAACCGGTGAGGATGATATAGTCCCCTTTTTGAATCGATCCGTTTCGAACCGCTTCATCGAGAGCGATGGGAATGGTGGCAGAAGAGATATTTCCGTATTTCTCAACGGTGAGATAGATCTTTTCAAAGGAGATATTGAGCCGTTTGGCCAACAGTTGAAGGATGCGGAGGTTGGCTTGATGGGGAATGACCCATCTCACATCGGAAATCTTGATGTGGTTGTAAGAAGCTGCCTCCTCGGCCGCCTCTGAAAATCGTTTCACCGCGACACGCACCGATTCATTGGCCTTGATCATTTTTAAGGTATGAAGTTTTTTATCGACGCTCTCATAACTTATGGGGGTTGTCCTGGACCCACCCCCTGGCATGAGGAGGTTCTGACCGTTTGCACCATCAGAATGAATATGAACTGAAAGGATTTCACCTATCACTCTCTTAGGATCGGATTGAAGTGGATCATCGTTAGAGCAATCAAACGCCGTAAGCACCACCGCCCCTGCTCCATCCCCCCAGAGAATGCAATTCTCCCTGTCTGTCCAATCTTGACAGCGGCTCATTACTTCTGAGGCAACGACCAGGGCGTTCTTAACCGCTCCAGTTTTCAGGTATTGTTGGGCAACCGATAGGCCGAAGACAAACCCACAGCAGGCCGCTGTAACATCGAAGGAGACTGCCATCTGAGCACCTAATTTTGCCTCTAACCAGTTGGCCCCAGCAGGACAACAAGTGTCAGGAGTAATGGTGGCCAGAATGATGAGCTCCAAATCTTTTGCGGATATCTCCGCCATTTCCATGGCCCGCAAGGAGGCTTCCCTTGCAAGGTCTGAGGTATTGACGTCAGGGTCTGCAATTCTTCGTTCCCTGACTCCGGTTCTCTGGTAAATCCACTCATCATTCGTATTTAAGACTTTCTCAAGATCGAAATTGGTCAGAACCCTCTCGGGAAGAAAGGATCCTGTTCCCACAATTCCGATTCTCCTGCTGCTCATCAATCCATTCCTCCCCGTTTGTCACAAAAAATTCTTTGGTCTTAGGGTCAGGGCTAAGACGCCCGTTTGGTAGATAGGTTATGTCGTTGGTCTAATAATTCTTCAGCCCTCACCCTTCCACCTTAAACCAAACAGGCCTCCTTATCTTAACCTGATGACCCCATTCATGATTGATATGTAACATAGCGATATTGAGAATTATCCTATATACACCCTTGGCACCCTTTTTCCGATCAGGCAAAGGACTTCGTAAGGGATTGAACCGATCTTCTTTGCAATCTCATCGGCTGTGATTCGCTCCTCACCCTGTCCCCCGATCAGAATCGCTTCGTCTCCTTTTGAAACGCCCGGGATACCGGTTACATCCACCATGGTGAGGTCCATACAGACTCTTCCCACAACAGGAGATCGCTTCCCCCGGATCAACACTTCCCCTTGATTGGAGAGCCGGGTGCTATATCCGTCCGCATATCCGACAGGAAGGGTAGCAATAAGGCTTTCCCTTCGAGTCACAAATGTGCCTCCGTAACTGATCCTTGAGCCTGTTGAAACTGATTTAAGAAAGTGGATGCGGGTTTTCAGGGTAAGGACGGGTTTGAGTTCGATCAGTTTTTCAATGGCGGGTGAGGGATAGGAACCATAAAGCATGATCCCCGGCCGCACCAGATTTCCCGAAAAGATAGGAAAAGTTGTGAGCGTGGCACTGCTTGCCATATGAAGATACCGGCTGGAGATTCCCATCTCCCTGGCCATGGCCAGACCTTCTTGATATTTCTTCCACTGATATGCAGTGTAAACCTCTTCTCCGCCCGTCATCGAGAAGTGAGACAGGAGGCCTTCAATCTCGATGTCAGGATACTTTCTTAAGTCTTTTAAAAAGGCAGGGAAAAGTTCAAAAGGCACGCCCAGCCTTCCCATCCCCGTATCCACCTTAATATGAACCCTCGCCTTCTTTCTTCTCTTCTCCGCCGCTTTTGATAAATGTTTCAACGATTCAATATCGAAGACGACAGGGGTGAGGCCATATCGGATGATCTCTTCTGCATCGCCTTTAAAAATCCCTCCAAAAATGAGAATGGGAGCTTTCACTCCCCCTTTTCTCAACTCCACCCCTTCTTCAGGAATGGCAACGCCTAAATATTCCACTCCCATCTTCTCCAGTTTCAGGGAGACGGGAAGGGCCCCGTGACCATAGGCATCTGCCTTGACCACGGCCAGAATGGATACGCCTTTGGGGATATGCCTCTTAATCTGCCTGTAATTGAAGGCCAGACCCCTAAGATCGATCTCTGCAATGGTTGGCCGCCCCGATAGAATGGGTTTTTTCATATAAAAGCCACCATCAAATATGTGAAAATTTTTAACACCACCCCCCCAAAAAGTCAATTCAAACCAACTTCGACATGTAATGCCTTAGAATCTGTGAAAAAATTGGTGCACCGTGCGTCGGCCCTCAGGGGTGGGGATCGCTGCTAACCATCAGGCCAACCTTGTTTTAAGAATCCTACTTGGAGAAGAAAAGTAACACAATGAATTCGGAATGTGGATTGCGGAATGCGGAATTTTTAACACATTTCTTTGGAGCTTTTTGATTTAAATTCCGAAATCCGAATTCCGAACTCCGCATTTGATTAGTCCAGTTCTTTGACCACGGCCACTTCGTCACAGTCAGGGAATTTGACGCATTTGAGGCAGTCCGTCCATATCTTATGGGGAAGAACGCTTTTATCCACTACCTTGAACTTTAACCTCTCAAAAAAATCAGGCCGGTAGGTGAGAGCGAATACTCTCTCCATGCCTAAAGCCTTGGCCTCTTTCAAACAGGTCATTACCAGTTTCACACCGATCCCTTTCTTTCGGGCCTCCTCCTGAACAGCCAGAGAGCGTATCTCTCCCAGGTCTTCCCAACAGACATGGAGAGCGCAGATCCCAACGATTTTACGGTTCTGTAGGAAAACGTAGAAGTCTCGCAGATGATCATACAGTTCCATCAAGGACCGAGGGAGAATATCCCCACGGGTAGAATACTGTTTGATCAACTGTTGGATCTCCTTCACATCACTCAATTTGGCTTTTCGAATCATCTTTCTTTCTCCGTGCTGGTGATCAAATCCCCCCTCGCCCCCCTTTTCTAAAGGGGGGTTGCCTGCCTGCCGGTAGGCAGGGGGGATTTTACGTGACACAGATAACGGTCACGTCTTTTTGGCATTCTCAATCATCTCTTTCGCATGGGCCTGTGTCTTTTCGGTCACCTTCACTCCTCCAAGCATTCTCGCAATCTCATCCACGATGGCTTCCTTCTCCAACCGGTCTACTACAGTAACCGTTCGCCTTCCTTTAACCTCTTTTCTTACGCTGTGGTGATTGTCGGCAAAACAGGCGATCTGTGGAAGATGGGTCACGCAGATGACCTGATGGTGTTTGGAAAGTTCTTTCAATGTTTTCCCCACCACCTCTGCAATGGCTCCACCGATCCCGGAATCCACCTCATCGAAGATCAAAACCTGTCTTCCTCCGACCCTGGCCAGAATCTTCTTTATCGCTAACATCATTCTCGAAAGTTCCCCTCCGGAGGCGATTTTGGCAAGGGGCTTAACCTCCTCTCCCACATTGGGAGAGATGAGGAACTCCACCCGATCCATCCCTTTCGGAGAGAAAGCGCAATCCTCCATCCGGATCTCAAAAGTGGTCTTTTTCATCCCCAGAGATCCCAACTCTTTCTCCACAGACTTCTTCAACTCAGAAGCCACTCTCTTCCTCTCCCATGAAAGTTTTTTTGCCAGGGCGATCATCTCTCCCTGGAGGGAACCCAGAATGCCCTCCAGATGAGAAAGGTTCTCTTCATTGGAGGTCAATGAACTCAATGCCTCTTCAACCTTTCCCTTGAAAAGGAGCACCTCCTCCACGGTTGGACCATATTTCCTCTTCAGACGGTCGATCTCCTCAAGTCTGTTCGCCACTTCTTCCAGTCTCATCGGGTCGACTTCGATCCTTCTCAAATAATTTCTCAGGTTGAGGGCGACTTCCTCCAATTGGATGGATGCCGTCTCCAGACTTCTCATCACTTCGCAAAGGGATGGATCAATCGCGGCCATCTCACTTCCCTGCCGGAGGATTGTTTGAATCCGCTCGACGGTAGAGCCTTCCCCTTCGTAGAGCAATTCATTGGACAGGCCAACAAAGTCCATCAACTTCCTGGAGTGGCTGAGAATCCTTTGTTCCTCTTTTAGGGCCTCCTCCTCTCCGGTTTGAATGCCGGAAGCCTCAATCTCCCTCAACTGGAAAACCATCAGCTCCTTTTCCTTTATCCCCCTCTCCTTCTCGTCCCGAACCCTCTTTATCTCTCCTGAAAGAGAAACGACCCTCTCGAAATGTTCTCGATATTCTTCTCGAAGATCGACCAATCCACCGAACTCATCCAGGATGTCAAGATGGGTCTCGGCACGCTGGAGAGACTGGTGTTCGTGCTGTCCATAGATGCTGAGCAGTTTTTCCCCCATCTCCGAAAGGGTCCCGAGGGTAGTTAGATTCTCATTGAGGAAGGCCTTCCCCCTTCCTGAGCGGGAGATCACCCGTCTGACCAGACAGGCCTCTTCCTCTCCGAGGCTATTGATCCGGGTGGACTTCTCTTTGATCTTCTCTTTAACCTCCTGATTGCTTGAGATGTCGAAGAGCGCCTCGACACTCGCCTCTTCTTCAGAACTGCGGATCAGCTCCTCACCCGCTCTATCCCCCAGGAGGAGGTGAACCGCATTGAGAATGATCGATTTGCCCGTCCCCGTCTCTCCGGTGATAACATTAAAACCCTTCGAGAAGGAGAGGTTCACCTCGTCAATAATGGCAAAATTTCTGATGCGAAGTTCGAGTAACATACTGAGTTATGAGTTATGAGTTTTTCAATTCTAAACTCTTAACTCTCCATTCTTAATTTATTGACCTTTTGACGTTTTGACAATCGAAGTCAATATTTTTCTAAGCTCCTCCGATTCATTCAACAGTTGATCCAATTCATCACCCTTTGCTAATTCAGAAACTTTAATTAATCTCAACCAATAATTCGATTCCCTTGCTTCCTTTAGTGCAATTCCCATTTTATGGGTAAAATCTTTTTTGCTGAATCCTACTGTTGCTTCTTCTATATTCGCTCCTATGGAAGTGGACGCATCCAGAAGTTCACCTCCCAATTTGAAACCAGCATGATTTTTAGGTAATTTTTGAACAAACTTGATAATCCTGACCGCGAACTCAAAACTTCTTTCCTTAATATCTTTCTTCTTCTCTTCCATTCTCACCTCTTAACTCCTCATTCCTAACTCTTTATTCTTAACTCTTTATTCTTAACTCTTTATTCTTAACTCTCAACTCATAACTCTTAACTCCGAACTATTATCTTTCACCCCATTTCAATTTTTTTCTCAGGACCTCAAAGTAGTGCCGATAGGGCGATTTGATCAGAAGGATTTTCCCCTCCGCTTTCTTCACCTCGACCACATCACCAAATTCCAGGACAAATCCCTGCTGTCCATCCAGGGTCAGAATAACTTCCTGTTGTCTGGACTTCAAAATGGCCCGGACCTCCACATCATCGGGGATCACGATCGGACGATTGGTCAGGGTATGGGGACAGATGGGGGTGATGATGATACAGTGCAGAGATGGATAGACAATGGGCCCCCCGGCAGAAAGGTTGTAAGCGGTTGAACCGGTGGGGGTCGAAATGATCAAGCCATCCGATTTAAAGGTCGTTAAATACTCCCCGTTGATGGTTGTCTCAAGGTCAATAATCCGGGCTAAAGCCCCTTTATTGATCACCGCATCGTTTAGTACAATAAATTCTGCCAGTCTTTCTCCTCGCCGTATCACGGCGGCATGAAAGACCACCCTTTCATCGGTCACAAAATCTCCCTGGATCACCCGCTCGAGCACCCGATACAGTTCCTCGAGCCTGATCTCCGTCAAGAAACCGAGCCCTCCCAGGTTGACTCCGAGGATGGGAACCTCATGGCTTCCCACCAGTCGGGCCACGCTGAGAAGCGTTCCATCGCCTCCCAGGACAATGATCATTTCCGCATGGGATGGAATCTCTTCCCTTTTAACAGGGTTTAAAAAGGGAGCCGTCAGGTTTGGTCTGAGGGACTTTTCTATCTCCTCTTCAATATACACCTCAACCCCTTTGGGCTGTAACCACTCCACCAACCGTCCGGTAATGGTCACCGCCTCCGGTTTATTCTGTTTGGCAATAATACCGATTCGCTTCATCGTCAACCTCTTCCTTCATTCTCTCGAAGCCGCAGCCATCCCTTCCGATCTTGTCAATCCATTTCAATATGATTTCTGAAAAAGTCCAGAAATCTCTGATTACACCGATTAGGGACCAATTACACAGATAAGAAACACATTGAGAAATCATAGAAGTCTGTGTAATCATCTTGTCAAATCTGTGTAATCGAGAGAGCACGGAGGAGTTTTTCAGAGCTCTCTCAATTTTATGGTGGTCCAAAGAGATAGGAAGGTCACAATCTAACTTCAAAGATAATATGGGATGATGAAAAAGTAAACCCCGTTAGAAATTCGAGTCCCGCTATAGCGGGACTCGAAACCGAACGGAGCATTAAATCCCACCGGAATTGTACTAAGATGTAATCCCGCCACAGGCGGGACTGTAAAGTAGCGTGGCATTATTTCTAACGGGGGTAATCTAAAAAAAGGGTGGATTTTAAACTAGCTTCAGCCCTGAAAACCCAATCGGTTCAGGCGTCTTTCATCATTCAATAATGGCAATGGTCGCTTCTGCCTCCACCTCCTGCCCGGCCGATACACACACTTCTTTGATCACCCCGGTGACTGGAGCGACAATGGGCATTTCCATCTTCATGGCTTCGAGCACTGCTACCTGATCATCTTCCTTGATCTGATCCCCTGCCTTGACTGAAACAGAAACGATCTTCCCGACCATAGGTACTGTTACGGATGTTGCCATGCGTCCCTCCTCTTGAACGTACCCGTGTCTGTTTTCCGTGACCGAATTCTCCATACGGACACGTGACACACCTGCCTGCGTTAGGCAGGGATGCCGGACACGTTTCGTAAAATTTAACCTTAACCGACCCTCATTTGTCAAGGCTTTTTCGGAAAAGTTCGTAATCCCTCAGTCTCGGGTGTTTTTATCCCCCTTTAGCAAAGGGGGATAAAGGGGGATTTTAAAATTATGATACTGAAATCTCCCCTTGCCCCTCTTTGCCTGTCTAAAGACAGGAAAAGGATTACCAAAGAGGGGTAGAAGGGCAAATTTGTATTACTTGAACCCCGTACTGAGAAGGTGTGAAAAAATCACATTTCCCGTATCGGCAAAGTTCCGGCCCGCATGGTTGGGGGGATTGGAGAAGCTTTAGGGCGGAACATCTAATATTAAACTATGTTGTCTAAATCTGGATAATAGCTCTGTTTTACCGAAAACGAAGGTTACCCATAACATCTAATGACCCGTGTCCTAAAGCTTCTACAAGACACTCATCCATGTGGGCCGAGGCACAGGCCGCCAATTTTTCCACATCTTCTGAGGGGTTACAAGAGTTCTACAAACGTCCTGAAATCTTTGCCATTATTAGGTCTTTTCCCACAACTCTCATAAAAAAAATTTGACATCGATGGCATATTGTAATAATTTATGTGAAATATTTAACAGCAAGGGCGATGTGTGGTCTGAGCTGCATTTCATTATACAGGAGGGATTTATGGAGATTAAGAAGATTGGCGTATTGGGGGCGGGTTCTATGGGGAATGGGATTGCTCAGGTGGCAGCCCAGGCCGGTTATCAGGTGGTGATGAGGGACATCGAAGACCGTTTTGTTGAGAACGGCCTTAAAGCCATCGATAAGTTTCTTTCCAAAACCGTCGAAAAAGGAAAGATGACCGAAGAACAGAAGAAAGGGATTCTCTCCCGAATCAAAGGGACGACCCGGATGGAAGATTTAAAGGACGTCGATTTTGTCATCGAGGCGGTCTTTGAAGACCTGGAATTGAAGAGGGACGTATTTAAAACACTCGATGAAGTAACCGGGCCGCATGTCATCCTGACGACCAACACCTCTTCGATGTCCGTGACAGAGATTGCCATGGCTACAAAGAGGCCCGAAAAGGTGGCAGGGATGCATTTCTTCAATCCGGCCCCCCTCATGAAACTGGTTGAGGTGATCAGAGGATATTACACTAATGACGAGACCACCCAGGTTGTCATGGAGATGTCCAGAAAAATGGGGAAGGAACCCGTCGAGGTGAAGAAGGATACCCCGGGATTTATTGTCAACCGCCTCATGATCCCCCATTTCTTAGAGGCCATCCGCATGGCGGAGGAAGGGATTGCCTCGATTGAGGACATTGATAAGGCGGTCAAGCTTGGGCTCAACTATCCAATGGGGCCATTCGAATTGATGGACCTCACGGGTGCTGACATTGCCCTTCATGTGACGGAATACCTCTACAAGGAATTGAACAAGGAGAGCAAATGGTCCACCCCTACCCTGTTGAGGTCAATGATCCGTGCTGGAAAATTGGGAAGGAAAACAAAAGGAGGCTGGTATAAGTATTAAAAAAAGTTAGAGGTGATTGGTGATTCGTGATCTGCAAAAATTTTTTTACGAATCACGCCTCACGATTCACAAAATAAGGAGGAAAGTTTATGACCAGATTAAACAAAGCTTATATTCCATTTCGGGGGTACTACTCTTCCCCGTTCTGCCGCTGGCAGGGAAGCCTTGCCAATGAAAATGCCATCTCCCTTGGAGCGGCGACCGCCAACAGATGGTTCAAAAAGAGAAAATTGGATCCTACCATCATCGACTATCTCTACTATGGGATCACCATTGCCCAGCACCGCATGTTTTATAGCCATACCTGGTCGGCCGCCATGCTTGTCGAAGGCGCCAAGGACGTGCCGGCCCTTATGATCAATCAGGCATGCACCACTTCAGCCACCGCCATCTATCTCGCCGCCCAGAACATCGAACTCGGAGCCTATCAGACAGGATATGCCCTGTTGTCCGATCGCTGTTCGAATGGTCCTCATACGGTCTGGGCGAACCCGCTCGGTCCTGGCGGAGAGGTTGAATCGGAAAACTGGATGATGGATAACTTCAACAGAGACCCGTGGGCAGGTTTCAAAATGATTCAGACCGCTGAAAATGTGGCTAAAAAGATCGGTGCCACCAAAGAGGAGTGTGACGCCGTTACTCTGAAGAGATATCAGCAATATCTTGACTCCACGGCCAATGATAGGGCTTTCCAAAAAAGATATATGTTCCCCGTGGAAATTAAGGTAGGTAAAAAAGAGGTCAAACTCATTGAGGTCGATGAGGGGATAACACCCACCTCAGCCGAAGGCCTTGCCAAACTGGCTCCGGTCGAACCAGGGGGCGTTCACAGTTTTGGCTCCCAGACTCATCCTGCGGATGGAAACTGCGGTTTTATTGTCACTACACGGGAAAAGGC
>Ga0315293_10006397_pt1 | contig 11024 bp, 8 predicted proteins | sample YL17G13_20_MG_FD_203071 | JGI IMG/M metagenome (GOLD analysis project Ga0315293, IMG submission 203071) | Sediment microbial communities from Yellowstone Lake, YNP, Wyoming, USA - YL17G13_20 | ecosystem: Environmental > Aquatic > Freshwater > Lake > Sediment | place: USA: Wyoming | collected... | reverse complement strand
CGCATGCTTCAGACCGGAGTATTGCTGGATCGCCGATGGATTGGCTAAATGCACTGCATACCCGGCTTCCATCAAAGCGTCCAATAACCAATACCAATTATAGGTCGATTCCACGACCACCCCCCCGATCTTGGCCCGATGAGATCGAAGAACCTCCAGGATTAACTCCGGATCATTGGGAAGCTTCTTATGGTCAACTCGTTTCCCCTGCTTATTTATGACCGCCATAAAATTGTTGTTGGAATGAAGATCCAAACCCACGTACAATGGCATAAGGCATCTCCTTGGTTAAGATTGACGTCTTTACCTAAGCATACCAGAAAAAACTCCTGGTGTGCTCAGGGGGTGCCTTTTATATGATTATCAAATCTGAACTATTGGAGCAGCTACGACGGATATACTCAACTTAGAAAGCGCCAGCGTTTGGTTAATTATTCGGAGATCCTGGATATGGCGGGTGGGGGAGACAGTCTTGGGAGTCGGAGGAAATACGAACAGTTTGTGATGGATGGAGTCATGAAAGACATGAATATTATTTTTTGGAAGGGGGTCAGGGGCCAGGCCGTATTGGGTTCCGATGATTTTTTGGATTGGATTTACGAGCGCATTCTATCCAAGAAGAAGGTAGACCGTAGGGAATTAACCGGGCTCAAGGATTTGCAGACAGGGCCTGGCACTGTGGAGGAGATAGCCCGGGCAGTTTCCCGGGAGTTTGAGGTAGAGGAAGAGGGATTATACCGGCCCCGTGGGGTTCGGCAGGCTCGGTCGATATTGATGGAGCTTTGTAGGGTTCATTTATCGCGGAGGATGAGTTTCGCCGAGATGGGGCGGAGGCTGGGTGAAATTAGTGTATCGGCCATCAGCCAGAATAAGAAGCGGTTGGAGGAATCGCTGCGGAAAGATCCTCATCTGCGCGGGAGCTTTCACAGGTTGTCAAAAGGGCTGGGATCGAAATCTAGTCAATAGTGCAGGTTTGACCCCAATCTCTCTTATCCAAAATAACTTTTTGATTGAGAGATTATACCGAGCGGAAATCGGAAGATCAATAACTATTCCTTTGAGGTAGGCAAGCTTACCTAGGCCCCTCAGTAGGGCTTTTTCAAGATGGGATTTGTTACGTATAACACCTACAAAGAGTGAGGATGAGACCATTTTTTGGGTTGAACATTATGAAGTGAAATTCGCATAGGCCATATCCAGCCTCCAAGGCCTCACTTCAGCCCCGCCTTGCGCAGGGCAACAACAACCCTATCAGTTACTGATTGATCCTTATATGGAAGGGTCTTTGCAAAGGAATCCACTGAGAACTTTGGGTTTATCTTGAGGACTTCGGAAGCTGCAGCTCGGGCCTCCTTCTCTCGGCCCATCAAAAATTGGATCAAGTCTGGCCAGGCTTGCTAATCTTGGGTACTTATTGCTCGTCCCGAATCTGGATTCGAATAATTCCTTCCCCCCGCCTGCTTGGGTGCGTCTGGGTTGTCACGAGATTGAGGTCTCGGGTCAGGGATGCCGGATTTTCCGCCTTCTTGAAGGCACCCGCCTCTTTCGAAAAATCGCTGAGACTCAAAGGCATGGGGATGAGTGTCGCGATCGCTCGGACGATTTCAATTCCCGGGGGTCCACCCACGGTGATGGCAAACCCATCTTCCGGACCGGGAATGGAATAAGTTTTCCCGGCCAGAACCTTCCCGCCTCCGGAAAACCGGTTGGGGTAAAGGAAACGTACACTCCCGCTGGTCCCCAGGTCCAAGAGCGTGACATAGCAGTCTTGGTTGGCTCTAAAGTGCAGAACCATGGGTTCCCCGATCTTATAAAACTGCTTGTCAGTCCACAGTTCGACTTTGATCTCCCCCACCTTCACCAGCGAGGCCTCTTTTTCGGATGACGAAAGCCGGGTCTCTTTCCCTTTTGCTACCTTGACGCGCTCGCCCCACAGGATCTGTCCGGTTTCTGTGTCGAGGGCTTGGGCCGCAATCGTCAAGGCTTCGTCTTCAAATGAGATTTTGCCCGCCAAGAGAAGGTCGATTCCCAAAAGACTCCCTACCTTCTTAGCCGAGGAGAGGTCGATGGCCCCGGATAGGCTAAGAGCCCATTCCTCGGCCAGCTGATGTAGGTTTTGCCGGCCAATCACAGTAAAATGATTCCCTGCCGAATATTTCGAGAGCTCGACCTCAAACTGGCTGGCCATTCCTTTTGAAGAAGGATCGAATTCTCCCCGAGTATTCACAAAATCGCCCACCCCGATATTCTTTCCCTGGCTCACTTTGGAGGCCACAAAAGATTTTACGAGGAAATCGACGCCTTCTTCCGGTTGGAGTACCCCCCGCGCGTTGGGCATTGTCAAGCAGCTCAGAGAACAAATGAGAGGGATCAGAAGAAATAATTTTCGCATTCCCGTTTATCCTCCTTCTCTTAGAACGATCCCGTCAGATTGAAGGCCGCCCAGTAATAGGGATTGCTGTATTCTTTAGATCGGATCATTTTCACTTGCGCCTGTCTCAGAGCTTCGGCCTTATCAAGCTTCCTCAGATTCTCACAGAACTCTTTCATTAAAACAGCCGTGGCCTCGTCGCTAATAGACCATAGGCTCCCGAGGACAGAGCTTGCCCCTGCATAGAGGAATGCGCGGGTTAATCCGACCACCTCATCTCCCTTTCTGATTTGCCCAATCGAAGTCTGGCAGGCGCTGGTCACAATTAGATCCGCCTTTATGTCCATATCAAATATCTCATTTGCTTCCAGCCGGCCATCGTCCCCATCCTCCGGCGCCAGCCGAATGCACGAAGCGAGAGGATTCTCCGGAACATACTCCCCATGACTGGCAAAATGTATAATATCGAATTGCGGAGCTAATTTCTTAGCCAACACCTTTGTCGCTTTCTCTCGTTTAAAAATTTCCGCTGAAGGAAAGATGCCTTTTATCTCCTCCACCTCCTTCTCGGTGGCCGGAAGATCAAGAGTCGTGTCCTTCAGGTCCGGGTTTCCAAAAGCAAGGATTTTATAACTGGGCTTCTTCTCTCCCTTAACCAGGAATTCCAGAACAGAAAGGCTGGGGATGTAACTGATGGTGTATTGTTCAATCAAATATTTCCTTCCATCATGGAGAGCCTGAAAAGGCAGATAGTTCAAAACCCCATAAGGAACGATACATATTCTATTCGTTTTAATATATTGTCTAACCGGAGAAATAAGGAGGCCGTACAGCTTTTCTGGGAAATTGACTACCTCTTTGATTGGTTTCTTGGTTATTGCCAAGTCTCTTTTCACGCGATCCGAAAAAAGATTATTCCGAAAAGCCACGATTAAATCTTTGAGTTCATCTGCCGATATGTTCTGTCTCACCAACTTCAGATCATTTCGATCCATTACCCAGGTATAAAGGGTGTCATCGGTTAGATAATATTCCAGGATTGTTGTATCGGCTGCTAAACTTTTCTGGACTGCTTGAACGGAAACTGAAAGGATGTTTTGAGTGACCCCGAACTGCTTGTCCGCTTTAGCGATTGCCTTGACTGTCGTGCGATAATTTTCTAATTGTTTGGTGTACCTAGTCCCTTCCTGATAGACATTTCGCACTTTTATACCGGATGCCCGCGCAGACTCCACCATATCCTTTTCAATAGCTGATAGAGAATCCAGGATTGCCTCAGCTTGTTGCCCCTGCAGAGCTCCTGCTGTGCTCTTGACTCCGAGGCGCTTGTTTCCAAGGTAATCGAGAAAAAGCCGCGATCGTGCCTTTTCAGCCATCTCCAGGGCATGTTCAACATCATTTTGGCGAGAGAATAGATCTATGGTTAATTCATAAAGGAATAACCTTTTCTCCCAAAACTCATAATCGTTTAATCCTCTGGTCTTCGGTCTTATCTGTTCCAAATTACTTATCGATTCCAAATATGCGTTTAACGGATTTTCGCCTTTTCTCGCCGATAATTGTCCTTTAAGTAGACTTATCCGGAATCTAAACAAGTACAATTCCGGCTCTTCTTGTATTTTTGATTCCAGTAAATTTACCACTTTTAAACAATCGTCATACCGCCTTATATTCAGATAAGCATCCCCTAAATCCAATAAAATATCCATTTCGATTGAAGAACTTCGGGTAGCGAAAGCCCCTCGAAATCTTTTTTGGTAATAAATGTCCTCGAGCAACTTGATGCCCTTATCGTATTCTCCAATTTTTAGATAAGTCTGTGCGCTACCTATTTCACGATAAAAATATGCCGGATAATTAGTTGAAGGATTTAACATAGGGGGGAACGGCGCAGGAAGCTTAATGAAAGCTCTGAATTCCTCTACCGTTTTAATCCTTCCCATTTTCAGGTAATTAAGAGCCAGGTAATATTGAAGTGTGTACATGTACCCCTCAGTTGGGCAATAATCCAGAGCCTTTAGGTACATTTTCTCCGCACGGTCGTAAAATCCGAATACATAATGCCTCCATCCGAGCCAATAGTAAGACCGAGATATTAATTCCTTATTCCCAGTTTTGCGAGCCTCTTCAAGTGATCTTTCTGCATAGAATAAACTTTGGTTCAAATCACCTGTGTCTATGTAATATATTGATAAGAAGATGAATGCCCCGCATAATGTGTCCCTATAGCGAGATGTAAAGAAGTCTGTTTTGGTTAAGAGTAGAAATCGTTCCCTGGTCGTTAAAGAGCGTAAGAAAGAAAATCGGGATTCCTTTAGTTGTGAATAAAATTCTGAGGCAACCATGACAGCTTCCAAGGATTTATTCACGTTCTCGTTAAACCTATCCTGATCTCCCGCCGATTTATAAAGCCCTGCTTTTAGTCTATATAATCTGGAAAGCGAAGTTGAATACAACCTCTCGTCCGTGGCTTGAAAAGCCTTAATGGCCCGATCCAATTCGATTAATGCTTCATTATTACGCCCGCCTAAGGCAAGGATTTCTCCCCTTTTTTTAAGAAGAATTGCCAGGGTAAGGCTTACCACCTTCGAATCCGCATTCTTGGATTGAATATAAGTGAGATCGGTAAGAATGGAATCTAAATCTTTATTTTTGAATTTAAAAACGCCGGTCTGGATAGGTTTTTCAATTGGGGTATCTAATCCAATTCTCAAAGGTCCAGCAGTTTTTGCTTCATAAATATCTTCGCTGTCAGCATCTAAGGCGTCAAAGGTATTGTCAGACCCTTTGACATTGCCCTTAACCGGGTATAAGAACCCCTTCGGATACAAGGGGGTTATAATAATTGCTTCCCCCTGGGCGACCTGGGAAAGACAATTGACCGCCGTTTAGTACGAAGGTGGCCCGTCTGCTTTCATGCTGGTGTTATGTGGTGGTTCGCGATTTGTCAGATGAGAATTCAAATGTTTTGTCTCAACCATGACAGAACAAATTGTGCGGCCTCCCTGCTCTTGAGGATGTCTACCCCATGTTCAGATCCTGGCCAAATTTTCAACTCGCATTTTCCTTTTGCCCAGTTCATATAAAGCTTGTTGTCTTCAGCTGCCCTGTAATTGTTACCCCAATCCTTTGCAGATGTCATGAAAAGAATTGGTCTATCTCCATATTCGGACAACAATTGTTGAATGGAGGTGCTACCAGCAGTAAAGACCTCCTGTCCAGACAAGGAAATCAATACCAGAGCTTTGGGACTGTAGTTTACTCCCGATTTCAGTGCTACTCTTGACCCGAGACTCGCACCAATTATGCAAATGCGCTTAGGATCAACACCATCCTGCCGCGAAAGAAAATCTATTGCGCTTTTCACGTCCTGATCAACCAAAACATCGAGATTTTGCCTTTGAATTGTTTGAATTTGATTCGACATATTCCCCGATCTTGCGATGAGATCCTTATATCTGAAATCGATAGAAATTACGCCGAATCCGGCTTCGTTGAGCATGGCAGAGAAAGTCCCGAAAAGTTTTCTATCGCATCGAGTATCAGGCAGTAGAATTACCGTCGGGGAGTTAGGTCGATGTGCGGGATAGTAGTTAAAATCAAGCTTTATCTGGTCGCCGGTAACGAGTGCAACAGACCTCTGGGCGGTTTGCGTGGTGGCACATCCAACGGCAATGATAACCAAAAGCAATGCCATAGAAAGGACTTTTTGTGGACTCATGACTCCCCCCTCCTTTATTTCTCAGAATGCTCATTCTCGGAAATCAGTCTATTAAGAAAGCCTCCAATGGAGTAATAGACTCCCTCAAAGGCTTCATATTCCCACCTTCCGGAAACTCCATTTTATACTCTACTCCAGAAGGCCAGAGGGCAAGTTGTTGGTTAATCAGCAAAAGATGGGAATAACTGACGCATAAATACTCTCTTAATCATGAGCAGTCAAGGGGAAAATTGCCTCCCCAAGATGGCCCTATTTTCTGGCCAAGATTGATGATTTCCATTCGAAGTAGTGTATTCTGCGGAAAAATCCTTAAACCTCAGTTACAGGAAGAAGTCGTTACAAAAACCCATTCCTCTTGATGCAAGAAATAGGGTCTATTTTATCCCGGCCACAAACCACCTCAGGGTAAGGATGATGGAAAGCCTTTGGTCCAGAGGGATAATGGCAGGATGGGAGAGAAAATCAAACGACTTGAAGACCAATCAGGCGAAATAAGCCTAGCGGGCCTATGACCCACCCGACCCCCGCATTCCGGTCAAGAAAGACATAACCTGATCGGTTCTAGCCAGCGTTCCAAGAGTGGTCTTGGCTCTGAGAGGAAGGAGGTGCGGTTGGTAGGAAGCAGACTCCTGCGTCCAGGAGAAAGGCGGGCCGACCACACCCGATGGTCCTCAGGGGAACATGGCGGCGAAGAGGGTTTCAGAGATCCATTAAAAATTTTGCATTGCATTTAGTAGACATATATGTCACCTTATTACCATGAAATGGAGCGAGGTTTTGACGGTTGCGCGAGACAGGCCGGTTTTTCCCTCTTCGTTTCTCCTGGCGGGACGGGGTTCCGCTACTGCTTTGCGGCGGCAATTGGACCGCTGGGTTAAATCGGGTCGGCTGCTGCGGCTTCGGCGGGGGGTTTATGCTGTGGCTCTCCCTTACCGGGCGGAGGCGCCCCATCCGTTTCTGGTCGCCAATCATCTCCGAAGGCCATCGTATGTGAGCCTGCAGTCTGCCCTTTCCCATTACGGCATGATTCCGGAGTTCGTGCCGGTGACGACCAGCATCACGACAGGCCGTCCTGAGGAATTGGATACACCCCTGGGACGCTTCCTTTTCCGCCATGTCAAAAAATCGGCCTTCTTCGGCTACACGCAGACGGAGATTTCACGGGGCCAGCCGGTTTTCCTGGCCTCACCCGAGAAGGCTTTGCTGGATTTGCTCTACCTCACGCCTGGAAGCGACTCGCCGGCATACCTCAACGAGCTGCGATTCGAGCCCACCGATCGTTTTGACTGGCATACTCTTCGCAGGCTTGCCGAGAGGACCCGGAGCCGAAAGCTGAAACGGGCGGTAGAATTACTAAAGAGTCCATAAAAGTCTAAACATCATTAATTGGAGGACCTTTCCTTTTAAAAGCCTCGAACTGGACTCCGGCTTTCGCCGGAGAGACGAACAGACGAACATTAGAAAGGCATGGTTCTTTGTCGTCATTCCGGCGGAAGCCGGAATCCAGGATGATTTAAAAAAGATGAAATCCATATCTAGACAATTTTGGCCTCATTAGTAATGTCACGCATGGAAGGTGGTAAGAGTTATCAGGAGTTGAAAAAATGAAGGACTATCTCATTCAGATTGTTTCCCAGCAACCGAACGACTTCATGAAGCAGAGCATCAGCCGAGAATACCTCCAGGCCCGCATTCTTGAGGCGCTTCAGGACCGCGGGGTGTTTCTCAAATGGGCCTTTGTCGGTGGAACAGCCTTGCGGTTTCTCTATGGGATGCCGCGATATTCGGAAGACCTGGATTTTTCCCTGATCGTTCCCGAACGAGATCACGCCTTCGCCCCGCTTTTGCAGAAGGTCAGCTCAGCGTTTGAAGCCGAAGGTTACTCAAATGATATCCGGATCAGAGACAAGGGAGCCGTGAAATCCGCGTTCATCAAGTTCAGAGGGCTTCTCTTCGAACTTGGGATTGCCCCTCGCGAAGCCCAAATCTTGTCCGTCAGAGTGGAGGTTGACACGAATCCGCCTGACGGCGCTATCACGACGACGAGTGTGATCCGGAAGTTCGTCACCCTAAATTTGCTCCATTACGACCGCCCGTCACTCCTCGCCGGGAAGCTGCACGCCGTTCTCTCGCGTGCCTATACGAAAGGACGGGATCTGTTCGATCTGGTGTGGTATCTAACGGACCGGACCTGGCCTGAGCCGAACTTCACGTTTCTGAATAATGCCTTAACTCAAACTCGATGGGCGGGACCGAAGTTGACCGTTGAAAACTGGCGCAGGATTGTGATGAAGCGAATGGAAACCGTTCCCTGGAATCGGGCCGTGAAGGATGTTTCTCCATTCCTCGAGCGCTCGCAAGACGTGAATCTTCTTACGCTCGAAAACGTCAGGAACCTGCTGTTGAATCCGTGAGGTTTGAAAAGCAGGAAAAGGAAGAAGGCCGCGAAGGCGGGGTTGTGCCCCGGGCGGCGGGGCTTGTCGTCGACTCCCTGCCCGGGGACCGGATTATTTATAGACTTCCTGAAGCAGCTGACTGATGTGGGCTACCCGCACACCCAGCCCGGCGCGCTTCACCCCGTAGCTCAACTGGATGAGGCAGCCCGGGCACTCGGTTGCAAGAATGTCGGCCTCCGTCTTCTTCAAGTTGTCCATCTTGCGGTCGAGGACCTTCATCGACTGCTCGTAATGCATGATGTTGTAACTGCCCGCGGCGCCGCAGCAGCGGTCGGCCTCCGGCATCTCCACGTAGGTCAGACCGGAGATCTTGTTGAGCAGGGCCCGGGGCTGCTTCACCACGTTTTGGTAGCGGCTCATGTGGCACGGATCGTGGTAGGTCACCTTGCCCGAGAGCGCTCCGGCCGGAATGGTTTCGGGCAGCTGGTTCAGCACGAATTCGCTGAAGCCCTTCACCTTCTTGCCCAGGCGCTCGGCGCGCTCCTTCAGGGCCGGCTCGTCCAGAAAGAGCTCGGCATACTCCTTCAGGAAAGCGGAGCAACTGCCGCATTCGGTAACGATGGTATCGGCTTCGATCTTCTCCAGGACGTCCATGTTTTTGAGGGCCATCTTGCGGGCCGCCTCCAGATCGCCGTAGCCATAAGCCGGCAGGCCGCAGCAGCAGTTGTCGGCGACCTTGACCCGGGCCCCCAGGCGCACCAGCACGTCCACCGTCGATTCGCTGACGTGGGGCAGCACGAAGTTGAAGCCGCAGCCGACGAAGTAGGCCACTTTCATTTTCGCCCGGGCAGGCTCCAGCTTCAACTGGGCAACCCGGTCCCGAAAGAAAGTCCGGGGGAGCTTCTCCACGATCCCTTCGGCCTTGTCCATATCCTTGCCGAACCAGTTGAGGATGCCCAGCGCCCGGGCGAGCTTGACCATCCCCGAGTTTTTCCCCAGGGCGGCCAGACGCACGTACCCGGCGAGCTTGGCCTGATCGGGGAGCAGCTTGTGGAAGACGAAGCGCATGGTCTTCGGCTGCCCCACCCGCCGCACGTACTCCGCCCGCCCCGCGACGACGTTCTTGTCGGTGCGCACCGCGGGGAAGCAGTTGGCCACGCAGGCTTTGCAGAGGAGGCACTCGAAGAGGGAGTCCTTGAAATCCGGATTGATCTCCAGGGTCCCCTCCGCGAGCTTGCGCACGTGCACGTTGTGCCCCCGGGCGACATTCTTTTCACTCTTCGTGGTGTCGAAGATCGGGCAGTGGGCCTGGCAGAAGCCGCACCGGTTGCACTTGGAAACCTCATCATAGACATGCTGGAATTGTGGATTCATAATGTACCTCGGATTTGACGATCTTAAACGATCGGCGGAAAGACGCCGGAAGGATCCAGTTTCTCTTTGATGGGCTGCAGGACGAACCGGTGCAGCGCCGGATCCACCCTTGCCCCCCAGCCGGAGAGCACGGTGCGGTGCGCTCGAATCGGCGCCGTGTAGCCACCCGCCGATTGACCGACCCCTTTTGCCCCTGCAATCAGGCGGGAAGCGGCCCCCCCCTCCGCGGCGGCGTAAAGGACGACCACGCCATTGCCGGCGTAAAGGGCCGCCTTGCCCGCCACGTTGTTGTCTTTGCATAGTTTACCGGCTGCCGCCAGAGCGCGAGCCCCTGCGGCGATCGGGACCGTGATCTTCAAGGCCAGCCCGCCCTGGGTCGCCCCGTCGGGGTTGACCGCGGCCCGCAGGCCCTCTACCATGGCGTTCCTTCCGGTCCGGGCATCCCCCGCGCCCCCGAATTTTCCGGCCAGGGCCAACAGGTCCTTGTTCTGGCGCTCCACGGCCTGGGGGTGGCCCTCAAACCCGGTCAGCGCCCGGAAGCGCGCGCCGGCCGGCTCGGCCACCACGGCGGAGGGGACCAGCACCGAGGCCCGCAGCGCCGCCAGAAATTTCTCCAGCTCCTCCACCGTGCCGAACCCGATATCGCAAAGCGAAGCGGCCTCGGGCAGCGGGTAAACGCGAAAGGAGATGGACGTGATCAGGCAGAGGCTCCCGCCCGACCCGACCAGGAATTTGGTCAGATCGTAGCCGGAGACGTTTTTGACGGTTTTGCCCCCGAACCCGATCTCCTCTCCCCGGGCGTCGGCCCCGCGCACGCCGAGGGCCTGGTCCCGGACGACCCCGTAGCGCAGCCTGAGCGGGCCGCTGCCGTTGGCGGCGTAGACTCCGCCGATCGTCGCCCGATTGGGGAGGGGAGGATCCAGCGGGAGAAAAAAACCCTTCCCCTGGTCGGCCAGGAATTGATTGATGGCGTCCAGAGTCATTCCCCCAAGGACCGCAATATTCAGGTTGTTGCCATCGAAGGCCAGCACCCGGTCCATTCCGGTCGTGTCCAGGGCGATGTCCACTTTTTCCGGCAGAACCCCCGAGCCGAGGGCCGTGCCGCCGCCGCAGGAGAAAACCGTCAGCTTCTCCCGATGAGCCTTGGCCAGGATCTGCTGGG
>Ga0315293_10006393_pt1 | contig 11031 bp, 9 predicted proteins | sample YL17G13_20_MG_FD_203071 | JGI IMG/M metagenome (GOLD analysis project Ga0315293, IMG submission 203071) | Sediment microbial communities from Yellowstone Lake, YNP, Wyoming, USA - YL17G13_20 | ecosystem: Environmental > Aquatic > Freshwater > Lake > Sediment | place: USA: Wyoming | collected... | reverse complement strand
CGATTCGGGTAAAAATATTTATGAAAACGTGCGTGACGGAAAATTTTTCCTCGCCGGCACGCTTGGGCAACCCATGATCGAAACGACGGATCCGATGGTGGTCGGCGACCGGATGTGGGGCATGATCCAAACCGGTTTTTCACTGCTGCCCATCAGGTCTCTCGTTGTGCGCACGTTTGCCGCAAATATCATCACCATATTGGTGGCCACGGCATTGAGCGTCGCCCTCGCCTATTTCTTATCTAACCACATCACGGGCCCGCTGGCCAAGCTCATCTATGCAATAAGAAATGCGGGCAAAGGAGAGCTTCTGCCCGTTGAGATTGCAAGCAGGGATGATATCGGGCAGCTAGCTTCCGCATTCGAAAAGATGAGGACGGATTTGAAGGTGAAGGAGGACCTTTTAAAATCCAAGATGGAGGAGCTCAACACGGCGCAGGCGCAGCTGCAGGAGATATATCGCGAACGCGAGAGAGTCGAAAACCGCGTCAAGGAACTTGAGGAAAAACTCGCTGACATTGATGAGCAGATAAGCTCGGAAGAAAATATCGGCGAAATGGACGATCTTGAAAAAAGCAGGCGCGATATCGAGATCGAATACGGAGCCAAGCAGCAGAAACTCAAAGAAATGGACTCTCTGGTCCCCCCTTCCTATACGGAACTGAACGGCCTCAAAGATAAAATGGCGTCGATCGAGAAGCTCCGCCCGGAGCTCAAGACATTAAGGGAGACGATAATCATCGGGACCTCCCCCGCATTCACGCGCACGGTGAGAGACATTTATATCCGCTCGCAGGATCCGGATCCGGTCCTCATTTACGGGGAATCGGGATCGGGCAAGACCGGGACCGCGCACGCCATGCACAAGCTCTCCGACCGCGCGGACAAGCCCTTCGGGGAATTCAACTGCGCGGAGTTCGCGTCAGCGGATCCCATGATCGTCCTTGGCAAACTTTTCGGTTACGGCAAAGACTGCGGCATACAGGGCATACCGCGCGAGGGACAAACCGGACTTTTACAAAAGTACGACACCGGAACTCTTTTCTTGGATGAAGTGACGTCCCTGCCCCTCCATGCGCAGGCGCTCCTGCTGCTCCCGCTGGAAGGAAGGCCGTTCAACCCGGCCGCCGGACACGGTCCGTCAACCCATGTGAACGTCAGGTTCATATTTGCGTCCAATACGCCCTTGCTTTCCGAAGTCGAAAAAGGACGCTTCAGAAAAGATCTGATCAGAAGGATGCAGATGCGCGGCGTGATAGGCATCCCCCCTCTAAGGGAGAGAAGAGAAGACATACCGCTTCTGGCCCACCACTTTCTGGGCCAGTGGGTGGCCAAGACCGGGCATAAAATGGAGATCGCGAACGAATGCATGGAGTTCCTGAAAAAATGGGAATACAAATCTTTCAATGTGGGCGAGCTCTCTTCGATAATCCGGGTTGCCGCGGACCAGGCCTACTTTGACGGGAAATCCAAGATAGAAATCCCGCAACTTCCCCCCGAGATGCAAAGCGGCATCGATTTATCGCACCTGCCCAAAATACCCGATGGCTTGGGCTGGGCGGACGAAACGGAGGCGCGTGAGCTGGCGGTTTTGAGAAAAAACCGATTCCTCATCGCATCCGCCGAATTGGCGCTGGGTTATCCCAAAAATTCCAAGACGCTCACCAACCATTTCAGAGGCCTCTGTTATAAAGTGCTCTGTCAAAACGGCTGGCAGGTAAAGCCGGCCGCTGCCATGCTCGTTGGCGAGGCGCCCTCGCAGGATATCGTGAGCCGTGTATGGCGCAAGGCGGAGCAATATCTTGAAAGTCTAAAGGAATCCATAACCGCCGGCGATGAAAAGCGGCTCCTCAATAACCTCCCGCAAAAATACCACCATTATGTCGAAGAGGCCGCAAAGAGATTCCGGAAGGCTTAAAACCCACAAGATTTCCCACGCTTTGCCCACAAAATTCGCATTAATCGACAGATAATTTGTGTGGCCGGTAAAAACTACGCGCCCTTCTGTAGAGCAAATCATCCGCGTTTCCCGCCATTTACAAAATTCCTGTAAAAATATTTGCTTAAGCGCCGAATCTGGCACGCCCGTTGCTATATCACGGTGCGAAAGGTGATGGGGGTGAATATGGATGAAGAAGGAAGACAAAGCTGGATACCGCAGGCTGTGATCATAGGAGCGATAATGTTAATAACGCTGATTTTGCTCGTCACGTTTTTGAGTCTGGTGGGCCGATAAACAGTTTTTTAAATAAGGAGGTGTTTATGATTTCCGCAGGACAGACGACACAAACAACACCGGTAACAAGTGAAACGCTTGATCTGATCACAGCCTACGTCTGCACGGGCGATTTGTCCGAAGAGAGTCACGCCCAATGCGTGCAAACGCTGGCGGACAATTACATACCAAGCCTGCAGCGCGTGCCGGAAAATCTCACGGCTATATTTGACGGCATGGTGAAAACGGTGACGGGGCTGATCTTCTCTTACTGCGGCACAAGCTTCCCTTCGGATTCGCAGGCGGCGGGCCAATGCATGTTTGAAGCCGCAAACGGCGGGGATTTCCGCTTCCCTATGCTTGGCCAATATTTAACGTATCCGCAATATATCGTCAGGCTGTCATATCTTTTGAGCGGGCTCATGCTTACGACATGCATACCTCTGGATGCCGGCGATGTTGGGGGCTTCGCCGATATGAGAGACGACGTAAGCGACGGCATGAATTGCGCAGGTGTGAAGGCATGCCTGCCTACGGCTGATGAAAGAACAAAATGTGAAGAGGAAGCCCATTTCGGCGAGGAGAACTACAGCGAAACCGCATACGACGAATGCATCATAAATGCCTGCGCAACACGCGGCAGAGGTGTAACCAATCCGTGGAATCTTGAACAGGATGCTCCTCCGGCTGATCCTCCGCCTGTAACGGAGGCGCCCCCGCCCCAATGCCTACCTACATTTACGGAGATACAGATATGTGCACAACTGCACTCCACCGGAGGCGTAGAGACGATAGGGGATTGCCTAAGGCAATTATGCGAGAAGCACCATGCCGTGAATGAAAATGAACAGCAGTCACAGGAGTCAACAACGCCTGAAACGCAGGACAATTTATAAAAGGAGGCTATATGATTTCAGCAGGACAGACACAAGATGTACAAACATCGGCACCGCAACCTCCCCCGCACGTCTGGTGCACACCTCTACTTGCAACAGATATCGGCGGACCTGCCGATACCGGTGACGGAGTTACGGACGGATATGACTGCCAAACACCGCCCTCTCTCGGCGCCATCAAACCTCTGGTCTGCAGTAATTCGCTGGCGGAGGATAAACTCGCGCAATGTTCAAACAGACTGACCGACGTTTACATGATCAACTGGAGACGCACTCCTGAAAATTTAAGACCTATTTTCGAAGGTTTCGCGGAGTTTGCCGTAAACTCCCTATTCGGAACATGTTCCACACTCCAATCCACTCCCCAAACAATCGGCCAGTGTATGTTTGATGCATTCATAGACGGGAATATACTCATAAATCTCTGGAATATGGATTCCACCTTATCGGAATTTCTGGTGACTCTCGCAAATATGTTAAGCGGAGATATCTGCACTCATGCGCCGACCTCGGCGGAACAGGGTGTATTGACGGCAATACCTACCATTGAGGAAAAGCACGCGTATATGCATGAGCACCACATATGCCACGATGAGGGCGTAGTCCGTAATCCGTTTGGAGATGATCCCTGCCGCATCGCGAATTCACGGGACCTGGCGGCGATGATGGTGCTGCAAAGTTACAGTGAAAAACACACATACATGAATGATCACAGCATATGCCATAAAGAGCAGCAGGGCCTTTTCGTAAACCCATGGGGCGGCTCCAATCCATGGCAATGAAACATAACCAAAGGAGGAGGTGAAATATGAAGAGAAACTTTTTTAAACTGCTGGTCCTATTAGGCATGATAGCAGTCATCCATGCCGCATGCGGCGGAGGCGGCAACACGAGCAACACTCCCAGTCCGTCCGAAACTCCACAGGCGACAAACGATGACAATTCAGAAGATCAGGCAAATGAAGATCAGACGAACGAAGAGGACAATCTGCCGGCTATTGTGGATATTTATTACGATCATGTCTTCAGATACGAAGACCCGTCTCTATATGCCGGAGATTATGCCATTTATTCCGGTTACCCTGATACATGCAGCGCCTTTTTCGGCATAGATATGCAAGACACAATGACCGTGGAAAGTATCACCGCTTCTGAAGCGACTCTGATCCTGGAAGGCAATCCGTATGCATATTCTCAAGAGGACCTAGTTGAAGTCGATGCTTTTGGATATACAGGATCATATCGTGATCACACCTGCGGCGTTGGCATCGGATCGGTCAATGATACCGGTCAGACATATGACATTATGGCTTTTGTCTGTGTGACCGATGATCTATCGGACGACTGTTCTATCGGTTATGCAAAGTTGTCCGATTACGATTTCAGCAATGTTTCGATCAAAAGTGTCGGCGGGACCGATCTTATAGCTGCAGCGCTTCGACTTCTACGCCCTTCTCTTTGAAGAAGGTCTTTAGGCGGGAGATGATGCGCTCTTCGATCTGACGGACACGCTCTTTGGTAATTCCATACTCGTCGGCGATAGCCTGAAGCGTAACCGGGATCTCGGCTAATAGACGATCTCTGAATATCTTGAGTTCGCGCTCATTCAGCCCTGCCGAAAACTCATCGAGTTTTTCCTTGAGTATGTCTTTGGTCTGCTGCTCCGCGATCTTTTCATCGGCCGGAACTCCCCCGTCTGAAATGAAGTCCTGCAATATCGTTTCGTGGCTCCCCCCCCTCGCCCCAGCCGGCGCCTCCAGGGCATATTCGGGCTCTGTGAGGCGCCGCTGCATTTCGACCACTTCCTTCTCCTCAACACCCAACTTTTTAGAGAGAATCTCCGGTGTCGCCTTGTCCCCCATCGCCTCGATTTTTTCTTTTTCCTGCATCAGATTGTAGAAAAGTTTGCGCTGGGTCTTCGTCGTGCCGATCTTTATGAGGCGGAAGTTGTCCAGGATATATTTGAGTATATAAGATTTGATCCACCATGTGGCATAGTGCGCAAGCCGCGCGCCTTTATCGGATTCGTAATGTTTGACGGCGTGGAGCAGGCCGACGTTTCCCTCCTGGATCAGGTCCAGCACATTGTTGTACGCGCTGCGGTATTCCATCGCGATTCTAACGACGAGACGCAGGTGCGTCGTGACGAGCTTCTTTGCGGCCTCGATGTCGCCCTTCTCGTGATAGAGCCGCGCGAGATCCCTTTCATCTTCAGCGGAAAGGATTGGATATAACCGGACCTCCTGCAGATAGCGCTTGAGCGGATCAACCGGGACAATTTGTCTGTCTTGTCTTTGTTTCACGACTTATAAACGATGTTGCCGCCGACGATCGTATAGAGGACCTTGCCCTGCAGGCGCCAGCCGTCGAACGGCGTGTTGCGGCTCTTTGATTTGAACGCGGATGCGCGGATTGTCACCGGCTCGTTTGGATTGAATATCACTATGTCGGCGTCGCTCCCCGCTGCAAGAGTTCCCTTCTTCTTGAGATTTAAAATCGATGCGGGCTTAATTGTCAGCGCCTCGATCATCCGCTTCATCGGCACCTTTTTATCGTGCACCAGTTTCAGAACGAGCGGGAGTGCGGTTTCAAGCCCCACCATGCCGAAGGCCGATCCCTCGAATCCCACCTCTTTCTCCGTTATGTCATGAGGCGCATGATCTGTGGCAATCGCGTCGATTGTCCCGTCTGCCAGACCGGCCACAAGTTCGCGGCGGTCGTTTTCGGAACGGAGCGGCGGATTGACTTTCGTGTTCGGATCGTAACCATGGACGACCTGCTCCGTGAGCGTCAGATGATGCGGCGTGACTTCGCATGTGACGGGGAGTTTCAACTTCTTCGCCTCGCGGACCATCTCGACACCGCCGGCTGTAGATACGTGCGCTATGTGCAAGCGACTGCCGGTCAGGCCGCACAAGAGTATATCTCTGGCAATCATTGTTTCTTCGGTTGCGGCGGGAATCCCGCGAAGGCCCAGCTCCGTCGATGCGGTCCCTTCGTGCATCACACCCCTGCCCCTAAGATTCAAATCCTCGGCATGCGAGATGACCGGCAAATTGAACGTCTGCGCATACTCCATTGCATGGCGCATGATCATCGCATTCATCACGGGCCTTCCGTCGTCCGAAATGGCAACTGCACCCGCACAGGCAAGGTCACCAATGTCGGCCAGGTTTTCGCCCTTGAGCCCCTTCGTGATAGCGCCGACCGGAAGGACGTTGACGCAAGCGCACACACGCGCGCGGTTGACTATATATTCCGTAACAGAAGTGCAGTCATTGACGGGATTTGTGTTCGCCATGCAGCAAACCGTTGTGAAACCGCCGGCCGCCGCCGCCTGGCTTCCGCTTTCGATGTCTTCCTTATATTCCTCGCCGGGTTCGCGTAAGTGGCAATGAAGATCGATGAAACCGGGTGCGACGATTGCGCCCTTCGCGTCTATCACGAGGGCTTCTTCGGGGATCTTTTTTGCCGAAGTGACCGCGGAAATCTTTCCGTTCTCGACAACGACGTTCATCACGCCGTCGATTTTCTTCGCGGGATCAATCACCCGACCGTTTTTTATGAAAATGGGTTTCATGGTTTGCCTCCCCTCCTTTGTAAGGAGGGGTCAGGGGAGGTAGATCTACCCCACCCTCACCCTCCCCTTACAAAGGGGAGGGATACTATTCGTTTCCGCCATCACCTATTAAAAGATATAGCAGCGCCATCCTTACGGCGACGCCGTTTGTCACCTGATTCAAAATCACGGAACGCGGGCCGTCCGCGACCTCCGGCGAAATTTCAACGCCGCGATTCACAGGACCCGGGTGCATGATCGTCATGTCGTCCTTCGCGTCTTTGAGCGTTTCATTGCTTATCCCGAAATAGCGGGCGTATTCGCGTAAGTTCGGGAAGAGATTCTCATCCGCGCGCTCGCGCTGGACGCGAAGCATCATGAGGACGTCAAGCGAAGGTATCGCCTCGCGTATGTTGGGGCATACAGTGACACCGAAGTCTTCAATTCCTATGGGCATCAGCGTGCGGGGTCCGCCGACGACGACGCTGATTCCCATCTTTCTGAAGAGGAGCATGTCCGACCTTGCGACTCTTGAGTGCAGTATGTCGCCCACGATGCCAACCGTCAGCCCTTGAATGCGCCCCTTCACTTCCTTGATCGTCATGAGATCCAAAAGCGCCTGCGTAGGATGCTCGTGCATGCCGTCGCCCGCGTTGATGACGTGGCTCTCGATCGCCTCCGCCACCATCATCGGCGCGCCTGAAATCGAATGGCGGATGACGACGATATCGGGCTTCATCGCCTCGATGTTCCTCATCGTGTCCAAAAGGTTTTCGCCCTTCTGCATCGCGCTGCCGGATTTTGAAATGTTGACCGTGTCTGCAGACAGGCGCTTTTCCGCGATTTCGAACGACATTCGCGTGCGCGTCGAATCCTCGAAGAAGCAGTTGACCACCGTCTTTCCGCGAAGCGTCGGAACCTTCTTGATCGGCCTTTCGGAGATCTCTTTGAAAGATTCGGCGGTTTGAAGGATCGTCAGCACGTCCTTTTTTGTGAGGTCGTTTATCGAGAGTATATGCGGCTGTGTGAGGCGCATTATTCCTATTCCTTGATGAACACGGCGTCGTCGCCGTCAATTGACTTTAGCATGACTTTCACGTTCTGGTTCGAAGTCGTCTTCACATTTTTCCCGACATAGTCGGGCTGGATCGGGAATTCCCTCCAGCCGCGGTCGATCATCACCGCAAGCTTTATGAAGCGCGGCCTGCCGAAATCAATGAGCGCATCCATCGCGGCCCTGATCGTCCTTCCCGTGTAGAGAACGTCGTCGACAAGGATGATGCCCTTGCCGGTTATGGAAAACGGCAGGTCCGTAGGCCTCACGACCGGCTGCTCCGAAACCTCCGACAGATCGTCTCGGTAGAGGTTTATATCGAGAGAACCGATATCTATCGGCCTGCCCTGAACCTTTTCGATCTTTTTCGCCAGATATTCTGCGAGCGGAACGCCGCGCGTGCGTATGCCCACAAGAGCTACGCCTTCCGTGCCGTTACCGACGATCTCCTTGGCCATGCGCAGGATCGCCGCGTCCATGTCCTTTGAGGTTAAAAGTATCTTGCCTTTCATAATTGGTGCACCTCTTATACAAAAATCCCTCCCCTTTGCAAGGGGAGGTTAGGTGGGGTAGATCATTATCTACCTCCCCTTCCCCTCCTTACAAAGGAGGGGGAAAAACCATCAGCGGACCCACCGGCCGAATTCCCGCCATCTGACGCCGCCGTGGTCCTTGTCCAGAGAGAGCCAGACGAACATCGCCTTTCCCTTCACGTTGCCCATCGGCACAAAGCCCCACTCGCGGCTGTCGGCGCTGTTGTCGCGGTTGTCGCCCATCACGAAATAGCTGCCTTCGGGCACGACCGTATCGAAAGACGGCCTCCCGTATCCCTTCTCGTACTGGACAATATGCGTCGCGCCATCGGTCTGCTCCTCATAAAAATCAAAATGATCGTAATCGGGAACATAGGGGATCTTTTCCACCGAACCGCCTGCTACGCGAAGGACGCGCGGGTCATTGGGATCAGCTTCCACCTGAATTTCTTTTATGGGCAGCGGTTCGTCGTTTATTTTCACCGTCGTCCCCTCGACATGAATCTTGTCGCCCGGGACTCCGACGACGCGCTTTATGAAATCCTTGCTCCTGTCGATTGGATAGACAAAGACGATCACCTCGCCTCTTTTTGGTTCGCGATATTCAATATAACGGAGCGACGTGAACGGTATGCGGATTCCGTAAATGAACTTGTTCACGAAGATATGATCGCCGATCGAAAGCGTGGGAATCATCGAACCGGACGGGATCTTGAAGGCTTCGATGATGAAGGCGCGAATGAAAAGCGCAATAAGTCCCGCGGTGATCAGGGCCTCGATGTATTCGCGAAGGACGCTCTTTCTACGTTTTGGATCACTGTTCATTCATCACGACGATGGCCTGAATCGCCTCCTGTGACTGGAATTGTTGCTGGTATTTGCGCGCCTCCTCGCGCGACGCAAAGCCGCCAACGCGGACGCGGTACCATCTCCCGCGGTCCGGTATGTCGGCGATCATGAGGAATGCGGGATAACCTTTCGCCTTCCATTTTTCAACCGAGGAATTGGCCTCTCCCATCTGCTGATATGAGCCGACCTGCAGCGAATATTTTGCGTTCTCCGCCGATTTGATCCTGACCGCGCCCTTTTCCACTTCCGAAGGGGCACTCGCCTGTCTCATCGGTTGCGACGCGGGAGCGGGCGCTGCCGCCATCGGCTCATCGCTTACGGGCGGCTCCTCTGTTGCAATCGTGGGCTGCGGCGAAGTGACGTTTTGAGGTGTTGTCTGCGGGGCCGCTGCCGGCGGCGGAGGATATGCCGCCACATCTGCGGGCGTCGTTTGTTTGCCCTCCGGCGCGCGGTTTAGCATCTGGGCCAGACGCTCCTTGAGCTCCGGCGTCTTTGCCTTGTTCACGATATCGTTGGCCATTGCGGCGACTTCGGGATCGTCAGTCGTTTGGACCCTTGGCGCTTCTTTCGGCGCCTCGCCCCGCAGGGGCTCGCCGACCACGACCGCGCCCTTTTTGCCGAAGCCCAAAAACTCGGGGCCGTAGCGCGCGCCGAGATAGAAGACGAAAAAGAGCGTGAAGACTTCCAAAACCAAGAGGGCAAAGAACTGGCCGAACGTGAAGCGGCAGAAAAACCCTTCGCCTTCCTCGCCACCCTTGCGGCTTCTCATATAATCGTTCATTGATCCTCTTCCTCGCGGGCCATGACTTCAGGCGCGCTGATCCCCAGGACTTTCAGTGCATTTTGTAACACAATCTGGCAATTTTTCAAGAGATAGAGTTTCGCAATAGTTTTGGCAGGATCGTTCGAAATGATGCGGTAGCGGGAATCGGTCCTCCCCCTGCTGTAATAGCCCTGAAACGCCTTTGAAAGCTCCATGAGATAAAATGAAAGCCTGTGGGGCTCGAGCTCCGCCGCGCAGTCGGCGATGACGCGGGGATATTCGGCCAAAATCCGGGCGATCTTAAGCTCCTCGGGCAAATCGAGCGCATTGAGATCGACCGATTTGAAATCCAATTTCACGCCTGCCTCTTTTGCCTTCCTGAAGACGGACGCTATGCGCGCGTGCGCATACTGGATGTAGAAGACCGGATTTTCAGGCGTCTCTTTCTTTGCCAGTTCGAGGTCGAAATCGAGCTGCGAATTGTGCGAGCGCATGAGGAAGAAGTAGCGGCAGACATCGCGCCCCACCTCTTTTCTCACGTCTTCAAGCGTCTCGTAGGTCGCGGATCGCGTCGACATCGATACGACCTCGCCCCCCCTGACGAGATTCACAAGCTGTATAAGAACGACGTCGTAGTTTTCTTTTTTATAGCCCATCGCCTGCACTGCGGCCCGCATCCTGTCAACGTAGCCCGCGTGATCGGCTCCCCAGATATCGATGACGCGGTCAAATCCGCGGTCGAACTTGTTTTTATGGTATGCAATGTCTGCGGCGAAGTATGTCAGCTCGCCGTCGCTTTTTTTGAGCACCCGATCCTTGTCGTCCTTGAATGCTGTCGATTTGAACCACTGCGCCCCTTCCTGCTCGAATATGTAGCCGTGGTTTTTGAGTTCGGCGATTGCGCGATCTATTGCTGCATCAGTGTGGAGGCGGTTCTCGTGAAAATACAGGTCGTGGATGACGCCGGTCTCGGCCAGATCGCGCTTTATCTCCTCAAGTATCTTCGTCGCCGCATATTCGCCGCACAGCTCGATTGCATCCTCCTGCGACATATTCAGAAGTTTGGTGCGCGATTGAGCGGAGAGTTCACGCGCCATCTGAACAATGTAAGCGCCCTGATAACACTCCTGCGGATAGCAGACCGACTTCCCTTCCGTTTCAA
>Ga0315293_10006392_pt1 | contig 11031 bp, 9 predicted proteins | sample YL17G13_20_MG_FD_203071 | JGI IMG/M metagenome (GOLD analysis project Ga0315293, IMG submission 203071) | Sediment microbial communities from Yellowstone Lake, YNP, Wyoming, USA - YL17G13_20 | ecosystem: Environmental > Aquatic > Freshwater > Lake > Sediment | place: USA: Wyoming | collected... | reverse complement strand
GGGGGGCGGCGCCGCCCCCCGGGGGGGCCGCCCCCCCGGGGCCCCCCCCCGGGGGGGCCGCCGGCCCCCCCCGGGGGGCCCCCGCCCCGCCGGCGCCCCCCGGCGGCGGGGGGCCGCGGCCGCCCCGGGGTCCCGGCGGTGGTGGCGCAGGGGGGCTTGGGGTTAGGTGGAAGCCGCGGTTTCCACGACGGCAGGCGGGGCCCGCGCGGCGCGAAACCGGAGAAAAAAAAGGGGGGGGGGGCAAACTGGGAATTGGTGTTAGGTGGAGTCAAGCCCCGCTTCGGCCGAACGGGTCGCGCCGGAGTGTGCGCGCAAGTGTGTGTGCGCGTGCGTGGGCGCGAGGGGACGGCGGCGGGCGCGCGCGCGCGAGGGGCGCAGCGCACGCCGCCGTCCGCCTCACGGCGCGCAAGCGTCAAGTCAATAGGCATCGCACGACTCGTGGCAAAAGAACGAAATGGTAATTGTCTTCGAAGGGGGTCGGGTAGGTAGGGGGGTCTCGGGGGGGCGCGAGAAGGAGGGCAGCAAGCGGGCGCGCCGTAAGCCATCACGCCCAGCCGCCGCCGCCGCCGCCGCCGCCGCCCTGGCCGCCGCCTGGCGCACCGCCCCACGCCGCGTCCGCGGCCGCGGGCGCGGGCGGCGCCCAGGCGCGGCCGCCAAAGAGCGAGTAGGACGCGTCGCTCCCCTGGCCGCCGCGCCCGCCCAGGCCGGACGCGGCGAGGGCGGCGTCCAGGTCGGCGCCGCCGTCGGCACCCATCCAGTGACCGGTGGAGGCGTCGCCGTAGCGCGGCTGCTGGGCGCGCGGCGGGGGCGGCGGCGCGCCGCCGCCGCCACCGGCGAGCAGGGACGCGACCGCGGCCGACGCCGATACCGCGGAGAAGGCGCCGTAGCCGCCGCCCGCGGACGCGTACATGGCGGCGGCGGAGCCGGGGGGAGCGGAGCCGAGCCCGGCTGCCGCCGCCCCCGCGCGCGCCGCCGCGCCGGCGGCCGCCGCGCGCGCCCGCTGCTGCTGCAGCAGCGCCAACTGCTGCGTGTGCGACAGCGACGACGGCGGCGGCGGCGGCGGCGCGCCGTGGCCGCCGCCGTAGCCGCCGTGGCCGCCGTGCGACGAGGGTACGGCGCTGGTGTAGGGGCTGTAGCCGGAGGACGCGGGGGCGCGGTAGGCGGTGCCGGGGCCGGTGCCGGGGGGGGGGGGAGGGGGGGTGGGGGTGTAGAAGCCGGTCCCCGCGCGCGCGCCGGCCGACGCGGCGTGCGCGGCCGACACGTGGCCGAAACCGCTCCCCGCGGGCGCGGAGGGCGGGCCGGCGGCGAGGGCGGCGTAGAGGGAGGAGAGGTCGCCGGCGGAGGACGGCGGCGGCGGCGGCGGCGACGCGGCGACGCGCGGCTCGACCGCGGGCGAGCCCGCGACAGCCGCTCCACCGACGCCGGGCCAGGACGAAGGAGCGCCAGCGTCCGAGGACGGGAGAGAGCCGGCAGAGCCCGGCGCGCGGGCGGCGCCCGACTCGGACGCAGCGCGCGAGGGGGCGCCACCAGAGAGCGCGAGCGCCACCGCCAGGCCGCTCGCGAGCGCGTCGCCGTCGTCGTCGCCTGCGCCGGGCACGGGGACCGGTTTGGACGCGGGCCGGGGCGCAGAGTCGTCGGACGCCGCGGGCGGCGCCGAGTCCGACCCCGCCGGCGTCGGCGGCGACGCGCCGCCGCCGTTGCCAGGCCCGTCCTTGGAGCCGGGGGCGACGCCACCACTCCCACCGTCGGCCGAGGGCGAGGGCGAGCCCGCGCGCGAGGACGACTCGTCGCCCCGTACCGACCCGGCGACCGACGGCGGCCCGCTCGTGGGGCCCCGCGCCGAGCCGACCGCGCCAAACGCGGACGCGCGGGGAGGGGCCCACTTTTTGGCGGCGGCCGCCTCGGCGGCGGCGGCGGCGGCGGTGTCGGCGGCGGCGGCGGCGGCCGCGGCGGCGGCGGCGGCAGCCGCGCCGCCGCCGTCGCCGTCGGCGTCGGGCGCGGCCACGCCGCGCTCGGCCGCCAGCTCGGCGGCGAAAGCGGCAGCCAAACGGTAGCCCCCTGCCGCCGCGGCGGCGTAGGCCGCGGCAGCGGCGCCCGCGTCGGGCGGCACGCCGCGGCCCGCCTCGCGGCACAGCCCCAACAGCAACGCCGCGAGCCGCGACCCGCCGCGCGCCGCGGCCGCCAGGCACCGGTACCCCTCGGCCGCGCGCGCGGCGTCGGCCGCGCCGGCGGCGCCGGTGCAGAAGCAGAGGACGACGCCGAGCAGGAGGGCGCCGCCGCCGTCGCCGGCGAGCGCCGAGGGGGCCAGGCGCCGCACCAGGGCCCCCACATCCGCCCCGGTCAGCAGCGGCCGCCCGTCCAGCGCGGCCAGCACCGCGCGGCGGACCGACGCGGCGCCGCCGCGCGCCGCGACGTCGGCGCGCGCGACCGCCCAGAGCGTGTCTTCCAGCGCGGCCGCGTCGGACGCCAGCACACACGCCAGCACGCGGTGGCGGGCATCGCCCGTTGCAGCGGGCGCGGGCGGCATAGGGGAGGAGAGGCGGGCTGGGGGGGCGGGCGAGGGTGGGCCCCCCGCCGGCCCACCGCGAACGAGGGGCGGGGTGCGGCGCAGCAAACTCGGGGGGCGCGTCCTCTGCCCCGCGCGGCACCGGCGCGCGCGCGTTTTTTCCGCGCCCGAGCGGGTGCGGGGCGCGGGAGGCGCGCCGCGCGCCGCGGAGAGGCGCTGCCCGCGCAAACGCGCGCCCATGCCCGCGCCCGCGCGCGGGCCGCGCTCGCCGCCTGCTCGCGCCACGCGCGCGACGGCGGACGCCGCGTGGAGCGCGCTCGCGCCAATCGGGGGGACGGCGGGGGGCCGCGGCGCGGCGCGGCGGCGCGCGCCGCCGCCGCGCTCCAATCGCGGCCCCGCCGCCCACCTCGCGCCCGCCCCTCGCGCATGACGCACCTGTGCGTTCCCGCGGGCGCAGGGTCGGGAGGGGGTGGGGCGCCAGCGGCGCGTGCCGGTGTGGTGGTGGCGCTGTCGCCGCGCCTCGCCCGGCCGCACACCTCCAGGGCGAGAGACGCCGCGAGCCACGGCCTCGCGTCACACGCCACCCCCACCCCGCCCCGCCAACTGCGCCAGAGCCACCGCGACCGCGGTCCCCACCTCGGCGTTGTGCCGCACCAACGCGATGTTGGCCTCCAAACTCGCCCCCCCAGTCGCCGCGTGCAGCGCGGCCAGCACGGCCGGGGTTGCAGCGGCCCCGGTGGCGCCCGCAGCAGCGGCGGTGGCCAAGGCAGCCTCCGTCGCTGCAACGGCCGCCGCCGCGCCGGCCGCCGCCTCGGCCGGCGGCGGCACCGCGAGCACGAGCCCCCCCAGCCCCAGCGTCAAGTGGGCCGCGATGATGGCCGCCGCCTCGGCGGCCGTGTCGGCGCGCGCGGGGGCGGGGACACCGGAGTCGGCCTCGAAAAAAGCGGGGACGCCGCTTTGCCGCCACGCGACCACGGGCACGCCCGCCGTCTCCAGCACTTCCAGGGTGCGCGGAATGTCGAGCACGGATTTGGCGCCCGCGCACACGACCGCGACCGGGGTTCGCGCGAGTTCAGGGAGGTCGGCCGAGATGTCGAGGGAGCGCTCCCCCCCTCGGTGGACCCCCCCTATGCCGCCCGTGACAAACACGGAGATGCCCGCGCGCGCGGCGAGCAGGGCGGTGGCGGCGACGGTCGTGGCGCCGGTGCCGCGCGCCGCGACGCAGGGGGCCACGTCGCGGCGGCTCACCTTGACCGCGCCCGCGCCCGGCGCGCCCAGGGCCTCGATTTGGAGGCGCGTGAGGCCCACGGTGGGCACGCCGGCCAGAATGGCGACCGTGGCCGGCGTCGCGCCGCCCGCCCGCACGGCCGCTTCCACCGCGAGCGCCGCCCGCACGTTGTGCGGGTGCGGCATGCCGTGCGCGATGATGGTGGATTCCAGGGCGACCACGGGGCGGCCGGCGCGCAGCGCGGCGGCGACGTCGGGGTGGACGGCGATGCCCTGGGGCGGGGGGTGGGGTTGGGGTTGGGGTTGGGGAAGGGACAAGGCCGGCGCCCGTCGACCCCGTGCCGCCATCCCATCATGTCTCTCGTCGCCCACTGACCATGTCGGCCGCGTCACGGGGCGTCGGCCGGTCCAGGCCCGCGCACGCCGCCGGCGCGACGTGCCGCGCGACGACCGCCAGCCGCGCTGCGGCGGCGGCGGCCGGAGTCGTGGGGTGGGATCGGCTGGGCATCGCGGGACAGGAGACGGCGGCCGCGAGGGCGCCCCGCTCGCTGTGTGCGGCCGACCGCCACCGCCTGCCGCACACCCCCTCCCCGGGCGCGCCGCCGGCCCCGCACCCCCCCGCCATGACCACGCCCGGCGCCTGGCTGGACGCCGTGCTCGCCATGCGCGGCGACCGCGCGCCGGCCTACCCGCCGCCGGCGCGCGGCGCGGTGCGGCGCCACCTGGCCGACCTGGTGGCGGTGCGAGAAGAGAGACAGTGGGCGGTGGGTGGGGCGGCGCCAGATGCGGGCGCGGGCCGACACGCCTCGACCCCCCCTCCCTCCCTCTACAGGAATTTCCCACGCTCGTCCTCAAGCTGGACACGTACACCTACCCCGACGGGCGGGCGGTGCCGTTGCTGGTGGCGGAGGGGACGCTGCCGGTGTATTATTTGGTGAGGGGAAGAGGGAAAGGGAGGGAAACGGCGTCGGGTCGCCCGCTCACGCTCGCGCGCCCGCACGCGACACAAACATTTCCCAACCTTCCCAGAGCGTCAAGTACAACATTCCGGTTGCCCTGTGGCTCGGGGAGGCGTACCCCGCGTCGCCCCCGACGCTCTACGTGCGGCCGACGGCCGACATGATCATCCGCCCCGCCCACACCTTTGTCGACGCGTCGGGATGTGTGTCCACACCGTACCTGGCCGCGTGGAGCGGACGGTGGGTGGTGTGAGGGTTGGGCGGGCCGTCTCGCGGCGTTGAACGCTCGCGCGCCGACACCGTGCGCGCCCACCCTCCCCACCCGCCCGCCTCCCAGCTCCAACCTGGTCGACCTCGCGCACGACACGTCGATTCGGTTTGGAGCGGAGCCGCCGTTGTTCTCCAAGCCGCCGGGGTGGGAGGCGGTGGGAGCGGGCGCGGGCGCCGCCCCCACCCCCACCCCCGCCCGCCCGCCCGAGTTCGCCGCTGCCAACCCCATTCACTCGCCGCCGGCCGGCGGCGGTGGCGGCATCTGGGGGGGGGCGCTGGCCGCGATGGCGGCCGCGGTTGGGGGAGGGCGGCCGTCGTCGAGCGGCGGCGGCGCGGCGCCCGCGCCCGCCCCCACCCCCACTCCCGCCACCATCAAGCCCGACCTGGACGCCGCGTTTCGCAAGCTGGCCATTGCCGGCCTGACGGCCCGCCTGCAGGGGTCGCTGGCCGCCGATGCCGACGCGGCCGCGGCGACCGCCGCGGCCAGCGCCGCCGACGCCGCCGCCCTCGCCGCGCGCGCCGCCGAAGTCGACTCCCGCATCGACGCCGTGCGCGCGGAAAAAAGCGCGCTCGAGGCGGCCGTCGCGGGCCTCGGCGGCGCGGCCAAGAGCCTCGACGCGTGGCTCGCCGCGCACGAGTCGAAAGCGCCGCCGCCGGCGGCCGTGGACGCATCGACCCCGCCCGCCACCGTCGACGCCGACGCCGCGGTCGAGCCCGCCGACCCGCTGTCCGCGCAGGCGCTCGCGGCGCAGGCGGAGGACATGGCGGTGGAGGACGCGCTGTACGCGCTGGACCGCGCCCTGGCCGCCGGCGGCCTCGCGTGCGGCCCCTACCTGAAAGCTGTGCGCGGCCTCGCAGCCCGCCAGTACACGCTGCGCGCGACGGGCAACGCGGTGGCCGCCGCGCAGCACGGCCGCGGCGGCGGCCGCGCGCCGGGTGGGGGGCAGGTGGCGATGCCGCAGGGCGACTCCTGGTCGTCCACGGGCGTGCTGGCCAACCCGCTGGCGCAGGGAGGTGGAGGATGAAGAGGGGGGATGCGGGTCGAGACTAGTGTGAGAGACGTGCCAGGCGCGGCAGGCTTTCACGCGCCGCCGCCCTCCAAAAACGACGCCAACCGGGACGCGCGCACGGCGGTGCCGGCGCCCGCGGCCGCGGCGGGGGCGCGGGCGGCGGCCAGCAGGGCGGCGGCCAGCGCCCCTGCGCTCGCCGCGCGCACTCCGGCGCCCGTTCCCGACGCCGCATCCGCCACCTTGGCGGCCGCCACGCCGGCATCGACCCAGGCGCCGGCGGTTGTCGGCTCGGGCGGGGGCGCAGAGGCGACCGCGGCCGCGTCGGCCCCACCCAGCCCGGCCGCCGCCAGGCGCCCGCCCAGCGCGCGCTCGTACAGAGGGAGAGCGGCGGCGGGTCCGCCCTGCTCGTAGCGCACGTCGCCCAGCTTGGTGAGGGAGACGGTGGCGGCGTGCGCGGCGGACGGGTTGGCGCGGTCGGCGTCGCCGCTTCCACCTTCAAACAGCGCCACCGCGCCCTCGTACGCCGCCGCTGCCGCATCCATATCCCCAATCTTCTTGTGAAAGTCGCCGACCAGGCCCGCCAGCGCGGCCCGCTTGCCCGCGTCGGGCTCGGCCGCTGCGGCCGCGCGCGCGCGCGCGAGCGCGGCGCGGGGGGCGCCGCCGGACGCCGACGCCAGGGCGGCGGTCAGCATCGCTTCTGGGGTCGAGGCCGTCTCGGCGGCCAACGCCGCGTCGGCGGCGGCCTGGCGGGCGGCCGCAGGGGGCCTGCTGCTCACGTCGCGCCCGCACACCAAACAGCTCTCGCTCGGCGCCGCGCATTCGAGGCAGAGGACGTGGCCACATGGATCCAGCTCCACGGCGTCGAACAGGTAGGCGCGGCAGCGGGGGCAGGCGTGCTGGCCGAGCGCGCCGGCGCGCGACGCGGACGAGGTGAAGCCGAGCGGGCAGGTCGCTTTGGCGGGCGCGGCGCCCGCGTCGCTGCTTGCCGGCGTGGCCTCCGCCTCTGACACCCGCCCCGAAAACGGGCACGCCGCGGCCGGTGCCGGCGCATCGGTCGCCGGCGCACCGCCGCCGAGGCCGAGCACGCCCCGAAACGGGCACGACATTGAAGCGGCGTCCAGTGGGGACGGGCGCGGGCGGCGGTGCGCAAGGGGCGCGGCGGGTGTGTGCTCTTGTGGCCGGCCAAACCCTGACACAGCCGCCGACGCCCTGCTTCTCGAGCCACCACGCGCTGCACCATTGCACGATCGCCCGCAAACCACGCCCACCCCAAAACCAGGCCGACACACGGGGCCGGCCCTACTTTTGGGCCGCCGCCTTGCGCGCCGCGACCGCGGGCCGCTTGCCTGCCGCAGCCGCCTTGGCAGGCTGGGGAGTGGAGCTGCCGCGCGCAGGACCAGCGCTTCCACCCCTCCCAGAGCGGGGCGCGGCGCCGGCGGAGCGGGCGACCTTGCCGACGCCCTTCGTGCGCACGCCGGCCCAGTCCGCCGGCCGCCCCGGCGCGCCCCGGCCGCCGCCGCGGCCACTGCCACGGCCTCCCCTCCCCCCGCCGCGGCCGCCGCCGCGGGCCGGGGGCGCCCCCCCAGCCCTCGGCGCCCCCGCGCGCGACACGCGCAGCGGCCGCCCGCCCGGCCCCGCGCCGCCACGCCTCGCCAGCGCGGACGCCAGGCCGGCTTCGTCGGCGAGCTCGACAAAGGCAAACCCTTTGCCGAGGCCGGTGGCGGGGTCGCGCACGCAACGGACAGCAGTGACCGGTCCGCCACTCCGCACAGGCCCACCGAACGCCACCGCCACCGCCTCGTCGTCCACATCCGGCGGCAGGTTGCCCACAAACACGGTGCGCCCGCGGGCGAGGGCAGCGGCGGCGACGCCGGCGGGGGCGGGGGCGGGGGCGCCGTCGCGGGTGGCGGGCCGCGCGCGGGATGGCGCGGCGGCGTCGACGCGGAGCGTGCGCCCGCCCACGTCGCTCCCGTTCGCCGCCAGGGCGGCGACGGCGGACGCGGAGTCGGCAAAGACGACGTACGCCGCGACGGGCGCCGCGGCGTCGACCGCGCCGCGGCGCACCGCCGCGCGCTTGCCGCCCTTTTCCCCCGCCGCCACCCGCACGCAGCGCAGGCGCACAGACTCCACGGGGCCGTAGGGCGTGAACCGGGCCTTGAGCTGTTTGCGCTTGAGGGTGGGCGGGACGTTGCCGACAAACACGGTGCGCGCCAGGCGCGCGGCCTCCTCTTCCGCCGTCGCGCGCGGCCGCGCCGCGGGTTTGGAGGGGGCGTCATCGTCGCTGTCGGAGCCGTGCACGGGCTCGGGCAGGCCGTCGGGGTCCCGGCGGCGCGGCGCCGCGCGGTCGCCGCCGTCGCCGCCCGACGACGACGACGACGCGAGCGAGAGCGACGCCTCGCGCGGCCGGTCGCCCTCACTCTCAGACTCGGTGTCGACGCCGTCGTCGTCGCCTCTCTCCAGCGCGCGCGCGGCGGCCGCGGCGACCGCCGCGGCAGCCGCCTGCGGCGCGCGCCGCTTGGCGCGCCCGCCCACGCCGGCGTCGCCCGCGTGCCGCTTGCCACCGGACCGCTTGAAGGACGACGTCGGGTCGAACAGGGAGGCGGCGGGAGCGGCGGCGGTGGGAGGGGCGGCGCCGAGAATGCCGTCGAAGAGGCCCATTGGGGAGAGCAAAGGCCTCGCACGGGGACTGAAAGGGATTTGCTCTCGCAACTATGCCCGGCGGGCGCGGACACGGGCCGCGGGCGGCCTTTGAGAGAGTGCAATGCAGCGCCGACGGCGGCCGGCGCACAGACGGCGCCGAGAGGAGCGCCCATCCCCCTCCACCCCCCACCCACACCATGGCGGATGAGGAAGATGACCTGTACGGCGCCGACATCTACGGCGACGCGCCCGCCCTCGCGTACGCGGCGCCCGCGCCGGCGCCGCCGCCGCTCCCGCCGCCGGGGCAGGCGGGGCCGTCGCCCGAGGTGCTGGAGCTGAAGAAACAGTGAGAGAGCGGCTGGAGAGGGGGAGGGAGGCGGGCGTGCGGGGCGAGTCACTCGACGCCGCGCCGACCCCTTCTCACCACCCCCTCCTCCTCCCCGCCTTCAGCCTGGCAGCCCAGACCGCGCGCGCGTCCGACTTGGAGCGCTCTCTGGCGGCCGCGGTCGACGACGCCGCCCGGTGGCGCGCCGCGGCCGACGCGGCGGCGACCGCGGCCGAGCAGGCGGGCGCGGCAGGGCCGGCGCCCGGGCCGGCGCCCGGGGATCCATCGCGGGAGGACGCGCTGGCCGCGGCGCTGGCCGAGAAAACACTCGAGGGCGTCGCGCTGCGCCGCACGCTCGCGGCCGCGACCGCGCGCGCCGCCCCCTCTGTCGCCCAGGCGCGCCAGCTCGCGCTCGACCCCGCGGTCGCCCGCGAGTTCGAAAGGCTGCGCGCCGACGCCGCGGCTTCCGCGCGCGACGCCGCGTCGCTGCGCGAGCGCCTCGCCGCGCTGCCCGGCGCGCCCGGCGCCGAGGCGGTCGTCGCCCGCTTTCACGAGTTGCAGCGCGAAAACGAGGAGCTGCGCGTGGCGGCGGGGGAGGGGGCCAAGGCGGCGGCCGAGCGGCGGGCAGCGGCGGCGGAAGCGCTGCTGGCTGACGCGCGCGCGTCGGAAGCCGCGGCGGCGGCGGCGCTCGAGGCGGCGTTGACTGGCGGGCGGCCCCAGGGGCGGGAGCGGGGCAGGGGCACGGAGCGGGGCAGGGACAAGGAGCGCGAGCGCGAGCCGTCGCGCGACCGGCGCCGCGGCGGCTCGTCCGAGGGCGCCGGCGCGGGCGAGCGCAAGCGGGGCCGGCGCGGGTGATGGCGCGCGGGGGGGGGGGGGGAGCACTGTGACGCGCGCGGCGAGAGACGGCGCGCGCCGCGTTGACCCGCCGCGGCGGGCGCACCATCGCGCACACTCGCTCATCCCTCCGCCCCCGCGTGCGACCGTCGTCCGCCGCCGCCGCCGGCCCGCCCCCCCCGGCGGCCGCGCCATGGCGCGCCCCGTCGTCGGGCCGCCCCCCCACCCCGCGCCCCCCCCCGCGCGCCGGCTGCGCCTGCTGTGCCTGCACGGATATCGAACCAGCGCCCGCATCCTGCAGGACCAGGTGCGTGTGGGGGGGGAGGGGGGGAGGGGGATAGGGGCATAGGGTGACCGCGCTCGCCCGAAACGCCCTCCTCAACCCCCGTGCACCCCACCCCCGCCCCCGCCGCAGCTCGACATGGCGCGCCTGACCGAGACTCTGGGAGACGTCGCCGACTTTGTGTGCGTGGACGCGCCGCACGCCGCGCGCGGCCCGCCGACCGACGACAACCCGTTCCCACCCCCCCACTACGAATGGTGGGACGCGGTGCGCGGCGCGGACGGCGTGCTGGCCTACCACGGCGTGGAGGAGACGCTGGCGGCGGTGCGGGGCGCGCTCGCGGCCGCGCCCGGGTTTGACGGCGTGCTCGGCTTTTCGCAGGGGTCGATCCTGGGCGCCGCCGTGCTCCGCATGCTGGCCGACAAGTGCGCGGGGGGGCGGGGGGGGGGGGGGCGGGGGCGGCGGTGCGGCGGTGGCCGCCCCTCCCGTCCTCCCTCCACTCACCGCCCTGCCCTTATATGACTTGCACATGCGGCGGGTTGTCAGTCCGCTGGCGGGGTTGCTGTACCGGGGGAAAGTGCTGGAGGGGGTGGCGGATGAGGAGCAGGGGCTGTGCCGGTGGGCGCGGGAGTAGATGAAACAAAAACATGTTGCGGTTTAGAGATCGATCACTTCTTTTTATTGCTCGATTAACGCTCGAGAAATGATAGGTGGGTGGAGTGTGCGGCCCGAGGAAGAGAAGGGCGCTCAAAACCCGCCGTCCGTCCGTTGCGGGCGGCAATGTCGTAGTCGACTTCTTACCCGGAAAGTATTAGGGTTTTAGGGTTTTAGGGTTAGGGTTAGGGTTAAGGTTAGGGTTAGGGTTAGGGTTAGGGTTATGGTTAGGGTTAGGGTTAGGGTTAGGGTTAGGGTTAGGGTTAGGGTTAGGGTTAGGGTTAGGGTTAGGGTTAGGGTTAGGGTTAGGGTTAGGGTTAGGG
>Ga0315293_10006391_pt1 | contig 11032 bp, 9 predicted proteins | sample YL17G13_20_MG_FD_203071 | JGI IMG/M metagenome (GOLD analysis project Ga0315293, IMG submission 203071) | Sediment microbial communities from Yellowstone Lake, YNP, Wyoming, USA - YL17G13_20 | ecosystem: Environmental > Aquatic > Freshwater > Lake > Sediment | place: USA: Wyoming | collected... | reverse complement strand
GGAGAATTATCACAAGACCGTTGCCGAATGGCTATCGTGCGGTAAGCAAGTTGCTGTTGAAGGTGCTGATATTACACTCAATGAGATACTTGCCCGCTTTTGGGTTCACGCCGAAAACTATTATCGCAGCCCGGATGGCAATCCTACCACAGAGCTGGATAGCCTGCGATACGCATTTCGGCCTTTGTCAAAGTTGTATGCCAATACCGCAGCCGCATCATTTGGTCCTCGCTGTTTGCGAGCTGTCCAGCAGAACATGGTTGAAATCGGCTGGTGCCGTAATAACGTCAATCGGTCTCTAAGCCGCATCAAGATGCTTTTCAAATGGGCAGTCTCTCAAGAGCTTTTGCAAAGCTCTGTGTATCATGCTCTTTCGACTGTTCCCGGACTTCGCAAGGGACGCAGCGATGCTCGTGAAACAGAGCCAACCAAACCAGCGCTGCAGGAGCATATCGATGCGATCAAGCCGTATGTGAGCCGTCACATGTGGACAATAATCCAATTACAGCTTCTTACTGCGGCCAGGCCAAGTGAGATACTAAAGATGCGACCATGCGATATAGACCGCAGCGGCAAAATATGGGTCTGCTCTCCTGCCGCACATAAGACCGCCCATCACGGTCATGACCGAAAAATATACCTTGGGCCAAGATCGCAGGAAATACTGACACCGTTTTTATTCCGCGACCCCGAAGCATATTGTTTCTCACCTATTGAGGCAAATACCGAGCGGATGGCCAAACTTCGTGCTGAGCGAGTAACGCCTTTAAACAAACCCGGCAGGTTCAAAAAAGATGATCCAAAATGGAAGCTGGGAGCCTGTTACGATGTCGCAGCATATCGTCTTGCAATAACACGGGCGATTGAGCGGGCATTTCCCGCTCCTGAGCATCTGCGGCAGGGGAGTAGTGAAACAAAAAGAGAATGGCGCAAACGCCTTACCAAAAAGGAAAAAGCCGAACTCAAGACATGGTACAAGCAATATCACTGGCACCCGCACCAGTTGCGGCACAACGCAGCCACGTTCCTGCGTAAAGAGTTTGGGTTGGAAACGGCCAGAATTATCCTTGGTCACCGGTCAGCAGCGATAACAGAAGTCTATGCCGAACTCGACCAGCAGAAAGCGATGGAAGCGGTGGTAAAGGTGGGATGAAAACATACTTCAACTACCATCAGCCCACATTTCCCATATTAAAGTAGCGCATTTGATATTAAGGCCAATTAACCTATTGTTGCATAAATGCTTAAAAAGATTGTTGAAAAAATTCCGATTCAGGTTACGATGCGTGAAAATGTTTAAAGGGTATATTTTGAAATTACTATCGCAAAACAATGTGGCCACAGACCTTATTAGAGAGATTGAGGATACGCGAAGAAAAGCCAATCGTGGCATCGATGTTTCTAAAAAGGGTGAGCTTGGTCAATTTATGACGCCAGCAAACATTGCCATGTTTATGGCGAAACAATTCCAAACAAAAAAAAGAACTGTACGAGTACTTGACCCGGGAGCTGGTGTTGGCTCATTAATTACCGCTTTTGTTGGAGCGAAACTGCAACAAAAAAATCCTCCAAATCTTATTGAATATGTCGCATTTGAAATTGACCCATACCTTACCAATTACCTTAAAAAAACTTTAAATGCCTGTAAAGACACGTGTGATTCTTCTGGAATCAAATTTGAATATAAGATTCAATGCGTAGACTTTATTGATTATTTGTGTTCAAATAATAAAAATGCGATACCTGGTGATGCGGGAAAATTCGATTGTATCATTATGAATCCGCCATATAAAAAGATAAAAAGTAAATCCCAAACTCGGGCAGCTCTAAGACAGGTGGGTATTGAAACGAGTAATTTATATTCCGCATTTATGCTTTTGGCTGCTCGACAACTCAAGGATGGAGGTGAATTTGTCTCTATAACCCCAAGAAGCTTTTGCAATGGACCATATTTTAACTCCTTTAGAAATGAGTTCTTAGATTTGATTTCATTGCGAAAAATCCATGTCATTGAATCACGACATGATGCATTTTATGAAGATAAGGTGCTTCAAGAAAATATTATAATTTATGGCTTAAAAAGTTCGAGAAAACCAAGGAGCGTTAAAATCTCCTGTTCCCATTCATCTGGTAAAATATCAAAACTCTGTTTACCTTTCGAATATGTTGTGCATCCAAAAGATAAAGAAAAGATTGTCCATGTGATAATAGATAAACACACGGAGTCTGTGTATAAGAAAATGCAATCATTGAATTCTACGCTTGAGGACCTTGGCATTCAAGTATCAACAGGTAGAGTGGTGGATTTTCGAGCCCGCGATTTTCTTCACGAACATTATCAAAGAGGAGATGTCCCGCTAATTTACCCCGGGCACTTTGAGGATGGGAAAATTAAGTGGCCCAAGGATATTAAGAAGCCTAATGCAATCGTTCATTGCAAAAAAACCGAAGAACTTTTGGTCCCATCTCAAAACTATGTTTTGGTAAAGCGTTTTTCAGCTAAAGAAGAGCTTCGTCGGATTGTTGCATCTTATTATGCTCCGCAGGACTTCAACATCGATGCCGTAGGCTTTGAAAATAAAATTAATTATTATCACAAAAATGGAAGCGGGCTTCACAAGAACATCGCTCTTGGGTTAACTATATATCTAAATTCTACCATAGTCGATGACTATTTTCGTATTTTCAGTGGCCACACCCAAGTAAACGCTAACGACCTACGCCGACTGCGTTATCCTTCAATTGAACAATTGATTCAAACAGCCAAGTCGTGCAATAGTTTAAACAACCAAACTCACATTGATGCTGCCGTAAACAATCTTATTTAAGACTATTGTGGCGTTAAGGTGTTTTCACCAAAAAATGTTTGCTGGGATCTTCTGCGATCCAAATATAGGTTTCAGGTGCAATATTTTTATATCGGTGTTGTCTTAATGCAGCTACTTTCCATGTTGGATATATAGTTGTAAATCCGACGCTTGTTTTGCCAGAGCGTCTTGCAAGGTTATTAATCTGATTGACTTTGTGAAGATCAACTTCACCATCGCTGGTTACAACTTCGATAACCCACAAATTATCAGTCGTGCTGTTCCAAAGTAATACATCTGGCATGGCGTCGTGTAATAATATCTCCAGACCAGCACTTTTTAGTTTTTCAGCTTCCACGCAAGAGATCCTGTCTCCATCGGAATCATCAACATATAAAACTTCATAGTCAGAAAGAAAATTAGGAACATAGTGCTTGATTGATATTTTTATTAAGTCTGCATGACCAGTATCAACAGTTTTAGCTGACTCCTCAGCCAATTGTGCTTGTAAAAATAGTCGCCCTCGTATCGCATTTGCTGTAATCCATTCAGACAATAAGGAGTCTCTATTTTCATCTGGCGCGGAGAGAACACTAATAAATGATCGTGAAAGTTTATAGGCAGAGTTTGGGGATTTTGCTTTGGGGTGACCCTGTACAAATTGTTTGTGAATTGAGTCAAAATAAATTTTTTCGATTGCACCGATCTGCCAGAGAGGCTTTAGCCAATAGTCTCGGCCTTCGCGATCAAGTTTTCCCCTCCCACGTTGAAGAATTCCAACATGACAACCAATCTGTGCTGTCGTCGCACCGTCGCAAAAACGTAAACCCGAAGGTGCATTAGAAAAAAGGCTTTGCAATTCATTATCCAAAAGAGCAAAGACTGCATCTGTAATATCAGGGTGTACTAAGTCAATTTTTGATAAAATTTCATTTATTCTATCTTTGGACACACCCTGAAAGGACTCTGGCACCGCATTACCGTGTCCAGATAACCACTGTTCTCTCAGGCTAAGTATTTGATCATGTAAAGCCATGAGGATGTTAGTATATCAAACCACAAAGCGGATTACTATTCTCCATACCATCAAATGGACAAATTTTCTTTAAACCACTAAATTAAAACAAGTTATGACCGTTTATTTTTTTTGTCTTTAAACCTTGCCTTTACTGTCTGTCTCAATGGCAAATATATCGCCTGTCCTCCTCAAAAATTTATCTGGCCGTAAAAGTTGACGTTTTTCAGATTCGGATGGGGGAAATTGCTCATAGGCAAGTTGATATTGAAACTTTGGTCAGCGATAATGCCAATTATCAGCCTAATTAATCACTTTAAGGTAACCGCTTGTCTTATTTGGACTTTGATGGTAAGATTTAGCAGAATTTGGTTCTTAAGAGTATTTGAGGAAATAAGGGAATGGCAAAAAATTATAAGATAATTTATGGATGATTGAGGAAAATATGGCTAAGGAAACCGGCAACGGCAATGTAACTCTGGCAGCAATCCTAAAGGATTCAAATTACAATCTTTCGCTTTTCCATCCAGCAGAAATTAAAGCCCTCGAAGCAAAAATCAAACTGCTGAAAGGCAAGCCTTATATTGACTGCGTCATCAGGGAAAAAGAAGTTCAACTTAAACCCGAAGAAATTGTCCGCCAGCTCTATGCCCACCGCCTGATTAAAGATTACGGCTATCCAAAGAAGCGCATCGCCTTTGAATATTCGGTCAAATTCGGCAGAGAGACCAAAACCGCCGATGTCGTTATCTTTGACAAAGACCGCCCGGATACCGCCTATATCATCGTCGAACTGAAAAAGCCCACACTCAAGGATGGTAAAGACCAGCTTCGCTCTTATTGCAATGCTACTGGTGCACCGATTGCCGTCTGGACAAACGGCGAGAAGATTTCTTATTACAATCGCAAAGACCCCAATTTCTTTGAAGATATTACCGATATTCCCAAGGCCGATCAGAGCTTAAAGGACATTCTAACCGAACGGTTTACCCTTAAAGACCTGATTATCAAAGATAAGATACCCAATGAGGGAAAATCGTTAAAAGAGATTATCTTGGAAATGGAAGATGAAGTTTTGGCTAACGCCGGTGTTGATGTTTTTGAAGAAGTTTTCAAACTCATCTTTACAAAACTTTATGATGAATTGCAGAGCCGAAATGACAAACAAAGGATAGATGATTATCTTGATGATAAATTAGATGATGAACAAAAAGGCGATTTTGAAAAAATCAAAGCCGCCTTAAAAAATCTCGATGATAAAAGGTTCCGAGTGATGGAATTTCGCAATACCGGCCAGACCGATACCGAACTATATGAAAAGATTCAATTGCTTTTCGATGAGGCTAAGAAGCAATGGCCGGGCGTATTTGCCGAAGGCGAGGTCTTCAACCTGACGGCAAGCCATTTATCGATTTGTGTTTCCAGTCTTCAGGATATCAAACTGTTCAATTCCAACTTAATGGTAATAGATGAAGCATTTGAATATCTTGTTAATAAAAGCGCCAAAGGTGAGAAGGGACAATATTTCACACCACGCCATGTCATAGATATGTGCGTGCAGATGCTCAATCCTAAAAAAGGTGAATATATGATCGATACCGCTGCCGGCAGTTGCGGTTTTCCTGTTCATACGATATTTAAAATTACCGGCCACTTGTTCAGCCTCGCCGAAATATCCGATGAGGAAAAAGAAGATGTACTTAAAGTATTCGGCATTGACTTTGATGAAAAATCCGTGCGCGTGGCCAGAACCCTTAACCTGATTGCAGGAGACGGTGAAACTAACGTATTGCACCTGAACACGCTGGACTATGAGCGATGGAGCGATAAGGAAAAAGACCGCAAATGGCTTGCGACCTATGGCAAGGGCTACGAAAGACTGGAAAAACTGGCCGCAACGAAAGGCGATAAAAAGCAGTTTAAGTTTGATCTGCTGATGGCCAATCCACCATTTGCCGGGGACATCAAAGAATCGCGCATTATCCATCAATACGAACTTGGCTTTAAGGCAAATAATAAAGCCCAATCCAATGTAGGGCGGGACATCCTTTTTATAGAGCGCAATCTGGACTTTCTTAAACCCGGCGGCAGAATGGCGATTGTTTTACCGCAAGGACGTTTCAATAATACCTCCGACAAACAGATCCGGGAATTTGTTGCTGAAAAGGCCCGCATTCTGGCGGTGGTCGGTCTGCACGGCAACACCTTCAGACCCCATACCGGCACCAAAACAAGCATTTTATTCGTGCAGAAATGGGATGACAAGCTTTGCCCGAAAAAAGAAGACTACCCCATATTCTTTGCTGTCAGTGAAAAAGGCGGCAAGGACAACTCCGGCGATTATATCTTTGTCAAAAATGGTAACGGCAAAAACAAGCTTGACAAAAACGGCCATATAATGGTTGACCACGACCTGCACAATCACGGCGGCGAATTGCCGAATGGTATTGCCGAGGCCTTTATCGAGTTTGCCAAAAAAGAAAAGCTCTCCTTCTGGCAGGAGAGGTGAGCATGTCTGATTCAGAAAAAAACATCGTCACTCTTTGGAAGGAAAGAGCTGAAATTGATTATATGTCCCTCTTTATGCCCTTGTGGTTGTCGTTAGATGCATGGATGCGTGATCGATATACTGAAGACACCGACAGGAAAAGATTAGAACTTTTCAAACAAGGGGGACATGAAATATTTGAAGAATATTTCGCTTTATTGTTCGATAACGATGACAGAGCAAAAGCCTTTCAGAGAAATTTAGCCGAATTGCATAGAGCATTAGAAGATGCAAAAATACCCTATAATAAAGACATGAGAAAGTTCATTTCTTTTTCTTATATACGGGGCAATAAGGCACGATATATTAATCTGCTGGAGAAGGCCGAAACAGAAGAAGAAAATAAAATAGAATTAGCAGAAGACATATTTATTATTAATGATGCCTCTATGGTGTTTAGTGGGTTCATAGAAATCATTTATCAAATCAGATGTGTCTTGTTCCACGGCGATCTGAAACCAAATGAGGCAAACAAGCGTGTAATTAAACAACTTTATCTCATCATGGTAGAAGTAATGAAAAGGGTATAAAACAGTGCAATATTCGATTATAAATTATAGCAAACTTGACAGTATAGTTTTTCGTATTGATGCCGAATATTATATGCCAGACCTTTTAAGACTGGAGAAGAAAATTAGGGATGGCAAGTCAAAAAATATTCGTAATTTAAATGGAAAGTTAGATTGCAGCGCATTTTATCCGAGCATAACAGAATATTATGATTTCGCTGGCAATGGAGTACCGTTTTTGCGTGTTAATGAAATAGTTAACGGATTGGTAAGACTTAATCAGGATACAGCTTTTTTGCCATTAAAAGTATTGATAGACAATCCAACAACTATAAGTCATGCAAGCCCGGGCGATATTGTTATTGCCAAAGGAGGAAATTCTCTTGGGAAAGTCGGCTTAGTAACAAATAAATATACAGACTATGCCTTCTGTCGTGATTTAATAGTGTTGCGAACAACTGAAATAACAGAAATTAATCATTATTACTTATGGGTTTACCTTCATTCTGATATTGGTCAAAAACTTTTATTACGTACAGCAAGCCAGACAGGGCAGCCACATTTAACTTTGGAGGCAATATACCAATTAGATATTCCGATACCCAACACTTTATTACAATCACAATTTGAAATACTATACAAAGATGCTCAGGAATTTTCTAAGCAATCCGAAGAACTTTACTACGAAGCAGAGGCAATCCTATTATCAGAACTCAGTTTGGTGAACTGGCAGCCCAAACATACCTTGAGTTTTGTCAGGAACTATAGCGAGACTGAGCAGGCTGGACGAATCGACGCCGAATACTTCCAGCCGAAATATGATGAGATTGCAAAAGCCATCAAAAAATATAAAGGCGGATGGGATATACTGGGGAACGTGGTAAATATAAAGGACAAAAATCATAAGCCAAAAGATAAACAAGCATACAAATATATTGAGCTTGCCAATATTGCCGGTAACGGGGAAGTCACCGATTGCATGCTTGAAGAAGGTCAAGACTTACCAAGTAGAGCACGGCGGAAAGTTGCTGCGGGAGATGTGATTATTTCATCAATTGAAGGCTCATTATCGAGTATTGCTCTGATAGAAAAAGAATATGATCAATCGCTTTGTTCAACAGGTTTTTATGTCGTCAATTCCAAATCATTCAATTCAGCTACCTTGCTTGTTCTTTTGAAAAGCATTGCTGGGCAACTGCAATTGAAGAAAGGCTGTAGTGGTACAATCCTTACCGCAATTAACAGTGATGAGTTAAAGAAGCTTATTTTACCCCTTATTGGCGAAAAAGCACAAACCCAAATCCAGCAAAAGATAGGTGAATCTTTTGATTTGCGAAAGCAGTCCAAGCACCTGCTGGAGTGTGCCAAAAAGGCGGTTGAACTGGCGATAGAAAAGGATGAAAAGACAGCGATGAAGTGGATTTCAGAGCAGACAGAAATAAAATAAAGTGGAGCAAAAAAATGGCGCGAAAGAAAAAGCATAAAACGAAATAATCGCCGCCCACAGCGGCTGGCCAATAAAATAAGGAGGGTATTATGCAAAATATATTTACTTATGAAGAAAAAGATTTACTCGGTGGATGGCAAATAGAAGTTCGCAAAGGCCGTGTTCACATTGGCAACATTAGAAGAAAGCCTTCTGGAGGTTTCCAGTATTTTCCAGGACCTCAAAATCAGCTTAACCCATCATTCAAAGAGCATGATCTTGAGAATTTAAAAAATAAAATCGAAAACCGCTAAATTACTGTCCCGGCGGCTGGCCAATAAAATAAACAATTATAGCAAAGAATCGGATGAAGGATGAGTGTTTATGAGGTATGCAGGACTTACAGATGAGCCGAAAAGAAGAAAACAGGAACATGGAAACCCTCCCGACTTCAGAGTTATGCAGCAATTCAGTTCCGAGACGGCTGCCAAGCAATGGGAAAGTAGAATGCTGGCACAGGGATATGAGGAAGATACCAGCGGCAAAGGCTGGAAATATGGCTATACCTTTTCAATCCGAATTTAAAATGAAGGGATAATAATCCCATGTCAAAATGTCAATGTGTTATATGTGGTAAGTGGCTTGACGAATCTGAAATGATTGGTGAATACTGCCCGGACTGTTATGTCGAGGCATCTGAAGAGAATGAGTAATTTTAAAAATCCTAAAAAAGCAATTAATAAATAAGGATAGTTATTAAAGGATGGATTATGCTCAAAAAATCATTGGTACTACTGACAGTAATTATGCTGCTTGGCTTTGAGGCCGGACACGCCGCCAAGACGGTCCCCGCGTCGCCCCAAATCCAGGTTTATTTCTCACCAAACGGCGGATGCACCGATGCTATCGTAAACGCTTTAGACCAGGCAAAGACCAGCGTTCTGGTTCAGGCATACAGTTTTACGTCAGCACCCATCGCAAAGGCAGTTGTGGACGCTCACAAGCGTGGTGTCCAAGTTAAGGTAATTCTTGACAAGAGCCAGCGAACTGAGAAGTATTCTTCTGCCGACTTTCTTGCCCATGCAGGAGTGCCAGTTTCAATAGATGCCAAGCACAAAATAGCCCACAACAAAGTAATGATAATTGACTCCGAAACCGTAATAACCGGCTCATTCAATTTCACCAAATCAGCAGAGGAAGGCAATGCTGAAAACCTGCTGATAATTCATAGTCCTGAGTTGGCGGTGAAGTATATTGAGAACTGGAAGAAGCATGCGGAGCATTCGGAACCTTATGCAGGCAAATAGGTCTGCAATCAGGCGAATGAACCCCGCGGCACAAACTGTGATTTAAATCTTTGCCCCAAATCAAGCAACAACAAACAGTTATAACAGTCCTGACCTGTGATTAAAAACACCGCCGTGTTAAAATATTAAAATGTGTATTGTTAATAAAAAATATTTTTTCCCGTATCTCTTTCTGCTGCTTAATCTTAACGAGAAGCTAATATTTTTTTCGTTGCACCTCTTGCAATTTTCTGTTGGTGCGATATATTCCAATTATAAAATCAGGAAGGTGGAACCGACTTAAGCCGGGTGTTCTGGCAGTCAAACCGAAGCCTCTAAATCATGAAAGATATTTCATGTGCCACATATATAATGTCTGCTTTATCTATCATTTTCATAAGGGACATCCGGTCAGTGTGAATTTGTTTTATTAGCACTTAGAAGTGGCGTGGTTTGCGTATGGCGGTTTAACTCTCCTGGTTGTGAGTGAAGTTTTACCCCAAACTTAGGAGGGTTGTTATATGGCAGTCGATGTCGCAAAACAGCCGCTTCCTTGCACGCAAGCGGAATACAAATATTTCAAAAACATCTACGAGGGGTTCTGTTATTTAACCGACCATAAGAATGAGCAATCAAATTCTATCTATTCTTACAAGCAGACAGAGGTCTTTGAGAACCTGGTTGAATTCTGGCCGACTATTGAGGCGATGTGTAAGGCTTTGAAAGTTCCACTTACGGTCACGCTGCAAGATATTGAATGTATTTTTTCCGGTTTTGATGCCGGGGCCATAACGGCACTTTATAAAAATGAACGCTATGTCGGCATCGCGCGAAAAAAGATCATTGCGATGGAAGAATACCGGCTTCTCCACATGACCAAATCGTTATTTGATACACTCATGGTGCGATTGCACCGAACCTTCAGGAAGTGTACCAAGACGGATATTGAGCCATGCAAGGTCAAATGGCAAAAAGTGCCAATAATAGACATCCCAAAAACCAAGAAAGAAAAATCCAATGTAATCACGGTCGCTAAAGGAAAAACACCACCCAAGCAGCCACCGGAAACTCTGGCCAAAACAGACAGCGACATATTGCAGGCCATGTCTGAAAATCCTGAGGCTAACATGATCAGAGTAGAAATCGAAACTTCCGCTGGCTACGGCAAAGATGCTGTGACAAACAGCCTTAAACGCCTTGAGACCATGGGATTTGTTTGCAGACCCTATGACGCAAAACGCAAAGGCTGGACTCTTACCGAAAAAGGTGCGGCCACCACTAAAAATCTGCGGCATTAACAATTGACAATACGGTCACACATAGATACTGCGCGCCGATTTCGCTATGTGTGCAAACGCTATGCCAATGTTCACTTTTTTTTCAAAACCCGCCATTAACCCGCCATTAATTCCAAAACCCGCCATTAACCCGCCCATAACCC
>Ga0315293_10006390_pt1 | contig 11032 bp, 6 predicted proteins | sample YL17G13_20_MG_FD_203071 | JGI IMG/M metagenome (GOLD analysis project Ga0315293, IMG submission 203071) | Sediment microbial communities from Yellowstone Lake, YNP, Wyoming, USA - YL17G13_20 | ecosystem: Environmental > Aquatic > Freshwater > Lake > Sediment | place: USA: Wyoming | collected... | reverse complement strand
GGGCGGCTACATCTCCACGCATGACCGGCTCATCGCCAACAAGATCGCCTACGTCCTCACGGGCGGTCCGGCGCCGGCCGGGGCCGAGGTCTCGGAGCAGTTCATCCTGGACCTCGAGCGCGAGGCCTTCATCGAACTCTGCCGCGAGGAGAAGTCGCGCGAGCGGATGCAGTACATGGTGCTGAACAACAAACCCCTGCGGAACTGAGGAGGTGTGACCGTGCGTGAAGCTGTGATCGTGTCCGGAGTCCGGACCGCGGTTGGCAAGGCCCCGCGGGGGACCCTCCGCCAGACCCGTCCCGAGGACATGGCGGCCGTCGTCATCAAGGAGGCGGTGGCCAGGGCGAAGGGTCTTGACCCGAAGGAGATCGAGGATGTCGTGATCGGTTGCGCCTTTCCCGAAGGCGAGCAGGGCATGAACGTCGCCAGGGTCGCCCTCCTGCGGGCGGGCCTGCCGATCGAAGTCTCGGGCCAGACCGTCAACCGCTTCTGCTCCTCGGGCCTTCAGGCCATCGCCATCGCCGCCCAGTCCATCATGTGCGGCTGGGGCGAGGTGATGGTGGCCGGCGGCATGGAGAGCATGAGCGTGGTGCCCATGGGCGGCAACAAGATGGCGCCAAACCCGTACCTGGTCGAGAACATGCCCGAGATCTACATGGGCATGGGCCTCACGGCCGAAGAGGTCGCCGAGAAGTATTCCGTCAGCCGCGAGGACCAGGATAGGTTCGCCGTGGCGAGCCACCAGAAGGCGGCGGCGGCCATCAAGGAAGGCAGGTTCAAGGGGGAGATCGCGCCCCTGAACGTGTCGCTCAAGGAGATGGGCCCGGACGGCAAGGTGGCCAAGAAGGACATCGTCTTCGACACGGACGAAGGTGTGCGGGCCGACACGAGTCTTGAGGCCCTGGCCAAGCTGAGGCCGGCCTTCAAGCAGGGGGGTAGCGTGACCGCCGGCAATTCCTCGCAGACCAGCGACGCGGCCGCGGCCGTCGTCGTCATGGAGGCGGGGAAGGCGGCCAAGCTTGGCCTCTTGCCCCTCGCCGTGTTCAGAGCCTTCGCCGTCGGCGGAGTCGGACCTGAGGTCATGGGCATCGGCCCCATCGAGGCGATCCCGAAGGCCTTGAAGTACGCGGGGCTGAAGCTCGCGGACATCGACCTCTTCGAACTCAACGAGGCGTTCGCCGCCCAATCGTTGGCCGTGATCAAGACCCTCGGCATCGACTCGGCGAAGGTCAACGTGAACGGTGGGGCCGTCGCCCTCGGGCACCCGCTCGGGTGCACCGGGGCCAAGCTCACCGTGACCCTACTCAGCGAGATGGCCCGCCGCAAGGTCCGCTACGGCATCGTCACCATGTGCATCGGTGGCGGCATGGGCGCGGCCGGCGTGTTCGAGAGGGCGGGGTAGGAGAACCGGGGGCGGCGGTGAATGCCCGGGGGCAAGGGAAGACCCGGGGGCAAGGAAAGACCCGGGGCGTCTGGCGCCCTAAAGGTGAGATCTAGGCAGTAACCGGCGGTGGCTGCGGGGGGGTCGCTCCGCGGCCATCGCTTCATTTCCCGGAGCCGTTCTTGCGGGCCCATTCGTTGGTCTGAGCCAACTCGAAGCCCAGCCGGTAGTACATCCCCCGGGCCGGTTCGTTGTCGGAGACCACGGAGGTCCGGGGGGAGGGGTACCCCCTCTCAAGAAGGAGGTTCATGCCGAACTCGGTGAGGGCCTTGCCGTAGCCCTGGCCCTGGTGGGCCGGGTCCACGCCCACCTCGTCGATGAAGTCCCCTTCGACGCCGCCCACGCCGACCAGAGTCTCCCCGCCTCCGGACCCCAGCTCGAAGGCCAAGAAGATGTCGTTCTTGGCCGAGAGGAAGTAGGCGCGCCGCTCGGGATTGTCGTTCGTCTCAAAGACGTTGTGCGGCCGGAAGTCCTTGCCCCGGCGCATGGGTTCGAAGGCGTCGCCGACGATGCGGATGTACCTTTCGAAGTAGCGGTCGTCATATGGGCGGATCTCCAGGTGGGTCCCCGCTCCCGCGCCCGCGGCTGGTCGCGCTCCCGCTCCGGCGGGCGGCCGCGCGCGATCGCCGGGTCCCCGGCGCCCCCCAGGGTAGACCAGCTCATCCATCGAGTACCAGACCTCAAAGCCGCGCCTAGCGTAGAAGGCCTGGGCGACGTTCGGCCCGCCGGCAGGCGTAGGGCCATCCGCCCGGTACCGCGCCGTGACCCGCCCCGGCCCCTGGAGGCGAGCCATCCCGGCCCCATACAGGCGGCGCCCGAGGCCTTGACGCCGGAAGCCCGGGTCGACGTAGATGCGGAGGTCGAACTCCCGCGGCGCCTCCTCCCGGGTGCCGACGAAGCCCTTCATCCGGCCGTCTTCCTCGCCCACCAGGACGTGGTAGGCCCCAATGGCCCTCCTGACGGCCTCCTCGGGCGTGTGGTCGCCGGCCCGCAGCATCCGGACCAAGGTCTCGATGTCGTCTGGGCGGAGGTCGCGGAGCATCGGGTCATCCCCCAGCATAGTCTCACCGTCGGGGTCGAAAGCAAACGCGGGCCGCTCTTGCCCCGGCCCCGCGGTTCTAGTAGGCTTGTGGACAGGCTGGAGGTGGGGTTGATGGTTCTTTGGCTTGTGGTGGGCTATCTTCTCGGTTCATTTCCCTCGGGCTACCTGGCTTCCCGGTTCTTCGGCCGGCAGGATATCCGCGAGGTCGGCTCGGGTAGTGTCGGCGGGATGAACGCCTTCCGCAACGTGGGTCCGGTGGCCGGGCTCCTGACCGGGATCTTCGACGCCGGTAAGGGCGTCCTGGCCGTGTGGCTCGCCCTTCGCTACGGTGGCGTCGGGGGGGCGCCTCTCGCGGCCATGGTCGGGGCCGTCGTGGGGCACAACTGGATGCTCTTCCTCGGCTTTCGGGGCGGCAAGGGTCTGGGAACGACGCTCGGCGCCTTCCTTGCCCTTGAACCGCTCCTCGCCCTGGTGTTCCTGGGTCTTATCGGGGTTGGCGCCTTGCTCACGCACGACACCAACGTGGGGGCCGGCTTGGCTGGCCTGGCCCAGCCCGTAGCGCTCGGCGTGGCCTCGGCGTGGGATCCGGCCTGGGTTGTCGCGGGTGTGGCTCTCGCCGTGGCCATCGCCGTCAGGCACGCCCCCGACTTCGCCGCCTACCGCGCCGGTCGCCGGCGGATGGTCTAGGGGGGTACGACCATGGGTGGTGGTCTGGCGCACGTCGTCCTGGGGGGCCGGGAGAAGAGAGTCCACGGAGGTCATCCCTGGGTCTTCGCGACCGAGGTGGCCGACATCCGCGGCGTCTACGAGCCGGGAGACACCGTGGATGTGGTGACCAGCCGCGGGGGCTTCATCGGGCGGGGCTACATCAACCCGGCGTCGCGGATCATTGTTCGACTGCTCACCCGGCGCCCGGATGAGGGCATAGACGAGGCGTTCTACCGGTCCCGCGTGCGCGAGGCGGTCCTCTACCGCCGCGACCTGTTCGCCGTCCCGCAGGCAGGGCCTACCGCGCCGGTCGCGCCGCGGCTCCCGGCCGACATCGGTCGTCGGGCCTTCCGCCTCGTTTTCGCCGAGGCCGACCAGCTCCCGGCCTTTGTCGTGGACTACTTCGCCGGCGTCCTCGTCTTTCAGGCCCTCGCCCTGGGCGTGGACCGCGTCAAGGACCTTCTCGTCCGCCTCGCGCGGGAAGAGGCCGCCGCGGCAGGGTTTCCGGTCCTGGGGGTCTATGAGCGCGACGACGCCCCGGTCCGGACCCTAGAAGGGCTGCCCCTCACCTCAGGCCCCTTCTGGGGGCAGCCTCCCGACCGGGTGACGATCCTGGAGAACGATGTCCTGATGGTCGTGGATGTCGCCCGGGGACAAAAGACAGGGTATTTTCTCGACCAGAGGGAGAACCGGGCAGCGCTGGGGCCCTACGTGAGGGCGGCTGCGGGAGCAGGCGGCGGCGCCCGGGTCCTCGACTGCTTCTGCTACACCGGTGGTTTCGCGCTGGCCGCCGCGGCCGGCGGCGCGGCCGAGGTTCTCGGGGTCGACTCCTCGGCCGAGGCTCTCGCCCTCGCGGCCGAGAGCGCTAGGCTGAACGGGCACGACGGAGCCTCAGAGGCCGGCGGCGCCGCCCAACCGGCAGGCCGGGCGGCTGTCTCCTTCGTGGAGGCCAACGTCTTCGACTTCCTTCGACAAGCCGAGGCCGAGCGTCGCAGTTGGGACGTCATCATCCTCGACCCGCCGGCCTTCGCTAAGAACCGAGCGGCTCTGCCCGGCGCCCTGCGCGGGTACAAAGAAATCAACCTCCGAGCGCTCAAGCTCCTGCCACCCGGAGGGTACCTCGTTACGGCATCCTGTTCCCAGCACGTCTCGGAGGACGCGTTCCGTGAGATGCTGGCCTCGGCCGCGGCCGACACCCGGCGACGCGTCCGGGTGGTCGAGGTCCGCTCGCAGGCCAAGGACCACCCGACTCTCCCCGCCGCGCCCGAGACGCACTACCTCAAGTTCTTTGTCCTGCGCGTAGAGTAGCCGCGATGCCCACTCCAGCGTCATCATCGAGGCGCCGCCCCAGCTCCAGGCTACCCAGGCAGGAGTACCCCTGTCCCGGCGCAAATACCTTGTCTGCCCAGGCCTAGGCCTTGTTGGGGCCTGCTTGCCGCCGCCGGCCCGGGCGCCTCGTCGTCAGAGGGGAGACAGGCCCGATGAAGGTTTCCTGGAAGCCCACCCACAAGGCCGCCATCAGGACCGTCGCCGTCCTGGGAGTGGCGGCTATCGCTTTCGTGGCCGTGTTCTCTTTCCGGGCTTGTCAGCCGGTGGCGCTCCTGTCCGAGGGACGCGCCTTCGCCGCGACCTTGGAGCCCGCTCAGGCCGACGCCACAGGGGTGGCCCCGGATTCGTCCTTCACCCTTTCCCTGGAGCAGCCGGTGTCTCTGTCGGCCATCCGGTCCACCCTCACCGTCGAACCGCCCGTGGAAGTAGCGGTCAAGGCCGCGGACAAGAGCGGTAAGGTCTACAGCGTGACTCCGGAGCGGTCCCTCGAGCCCGATCGGGTCTATCGCTTCTCACTGGCCCTGGCCGGCCCGGAGGCGCCCGGGTTCAGTTGGGCCTTCCAGGTCAAGAGCCCGTTCCGGGTAACGAGGGCCCTTCCGGGGAACACGTCCAGCGGTGTGCCCCTGAACTCGGCCATCGAGATCGAGTTCAGCCATGAGGGCGCCGACGATCCGGCCGGTTTCTTCAGCCTCGCGCCTTTCGTCCCCGGCGCCTGGGAGAGGCACCGCCGCACCCTGGTCTACGTTCCCCGGGTGGCTCTCCAGCCGGAGACCCTCTACACTTGCACGGTGAAAATGGGCCTCGGCTTGGAGGGTAGTCCCGAGACCCTGGCCGAGGACTATGTGTTCTCCTTTGAGACCGTCGAGGCGTCCGGCGATCTGGACCGTCGTGCCGTCGGCCCGGACTTCTACTTCTGGATGGACACCGGGCTCGTCTCCGCCTTCGCTCCGACCGAACCCCCCTTCTTTACCGTGGGGTACGGTCGCCACGGGCAGGACGACGCTCCTTTGCCCAAGATTGCCGTGGCGGTCTACCGGTACCGCGACGCCGCCCGGTTCGTGGCCGGCCTCCAGGAGCGGGAGGAAGTCCCCTTCTGGGCCTATCTGACCCGGCAGAACTGGAAGCCGACGACGGTCGGGCTTGACCGTGTCGTCGAGGTCGAACTACAACCGCAGCAGATGGACTACCAGAGCTACCTGGCCCTGCCCGAAACGTTGCCGGTCGGGTACTACCTGGTCTCCTTCAAGCTGGCGCCCTACGAGGTCTACGCCTGGACGCAGATCACCGACCTGTCAAGCTACCTTGTCGAGGCTGACAACGACACGGTTGTCTGGTTCAACAGCCTGGCCTCCGGCAAGCCCGTGCGCGACGTGGCCGTCCGGTCCCTGTCCGGGGGGGGGCCCCTGGGCACGTCCGGACCTGACGGCGTCGCCAGGTTCGCGACTCCCGCCGCGGCCATCACCCACGACGAGAGCAGGCCGGCCTCCGGGCCGGTGCCTCCGTACTACATCCTCGGCCAGGCCCCGGACGACTCGGAGGCGATCCTCGACCTCTCGCCCATGTGGAACCCCTACGACGCCGACTGGCGGAAGGCCGACAACTATTGGAGCTATCTCTACACGGACCGCCCGCTCTACCTGCCGAACGACGAGGTCCGTTTCTGGGGCGTCGTCCAGCCGCGGGAGGGCGGTCAGGAGGTCTCCCGGGTCCGGCTCGAACTGCGCTCCGGCTACTCGTGCTGGGAAGGCCCGTTCGGGCAGGACGGCGGAGGCTCCGACAGCGACGCCACGCTCATCCTGGCCAAGGAGGTCGAGGGGAGGCGGCACACTTTCGACGGCCGTCTGACCTTGCCGAACCTCAGGCCGGACTACTATTACGTCCAGTTCATCGTCGACGGGGTGGTCCTGACGACCCAGGGCCTGAACGTAGCCACCTACACCAAGCCCGCCTACCGCCTCGACCTGGTCACGAACAAGCAGGCCGTCTTCGCCGGCGAGAAGGTGGAATTCGGCGTCACGGCGGCCTTCTTCGAAGGCACTCCGGCCTCCGAATTGAGGTTGACCTACGATCTGAACGGCGTCGTGACCGAGTCGGGGACGTTGCTGACCGACGTCTCCGGCCGAGCCAGCCTGACGCGGACCGCTCAGGGCGGGTCCGACCCGTTCATCCTGGAGAGCTCCTGCTACCTTCAGCTCTTCGCCGAGCTTCCGGAATCGGGGCCGATCTACGCCGGCGCCTGGGTGCGGGTGTTTGAAAAGGACGTCTGCCTGAGGGGCGACTCCAAGCGGCTCGAGGGCGGCCAGGTCCAGATAGAGGTGGCCCTCAACAAGGTGGCCCTCGACCTCCCCAACGCGGCGGAGGCGCCACGTTGGGGCTATCACGGATACGGATACCGGGACTACCTTGGCGAGCCCGTCGCCGGGAGGGAGGTCAAGGGGCAGGTCGAGGAGATCATCTGGGAGCCCCGGGAGACAGGCCAGTACTACGATTTCATCGAGAAGGTCGTGAAGAAGACCTACGACTACACCGAAGTCCGGGTGCCGCAGGCCAGCTTCACGCTCACCACCGACCAAGCCGGCGCGGCGACCTGGACCTTCAACCCCCAGGCCGACAAGAGCTACCGCGTCTGCCTAACCTCCACGGACGAGAAGGGCCGGGCCATCGGCCAGGAACTGTGGGTCTACGGCTCAAGCTTCACGGACCCCCGCTATTCCTGGTACAGGTACAACCTGGTTGCCGCTGACCGCGACACGCCCAAGTACAAGTTGGGCGAGACCGTGTCCGTGGTCGCCCGCGACGGTCAGGCCGACCTCCCGTCCAGGGAGTCCGGCTACCTCTTCGTCACCGCGCGCCAGGGGCTCGAGACGGTCGAGGTCGGAAGTGGACCGACCTACGGCCTGACCTTCGAGGAAAAGTACATCCCGAACATCGAGGTGTTGGGCGTCTACTTTGACGGTCGGTACTACAACAGCCTCGGCTCCCTCCTGGCGACCTTCGACTACGCCGACAGGAAGCTCGACATCACGGTGAACACCGACAAGGAGAGCTACGGACCGGGCGACACGGCCGTCATCGGCGTGGAAGTCCGGGACGCCCAAGGGCGGCCGGTGGGCGCCGAAGTCAACCTCTCCCTGGTGGATGAGGCTCTTTTCCAGCTGGCCGGGCAGTCGGCTGACCCGCTAGCCAGCCTGTACGGGCGCGTGCTGTACGGCTATATCCTGCAGACACGGGGTTCCCACTATCAGAGGATGCAGGGCGGCGCAGGCGCGGAGTCCGGCGAGGGCGGGGAGATGCGCCGCCCGTTCCTGGACTGCGCGCTCTTTGAATCTCTGACCACCGGTTCGGACGGCAAGGGCACGGTCGAGGTGACGCTCCCCGACAACCTCACCTCCTGGCGCCTGACCTACCAGGCCTTCGCCTCCAACGTGCGTGCCGGAGGCGGCACCAAGGCCATCTCGGTGCGGCTACCGTTTTTCGTCGAAGTGGCGGCGAACGAGATCTACCTCTCCGGCGACGAACCGGTCATCCAGGCCCGCGCCTACGGGACGGCGCTACCCTCGGGGACGGCCGTCAGCTTCTCGGCGAAGCTCGCCCAGCTGAAGGCCGATGGGACCACCGAGACCCGCGACCTGGCGGCCGCCATGGGCAAGGCGTTCAAGCCGGCCAACATCATTCTCGGGGCGCTCCAACGGGGGACGTACGAACTGCGGATTACCGGCCGGGCCACCCTGCCCGACGGGACGAAGGCCGAGGACGGTCTGGCCCGCAAATTCGAGGTCGTCGACACCTATCTGCGCCTCGACCGGGTGAACTACTACGAGGTGACCGAGAACCTGCGCGTCTGGGTTGAGCCGGGCGAGTTGGCCACCCTCACCTTCTGCGACGCGGGGCGCGGGGACTACCTCGGGATGTTGTGGAGGCTGGTGGGTGGCGGCAGCCGCGCGGACATGAAGGCCGCGGCCATTGTCGCCCACCGGTTGCTGGTGGAGGATTTCGGGTGCGACGCGGAGGGGACGGCGCCTCCGTCCGAGAGTGAGCTCCTCGCCTGCCAGGTCGACGGGGGCGTCGCCCTGCTGCCGTACGCCGGGGTGGACCTCGAACTCACGGCCAAGGTCGCCGCGCTCGGCAGAGTCGGCTTCGACGAGGAGGGTCTCCTCAGATACCTGGGGGGCGTCTATGATGCCGCCGACACCAGCCGTGAACGGTTCGCGGTAGCCCTCTACGGCCTGGCGGCCATGGACCAGCCCGTGCTCCTCGACCTTGAGCGACTGGCGTCCGAGCCGGACCTCTCGGTCAAGGAGAAGCTCTACACGTGTCTCGGTCTCATCGAACTGGGTTCGGAAGAGAAGGGCCGGGAACTCTTTGACGAGGTCCTGAAGGCCTACGGCGACCGCGTCGGCTCGCTGCTCCGGCTCAAAGTCAGCCGCGACCAGGAGGAGATCATCGCGGCCACGTCTCTCGCGGCCGTCATCGCCGCCGAACTCAAGCTGGACGACAAGGACGCCTTCCTCGGCTACCTGGTGGACAACGAGCCCTGGGAGGAGTTGAATCTCCTGGAAGTGGCCCGCTTCCTGCAGGTGGCTCTGCCCCTCGCGCCGTCGACCGAGGTTGCGTTTACGCTGCGGCCGGGCGGAACGAACGTGAAGCTCAAGCCGGGCGAGGCCTACACCTGTCTCCGGACGGCGGAGGACTTGGCGAACCTCGCTTTCGCCGACCTGCGGGGCAAGGTGGGTTTGTGCGTCTCCTGCCGGGCGTCGGCCGACCTCGCCGGCACCAGGGTCGGCAGCGGAGAGGCCACGCTCAGCCGCGGCTACTCCGCGGCGGGCAAGGCCACCAAGACCTTTGACGCCGGGGACGTCGTCCGCGTCACGCTGACCTACAAGATCACCGCCCAGGCCCTCGAAGGGACCTACCAGGTCGTGGATTTCCTGCCCTCCGGTCTGAAGGCGGCGCCGCGTCTCGCCGACATCGGCATGGACGACGGCAAGGCGACCTGGCCGGCCGAGATAGACGGGCAGAAGATCAGGTTCAACGTCTTCCTGGAGCGCGAGGTCGACCCGACGACCGGACGGCTCTTGCCGCGGGGAACTTCCGGCACTCTGACCTACTACGCCAGGATCGTCTCGCTCGGCTCCTTCGCGGCCGAACCGGCGGTCCTCGTGCACGCTAAGACGGGTGAGATCTTCGCCGTCACGGACAAGGACACGATTGTCATCCGCTAGGGCGGAGGGCGGCCGGCTGAAGGGTAGCCGGCCGCTGCTGGCTATCGCGGCGGTCGTTGCCACGCTGGTGGCGGCGGCGATGGCCGGCTGTCACCCCAGGCCGGCCGAACCACCCGGCGGCTCGGCCGCGCTCGAACCCGCGCCCGCCCACGCCGACCGCTTCGTGACCCGGGCGCAGCTTGATGCCCTGCTCGCTCTCGGGGCCGAGGTCGCCGGGGATGCCCGGCGGGCGGGCCTCGGGCCGACCGTGGACGTCGTCGTGGTGCCCCACCACCTGGTCGCCGGCCACCTCGTGGCCGGGGCCTTGGCCTACCTCGCGGTCGAGCCGCCCGCGACAGTCATCATTGTCGGGCCGGACCACTTCCGGGCCGGCCCGAGGGTCGGGACGAGCCTAGGTGTCTGGCGCACGGCGGGCGGGGTGGTGGAGCCGGAGAGCGACCTGGTGGCCGCCCTGTTGCTCGAGGGGATGGCTGAGGAGGCCTGGAGAGCCCAGGAGGGAGAACACTCGGTCGGGGCCCTGGCGCCCTTTGTGCGGAGTCTCTTGCCTGGGGCGCGGGTCGTGCCCATCACGGTCCGAGGGGACCTCAGCTACGAAGGGGCCGTCGCCCTTGGGGAGTGGCTGCGGGAATGGGCGGACGGCCGGGGGAAAGGGGGCGCCGGCGTCCGGCCGGGCCGGGTCGTCGTGGTCGCTTCGGTGGACTTCTCCCACTACCTGGACCGGCGCGAGGCTGAGAAGAGAGACGTCCGGACCATCGCCGCCCTCGAGCGCGGCGACTGGGCCGCCCTCTTCGGAATGGGGTCGGAGTATCTCGACTCACCGGCCTCGCTCGCGGTGGCGTTCGCCTTCGCCGGTTCGGTCGAGAAGCCGCGTTTTGCCGTGGTGGCCCACACGAACTCGGCCACGCTTCTCGGCCGGCTCGACCTCGCCGAGACCACGAGCCACTACCTGCTGCTCATCCCGTCGCCCTGAAGCGCCGGCGCCTAGGCCGTCTCGGACTTCCGCTGTTCCCTCTCCCGCAGTTCGCGCTTGAGCGCCTTGCCGGCCAGGCTCACCGGTATCTCGTCCAGGAACTCGATTTCGCGGACCTTCTTGTACGGTGAGACCTGAGCCGCCACAAAGCCCATGATCTCCCGCGCGCTCGTGACGGCGCCCGGCTTCAGCGCGATGAAGGCCTTGGGGAACTCGCCGACGGCCGGGTCGGGCTTGCCGATGACCGTGCAGTTGGCCACGGCGGGATGGGTGAAGAGAATCTCCTCGAGTTCGCGCGGGTACACGTTGTACCCGTTGTA